>Ga0307513_10002976_pt1 | contig 23104 bp, 13 predicted proteins | sample 15_EM_MG_FD_202174 | JGI IMG/M metagenome (GOLD analysis project Ga0307513, IMG submission 202174) | Populus trichocarpa ectomycorrhiza microbial communities from riparian zone in the Pacific Northwest, United States - 15_EM | ecosystem: Host-associated > Plants > Roots > Unclassified | place...
CGTGTATGTGCAAGAGGAACAATTTTTGAAAACATGCTTTCTACTTGATATTTTACTTACAAACAAGTCATATGAAAATATTAAATTTCAATAAACTACTCTACCAATGCAAGATATGTCAATAATAATAGTTTTGCATGAATATTAATTTATTCCTTTATAATAAGAAAAGAAACATTTAATTGATTAAATTAGTAGATTTAAATATTTATTTTGAACATATTGGAACATATTCATATCAAAACCCCTAAATTATCATAAACCCTAATATTTTTAATAACTAATTATAAAATAATAAAATAAAAATTAAACAATTAAATAAAAAAAATAAAGAAAATTTAGCTAAAATATAAAACAAAAAACAAAAAAAATTAATTATACTTTATAAGAAATTTACATACCAGAGAGGCAGAGAACAACGGCTAATGAAAAGAGTAAAGCAAACACAGCAGCTCATGAAAAGATAGGTAGTAACAAAAAATACTCTGTTAGTCAGGGATTCTATATTTTTAAGCCGGTACTAATGATTTAATATAGAAACAAAAGGGAAAAAGGAAGAACTTCCGTGGAATAAGCTATGTATATATATTATATTATATTATATTAATATATAAGTCAACAATTATAAACAATATGAACTTTCCTTTTTCCTTCCCTGCAGTAACAATTAATTCCCTAAACTAATATATTAATATTTTAATAATAATAAAAAAAAAAGTTAAGGGGGCAATTGCCCCCTTTTGTCCCTATGTGGCTCCGCCACTGCCGGCAGCCATCTTAGGTGGACATTGACTTCCATCTTTCTATCTAAAGATTGCCCGTCACCTCATCTCGAAACTTATCACAAACTGGGCGTAGGGCACCCCTGCTTGGGCATAATTAATTAGAAAAACCTTTCTTAAATTAAACTTATCGTGGTTATATGATCTCACCATGTTTATGCCATAAAAGAGAAAAATATAGAGGAAATAACACCGTTTGAATACAATCATCTTTAAAAATAGTGGTTAAACACTGTTTTTATTGAAAATAATTGTTGTTTCGAAAACATATCTCTCTCTCTCTCTCGGTTGAATTAACATGTATAAAAAAAATTAATTCAAAATTTTATGAATATCTAATAATCAAGAAATAAGATTCTAAATCCAATGGTTAAAAAAAAAGGGTCATTGATAATACACCGAAACTCTATTTTCGACTCATCCAGTACTATTAGAAAGATCTCAACGAGATGATTTTAACCACATCTTAAAAGGCCATCAAATGTAGTCGTAATTTATTAAGGGTTTTGTTCATCGTTAATTTAGGGTTACTTTTGACCTCCTTTAATGTTCTTCCAATGTGTAGTTAGAACCGTTTCGTTGAGATCTTTCTAACTGTACTAGATGTGTTGAAAACAAAGTCTTGGTTTATTCACAGTGACATTTTTTTTTTATTTCTCTCTCCTACCACATCATCTTATCTTTTTTTTTTTCTTGATCATTGAATTATAAAATATTTGATTGATTTTTGTTAAGGTTAATTAATTTGTAAAAAAAGATATTTTAAAACATTCACAACTGTTATTTTAAATAGTTGTATAGAAAAATATATTTTGAAACACGATTAATATTCCAAATAATAATTGGATATAAAAACAATATTATGAAATATGGTTGTATTCAGACTGTGCATTCAATATTTTCTCATAACTTTTAGCAAACTATGAGCTTTTTCAAGAAAATAAAATCCGTATATGCAGGGACGGAGCCAAAAGATACAATTAAAAGGGGCAAGATTTTAATTGTATTATTATTTTAGCTAAAATTATATAAATTATCAAGGGAAAGCTGGAAAAACAATTTTCTTGCAGGGGCTGGGGCCCTGCTTGCCACCCCCTGTCTCCGCCCCTGCGTATATGTATATATTAATATGGTTAACCAAGGAAGGTTGCTTGTTGGAAACATGGTGCAATGACATTGTCACCTTACCATATCCATTAATAACCAAATGCATTGCATCTTTTATGTTTGGAAGTTTTCCAAAATGTGTCTGACTCTGCACCCACAATAAAAAAACAGAAGAAGAAGAAGAAGTAGCGAGTTTCTTACATGGCATGCGGACCATAATAATTTCCACATGGCAGCTCCAGAATGTGTATAGACATAGAGGAGGGCCCCACTCTTCTTCCTGCCAATCAAGTGGAGGGAGGGAGGGAGGGAAGGGGCCAGAATATTTTTTCCCATATGAGGGCACCTATCTTCACATTTATGTGTGCAGCTATGTGGGTGGATTTATTTTATTGCAAGCTGAGGGTAGTGCTGATAAATGCATGGTTGTTTGTATTGAATGTGTGAAAAGAAAACTGAGAAAAAGCAACTTGAGGTTCTTGTCATCTATTGCCAGCTCCCTGTTTCCTCTCTCTCTCTCAATCAATTGGGTTAGAGTATGATCTTGATCTTCTTATTTTCTTTTTCACTGACTTCTCCAAGTTAATATTCAGAGCAATTCTGTGTTTCATCAAGGCATTTTTTTTCTTGGCATAACCTAGTTAGAAGCAGCATAGCAGAAAAACTGAGTCATGGATGGTTCTCCATCTAGAAAATTGGACTCTAATGTTTCAGAGCACACCCAAGAAATTCAGACATCCAAAAGAAGGTAGGTTGGTGCTCATTTTCTTGCTTTTGTTTTCTTTTACACTCTTGTTAAGTATAGTTTCATTTTGAAAAGCTAGCTAGTTGATTGAGAGGCATGTTTCTGCCAAGTCTTCTCCTTTATGTGCCCAAAATCATTCTTAAAACATCGAGTTCATTTTGTAGGAAGGTGGTTGAGAAGACTGTTGTTAGAGTGAGGATTGGAAAAAATGCTGGGAAATTAAAGAATGAAGGGCCACCTTCTGATTTCTGGTCTTGGAGGAAATATGGGCAAAAGCCTATTAAAGGATCTCCTCATCCAAGGTTTATCATCTTCTTTCATTTTGGATCAAGTCTCTTTTCTCTTCACTATATATCTTAATTCATGGTTTAACTCTTTTTTCCCCCTTAAAATTACAGTAGATCATACTTCTTTTCTAATGTTACTTTATCAGCTGACATTTTGGAGTTGGAAAGTGAATTCCCCCCCCTGGATCCACTGGATTTTGTGTAAATGTTCCAAAAGACTGCCTTCTTCTGTCACTGTAATTTCTCCATGATTATTTTCCCTGTACAAAACAAGAGTACTTATCAGCTGTCACTGGTTTTCATGCCTTGCAGGGGCTATTACAGGTGCAGTACATCAAAGGGCTGTTCAGCCAAGAAACAAGTGGAGAGATGCAGGACAGATGCTTCAGTACTCATCATTACTTACACCTCAAATCACAACCATCCAGGTCCGGATCTCCACGAATCCAGCCTGAACCAACAGTCAAAAGATCCCGAAACCCCTCCGACTGATCATGTAGATCATCCCACAACTCCCAAACAAGAAAAGCCAGAAGAAGAAACAGAAGAAGAGCATGGCCACCCCATTGTGCCTAGCGCTGATGAAAATGCCAGTGAAGGTAACAGTTTTCACTACTTACAATCCCCAATAAGAATTTCTCAAGATATCATGATCAGCCAAGAAGATCCTTTCGCTGAGAACCCAGAGAAAAGTCATGATACATTGGGTATTGTCTTGGATGAGGAGCCCATCAGTTGCTCCAGACTGATGACATTTTCAGCACCCAAATCAGAAGAGAACAACGACTTCTTTGATGAACTAGAAGAGCTACCCCACATCTTCGTCTTTCACTAGCTTCACGAGGGGCAGTTTTTTCGATGAAAGGATTCCTGTTGTCCCTTCTTGATTCTAGTTTTTTTTCTTGGCCTCTTGGGGCATCCTGCCTTGAAAAATGTTCTTAAAATGTCCATGTATAGGGCACTGCTAGGAGTAGTTATTACTTGTAGTTTCTCTTCTTTACTTTCACCAAACGAGTAAAGTGGTACTAAAGTTGCGCACACTAACAGAAGGTAGTGGAGAGATACATCATCTTTTATCAGGTTTCTTGAGATTGAGACTATATGCTCTTTGATAGACGAGAAACCCACATTTTTCAGAGTGGAAGAGGAGAGAGTTGTGAGCATATTTCTGTGTTTTAAATTAAAGAAGGCACGAGGTTCACAAGTGAGTGCTCAGAGATCTTTTATGAGATAAGGGTCTCTCTCTCTCTCTCTCTCTTAATTTGCTTTTTGGGGTGAGTGGTTGCTTTGGTGAAAGAGATGTTTGGCCTTTTTGGAAGTAACTCATTGTTCAGCTTGATTGAGGAATACCAGCCAGCATCGCTCTTTTTAAAAAAAATTAATGGTGCTTTGTGTTTTCGGGCGTGTCAGCTGTTGTAGATTCTGCTGGTAGACAAGGCCAAGCCTTCAGATACATGTCTTTTGCCGGGGAAAGGAGTGGCATAAGCCTCCAAAAACGCCTAAACTTGTCAAATATTATCATACCTCATTTAGTACTCGTGGAGGCAAGTCATTTACATCAGGAAAAAGCCAGAGGGACGTAATGTGCATCAATAATTGGGGTATTTTATATCATGATTGCTGTTGAGAATAAAAGTTTAATGTAATTATTGTCGGGAATAATAACTGTTTTAGAAACTATATACCTCACAATTTAATTAACTTAAATAAAAAAATAACTAAAATTTTTATGAAGATTTAATAGTTACAAAATGAGATTTGAAATTCAATAACTAAGAAAGAACGGGTTACTGAACTTCTATTTTTGACATGCTCAGTATTGTTAAAAAAATCTTGATAAAATGATTTTAACCATACCTTGAAAGACCACTGAATGTAATTGTAATTTGTTAGGGTTTTATTCAGAGTTAATTTAGGGGTTAATTACGACCTTCTTTGATATTCTTTCAATGTGTAGTTGAATCGTTTCATTGAGATCTTTCTAACGATACCGGATATGTCGAAATAGTCTCGGTATATCCTTGATGATCTATTTTTTTTTTTTTTCTTCCCTCATTTTTCTCTCTTGACACTTCACCTCACCTGCTCTTTTTTTCTTGGCTATTAAAAAAATCTTGATAAGATAATTTTAATCACACTTTGAAAGATCACTAAACGTAATTGTAATTTGTTAGGGTTTTGTTTGTAGTTAATTTAAGGTTAATTACAACCGCCTTTGATATTCTTTTAATGTGTAGTTGAATCGTTTTATCGAGATCTTTCTAACAGTACTGGATGTGTTGAAAATAGTTTCGATGTGTCCTTGGTAACCTTTTTTTTTTCTTCCCTCATTTTTCTCTCTTGCCGCTTCACCTTATATGCTTTTTTTTTCTTGGCTATTAGACATTTAATCCTATATTTTAACCATTGGATCTTCGTAAAATATTTGATTGATTTTGTTGAGATTAATTAATTTGAAAAAAATAGATATTTTGAGGCATTTACTGAAACAACTAATATTTTGAATAGCAGTTATGTAGAAAAATATATTAAAATATATTCTGAGACACGATCACTATTTCAAATAGCAGTTGTGTATAAAAATAATATTCTAAAATGTAGTTGTGCTCATACTAAATTATTTTTCCAATACTTTTTCAACACATGTTATTTTCTAAAAAAAAAATTAAATAAACTATGCTATTTTTTAAAAAAATCCCAATAATTAACCTGGAAAATTTTTATGTGCAAGGCCAGGCGATATGCTGCACCAATTATTATTATTATTTTTTTAATGCAAGCCCGTGTAAAGAACTAAGAAAAAAATTGTTCATCCAATGAAAAAGGAAAACCTGGAACGCTTAGAGCACAGCACAATTGATAATATTAGATTATTCTACAGTTGTTATTTCATTGTAGATGGTGATGATTTTTGAGATAATTACCAAAATACACCTACAAAAAGATTTGTATTCTAAATAACTCATCAAAATATTAATTTATATCTATAAAACCTCAAAACAAGATTTTCAAATAAAAAATTAAAATCTGAACTTATTTTATTAACTGCAGATACAATCTATATGATATGATTTGCTTTAAAGAAAAAGGAAAATTGTTGTATCATATATTATGTGTAGTTTATGGTAAAACATGTAATTGTATACAAATATTTGTAGACATAAAGATGTATAATACTATAGATATAATAATATGGATGTCTATATAATATAAAACACATTTGGAGTTAGTATCGTACGCTTAAAATTAATTTTTTAGTGTTTTTGAATTATTTTGATATGCTGATGTGAAACATGAATTTTAAAAAATATATTATTTTAATATATTTTTAAATAAAAAGTATTTTAAAACACAATCTCTCTCGTACTCGGAACTTAATCTATCTAGATTTTTTTTTGGTCATGAAGATACAAAATATTAGATGGATTCTTCTGATAAAAGATTTTCTTAAAGGAGGTTAAGGTAATTATACCATTATTTTATTAAATTTGGAGGCAAAAAGCAACCATTTTGGCTTTCCTTTTGTCTGTAAACAGCTTTCAGTTGAAACACAAGCCGCAATTTATAAATGAACTTTATACCATTTAAGACTAATCCGAACTCGAGGAGCCTAGTTGAAGTACAAAATAATTTGTAATGGAATGCCTCTACTCCAGCTGACCTACAAAATAAGACATCAAAATCCATATTCAGGCTCGTAGTTTTACTTTCTCGCATTTTCTCCTCTGCCCACCTTCTTTTAGCCTCCATCTTCCATGGTTTCTAGTACCACCATAAAATAAAAATACAACCCACTTCATTGTTGCAGAAATGTGCAGCACGATTCAAGAGCTTTGACATGGTGCCCTAGGCACCGAGTAAAGAGGCAAGGAAAAAAAAGTACAGTTTTAAAACTGCCCCCAAATTACATTGCCTCTCCCTTGTGTTTTTGTTGTAATATGATTGAAGGCGATAAACGTTGAAACTGTAAACATAGTAACAGAGAGACAGCAAATTATTTAACTTTTGAGGACTATCTTGAAAATTGCTATATAATTCGGGGGCATGAGTATTTACTAAATAACCAACTGAAAGAATTTGTTGGATTACTAGCTGTGCCTCGCTGCTGAATAAGCACTACTCCACATCCAAGACACTGCTCATCAAATTGGTCCTTGCAAACTCAGCACCGTGAGCGAGAATCTAGAGGTAAAGTTGGTCTGAACTCAACTATAAGCTCTCTAGCGAAAGCAGCACCATTCATTTACAATAACAATGATGCTGAATAAAAATGGTGAATGAAGATCCTAGGGAAAAGATGCACATATCCGTTCAATCTCTTTCTCAGGCTTTAGTTCAACTAAAACTCGCCCAGGATGTAAAAGATTCTGAGTGAGAGTGTGTGGGGAGAAAAGGCTCTGCCTGAACTAACAGCAAAACATGTTCTATGATTCCCTAGCACATGGATATCAATATGCTTAATCATTAAATGCTACGTGGGTCATTGTTGATCTGCCGCAGCTGCCAGTGGCTGGAGAACCTTGAGAGGATTCAAGATAACACCATCAATAAGCCCGTAGTCCTTGGCTTCTTTCGCACTCATGAAGTAATCACGATCTGTATCCTGGTTGATCTTCTCAAGACTTTGACCAGTGTGGTAGGCGAGATACCCATTTAGGTTTGCCTTGTGATGCAACATTTCATTTGCCTGAAAATTATGCCAATGTTATGAGAGATGTTTAGGCCAAAGACAAATGGTTTCAATGATATGAGAAACTGTGCCAGGAACCAACAGGTCCCATACCGCGACATAAACTCATTTCAGATCAAATCTAGTTCATCTCTGGGACACATGTACGACTATAAATCAGAAGCACTATGGATATATCAGTTAAGGATAAATAATATAAAGGCTTCACAAACAAATACAAGTTTGGGAGAAAAAGGATGGCATACCTGGATATCTATGTCAGATTGCCCACCTTGAGCTCCACCAAGAGGCTGATGGATCATTATCCTTGAATTCGGCAAGCTGTATCTTTTTCCTTCAGTCACATAGTAAAAGAGAAACATATTCAGTAAATTTTGAAGCAGCAACCACAGATTGGAACTTTAAGTCAACAAGTCAATGGAGCATTTTACCTTTGGTCCCAGCACTAAGCAGAAAAGCCCCCATACTGTTTAACCAAAAAAAAGGAGATCAAACGACATAAGACAGAATGTTAATAATGGAAAATATTAAAGAATCCTGGGTGAATTAAATGGTATTGTCAAGGGCATATTTTTTCCCTTTCCCACCATTTCATAGAATTTAAATTTAAAAATATTTTTTTTACACGCAACACAGAATGTTAGTGGTTCCATAAGCACTCTGTTCATAATGTGTCTGGAGAAAGATCAGGTAGATAGTTTAGTATACTGAGTCCTTGGCCTGTAAGAGGAAGTATGGCAGAAGTTTTGACAATTATTGGTAGACCTTAATTGGGAAAAAATGCAGCATAGAATTCAAAGGAAAAGACTTCATATATGCTGGGAAGTCAAATATCCTTCATGGAATCCCTACGAGGATGCACTATAACTCTAAGGATATAGAGGATAATCATCCAAAAGACAACCACAAGCAGCCACATACAACACTTCATACACAGGACAAGCAATAGCAGAAATATTTATCACGCCTTAAGGAATATTGGCTTTAATTTGTGTCATGGAAAAAGGTGGGTTCTGAGATCCTAGATAAATTCAGTTTCTACAGTTTTATTACAGTGATGCATCAAGCTCAACTCTGTTATCGAGAAGAAATCATTAGGTGAGCATGGCTAACCATTAGCCCACACAAACAAAGGGGGGAGTCCCAGAATCACTTTAAGTGTGGTCCAATGGTGAGCTTACCTCACCTAGTAATTTCCTTGCTGAGGATCTATCATAAGAACCTTGAGGTTGCATGATCAACAGCCATTAGCTCAAGATCTAGACACCAAATCATTTAAGTTATTCCCATGGTAAAATCACAGAAAAAAACAGCTCACCACATGCATCTACTGAGACGGTACAGATATAATTCTCTGATCATCAACTAACATTCCATATAATTCACTGAAACTTATTTCTCCCGTCCTAACACTTGGGCAAGCCTGACAAATCTACATCATATAGATTCCTTTGAAGTTTCAAAACTAATGCTGTTTGACTCATAAAGGAGCAAGGTTGGAAATGTTAAATCCAATCCATGACAGAAAAGCTACTTTTTCATAATTCAATTAAGCTCCTGTCAATAAAACATAGTTCTTCTAATAGTTGATGAATAAATGAGGCAAAACATTGGTCTATAATGATTCACTGTGCAACTAAGGTATAGGTAACAGTAAAAATATAGTACATAGTATAAATCAGTGATTCCTGTAGCAGTTAGGGAATAAATGACAAGAAAGAAAACAGGGAACTAGTAAATCTTGTACCTAGCTGCCAGTCCAACACAGACAGTGGAGACATCAGGTCGGATGTGCCTCATTGTGTCAAATATTGCCATGCCTAAGAAAAAAGAAGCACAGAAAAAAGGCACAGAGAGAGAGAGAGAGAGAGAGAGTAAGCCTCCAAACAAGTAAAAACAACATTACTTCACATGCTCAGGAAACTGAAAAAAGGTAACAAATAAAAGGAGACTTCAATCTGAAAAGGAATTACCAGCTGTAACTGATCCTCCGGGAGAATTCACATACATAACAATATCCTGCTTGGAAGAAAAAGCAATCCCTAGTTAGTAAACTGTTTGCCTCAATTCTTTGTATAATCAAGGACAGTGATAAAACAGGTTCATTTTGTCTCGTGTTTGTGCATGTGTTATAGTCATGGACTTGACTAAAATCTGTTAATAATGGAAGGATGAAATCATTAACTTTAATGCTGTTAGGGGGCTCAGAAGCAAACGCAAATTGAAATGAAGTTGACAATGACCGATAAGATATCAGCCAGCCACAACGAAAAGTCACCAAACTCACTTTGTTAGGATCAACAGCATCGAGATAGAGAAGTTGAGCAACAATAATGTTTGCCATGTCATCATCAACAGCTCCACCACAGCGTATAATTCTCTAGGAATTTTAACAACACTAAGATCAAATCTCATATAAAAACAGCCAAGCATTCAATGATAGATGATAAGCAAGAAGAGAAAGAAAGATGATTGATGTATTCACTTACATGTTGAAAAAGTTGACTGATAACACTCTGGAACCGTTCATGCACCATTGGAGGTGGTCCTTGCCCTTGAGCTCCATTTGCATAGGCAGGGAAGAAGGGCGAAGAAGGGATTTGCAAATCTTCCCTACAAAACCAATTCCACATTTTCTTCTCCATTTATTAGCACATCAAGCAAATAACACACAGCAAGTTAAAAGGGGTAAATCCTACCCACCTCATAGACCAAATCCCCTGCCGCAAACTTCTCTCAGGTGCCCAAAACTCACCAGAGTAAACAGCCTTCACTGAAGACGTCTGGATTGCCTTTCTATCACTACCTAACTCTCGCAATTTGCTGCAGTACATGTAGAAAACGAGGACATTTGAATTTCTTGAGTAATTAATCACGGCACACATGGAACATTTTTCAAATGCAAGAGGTAAATTCTAGCTTACTAATAGCAATTATCCATTCTAAAAAAAAAAGATTATTCAGAGTATTTTCAATCGAGCTTAAATCCAACCTGCAATTAAAAACTTACTTTTATAAAAAGCAAAAAAAAAAAAAAAAGATAGTTCCAATACGGGTTTAGTATCCAATAAAACAAAAAATAGTTCAAAGATTCAATTTTTTTTTCCTTTATTACTCTTCAGTTAATCCAGAAACACTGATAATAATAATAATGGCAAAACCATCGGGTAATTGGCAAACATCCGTGCCTCAATTCTGGAAAAAACAAAATTAGTAAAAAAAGAGAATGGTTGACCTGTAACGGAGATGGTGGAAAGGGAAAGAAAATTTGTCGGCATTGGGAGCGGAGCCGAGTGAAGGGTTAGGAGAGAAGAGAAGAGAGGTAGATGTGGAGAGGCATGAGTGTGCCATTTTTTTAGCTTTGTGTAAAGTGAATGCTAGATGGAAGCCCCTTTGAGTTAGCTAAGTATTATTAGCGCCTTTATCCTATAAAAGTTTGGGGCTCGAGGAGGACGATGCTGCGGTAGATGGAATTGAATTGGTAGAGTGTGTTCGAGAGGAGAGAGATGTTTATCCTTGGTCGTTGGTGGCGGATGAAAAAAAAAAAAGAGGATTTTTCTTGCTGGTGTGCAAATGTGAGAAGTTTTTACTTTTTTTCCTTTCTCAAGTTTTCTTTTGTTTTGCTGGAAGTCCAACCCCAGCAGACTCTCCATTGATCATAACAATAATAATAACAATAATAATAATAATTGAGACTCAAACCTTATTCTAATATAAAACTAGCTTCTGTATAAATCAAAATATTTTTTAAGTAAAGAAAGATTCATAACTCAAGTCATAATCCTGTAAAAATTTATAATAAATAGTAAATGAAAAAGAAATTCTTAAATAAGCTTCGATGTATAAAAAAAGAAAAGACGTGAAAAAGTTTTAGTATAAACCCGGAAGAAACTAACAACGTTAATAAACTCATAAATGAAATAAAGGATGAAAATGCAAAATGAATATATATGGGAATGACAAAATGATACCTAGGACTTACTTGAGGAATTAATTAGGTTCATGTAGGAATGACACTAGAAAATTTGAATTTTTAATGTAAAATTATTTATTAACCAGTTTTACGCTAACTTGTATAAATCTCAATTTGATCGTCAAATCAGGTTGAAGGAAATCCATAAGAAACTGTTAGCAATTGGATAGAAAAGTAAAATAGAAATTCATTAATAACATTATGATAAATAAAATGAAAGATTGAGAAATTCAATTCTTCTTCCTCTATATACTGCTGGCCAGAATTTTTAAAGAGAGGGAGGAGGAGAAAAGAGAAATCGGAGAGTTACACATCAAAAATCTTAGGATGATTCAAGAGTTAAGGCTTCAATTAAAGAGTAGGTGAGGATTTGAGTGCATTAACTAAAAAAATAAGAGAGAATCAAGAAAGAGAAAGAGAAAACAAGAGAGAGAAGCAGCAACAAAAAAAGGAAAAAAAAAAGAGGAAGAGCAAAAAAATTCAACGGTTTAGCATTCAAAATTCATTTTATTACCGGGTAAGGGATTTTAAACCTAACTCTATAAGGAAAAAAAAAGGATTGATGCCAAATTTGTGAATTTTGGCTTAGGGCTCATTAGAGGAATTTGAAGGAAATGTAAAATTTGTTGTGATGATAGAGATTAGGATAGAGTAGATTATAATGGAACGGAAATTAGAAAGAAATCATGAAGCAAAAATCATATGGTTCAATAGAACCTATAGGGTCGACCAAGAGGGAACAAATTAATATATAATGGAATTGTGTTAGATTAATGCATAAATTTGTGTGGAAGATGATTATAAATAAATTTAATTATGTTGTATTAAATGATTGAATTTTATGTTATTACGAGTTATAATTCTTGAGGGAAGATTTGTTTTATTAAGAATTGAAAATAGATCATGGTATTAAAAGAGGTTTTGGTTTCGACCATTAAGGGAAAGAAAATGAAAAATATGAGATTTTATGAATTTCTTAATCATTGCATGAAATTGTTGTGTAAGGAATTGTTGATGATGATTCAAAATTTAAGTGAAATTCTTATATTAATTTAAAATGTTGTAAAATTGTGGTACATGAGAGGCCATAAGATTTGTTTAACATTAGAGGATTGCAACTAAAGCACATGTATCAGGTAGATGTTCTACATTTGAACACTTTTAGGAATTTATAGATTTATTGACTGCAATTTCATTAAATGTGTATCATTTCTTGTAAATGTAAATTATGGAAAAAAAATTGTTTTAGATTAATTGAGGCTGGTGGTGTGTCTGTATCTAGACAACCATGATATTTGTTTAGATTAGTTGAGGCTAGTGATATTTGTGACTAGATGATCATGATATTTGTTTAAACTAGCTGAAGCTAGTAGCGTTTGTGTTCAAATGATCAGGCAACTGAGATGGTATATTAGACTAGCTGAAGGTAGTGGCGTCTGTGTTCATGCGACCGATATAATAGATTAGACTAGGTGAAGCTAGTGGCATCTGTTTCACAAATGATTGAGACATTTAATCTTTATATGCTTTTAAGAATAAATATGTGATCTGTAAAATTCTCAAAGTTGATTTTGAGAGATATTAAATAATGAACTTGTATTTAAATTTATTCAAGTTGTTGTTGAAATTTTCTAATATAATGAAGGATTTAAATTGTCAGGTCCTTCACATACCCTAGTGGAGCAATATATATATTTAATGTCTTTTTTGTCTTTACTAATGGAACTTTTTGAAATATATCTTATTAATGTATTTTAGTTGTACTTAGGATGATACTTGTATAAATGGAAGAATTTAAGATGTAATTTAATCTCATCTTTGTTTCATTAAGATAGAAGTTTAAATATATTAGTAAGTCTTTAATTATTATATGTATTTCCTTTAATTATTTTGTTTCTTTAAATTACATGAAGGTGTGTGATAATCTAATATAATTCAATTTTAAAATTCTACTATATGTCTTTTTTTATTAAGGTGATGTGAATGAAAAGAATATGTGGTTGACTTGGTTGAATAAAAAGGATAAGGTCCAAAAAGGTTGGATTGTGCTTGAAAAAGTATTATATTACATGTTATAATGTCGATAACTTGGTATCTTGAATTTATAGGAAAACTCTATCAAAATTTTGATAGAAAATACATTTTAAAAAAATTATCTTGTTTTTGACATTATTGAAAAAAAATTTAATTAGAAATTGCATCTAAAAATTAGGGATGTTACAGATCCTACTGGATTCAATAAGTTCACTTTATTAAATCATATGATAATAAAAAAGCAATTGTGATAAATCATCTAAATTAAACAAAAAAAATCATTCATGATAACACTTGCCAATATTCTGAAAAGATTTCCAATAACCTTACTTGATAGTAAAGTAAAAATTAAATGTAATTTAATAAAATAATATCTAAGATACATTTTTAATTAATCTAAGGATATAAAAAAAATATACCAATCAACAAAACATTGGAGAATGAAACTGGAAAAAAAAATATTAATTTTTTTAAAAATATAAAAAAATGATTTTAGTTAACTCGGGTTAACTAGCCTTACATGCAACTCGAGTCATAAAAACAATGAATGATGAAATATCCCAATAAAGAGTAAATAAAAAAAAATCATGAAGACCAATTCTCAACCAATTTAATGTTGAATGAAGAAATTAAAAAAAAAGAATTCAATTAAAAAAAGAAAAAGAAAAAACTCGAGGTTACCAGGTTAGCCTGCCAAATCCACGACTTGAGTCGTGAGAACAGAATAACCTGGTAGAAATTCCCATCCCTAACCAACAAAATATAGAAGGATGAAATTGAAAAGAAAAAAATCAATTAACAAAAAGGAGCTAAAACAATAACTTAAGTAAAAACAAGTGAACTCACATGTGACTCAGAGCATGAAACCAGGATAGCCCCATAGAAAGAAAACCAAAAACAATTACGAAACTGAAATATTGAAGGATGAAATTAAAAATAAATGTTGCTAAAAATACCAATCAAAGGAATCGAGAAAAAATTTAATGTAAAAATATTGTTTGTTCACTTTGTTTTTTCAGAGAGAGTCAGACACAAAATCGAAGAGGGGAGACAAAAAGAGAGGGAAAAATAAAAAGAAAAAGAAAAAATAATGGTTTGCCAGAGATCCTCTATCAACATGGCCCATTGGTGAAGAAAGCTCACTAAGATGATTCCAACAGCATCAACAAAGGACACATCTAAAAGGGGTTGGTGGGCATGACATCTGCCATCAAAGTGCAACAACCTCCTTTGCATGCTAGCGCATGTGGTACACGTGCCAACAACTTTTTTTATTTTCGTTCAAATCAGCACCCGATTTGACAAGTTTCTAATTTAATCCCTAAAGTTTTAATTATTTTAATTCAATAAAATTGAATCTTGTTTTGCCAAACTAAGTGTCAAATTTTTTTCTCAACACCACGAGAATTTCATGTTAAGCTAACCATTGGGTTCGATCTCAAATCAACTCAATATGAAAATGATAAAAAAAAATTAAAAAAAATTTAAGTTAGATAAAAAAGAAAAAAAATTGCTTTAAATGTTATGCCATGTAGCAAAAAGAAGAGTTTTTTTTTAGTGTTCCTCGATAAGAATTTATCTCGGGAGAGAACTATCAAAATCTTCTTTTTTTTGTTTCAGAAATATTTACCTAAGAGTAATAATAAAAAAAAAAGATAAAATATTCACTTGAAATTTACTGAAAACATAAAATAGAATATATTTTTTTAAAATTTTAACTTTCTATTAGTTAAGACCCACTTTAAAAAAAAAACATACAAAAAGAAAATTCATAACCCATAAAAAAATAATAAAAACATCTCCATTTAAAATTTCATTTCTATAATATAATAAAATAATTTCTCTCCTAAAAATAGAATCGCATTAGTTAGCGATCACCATTAAAATTCTCGTCTTCTTTGGCAGAAAGAAATTTCACTCTACTCCAATTGCGTTGGAAGGACTTCACCAACTCACCATCAAATGGGCCATGGAAAATCCGCTTGGTTTAACAAAAGAATATTTCGCCCTCAAGTAGTGGGACTTGAAAAGGTAGAGGAATTAATCAGTAACATCAATTTCATTATATTGAACGCTCTGAGTAGCATCGTTTGCTTTCAATTGAAGACAAATTTCTATTAATCAATCCTTAAGCTATAGATGACAGCAGATGAACCACACATATCTGTATAATCATCCCTCTACACTGGAAAAAAAATGCCCCCTTGTTATGTATTGACATGAGCTGTGCAGAAACTTCTTTTAGCATCAGCAGTTGGTTTCAGGATGCCTCTTGCTCCATTGCCTTGTAGCACTGTAGACTGCAAAGCGGGAGCTTTGACTTGGAATCTCGATACTTGTACGGGTTAGTACAAGAAGGGCCTGCGCACTTCTCTCTTGGGGGAGGATAGCTGCAGAGAGAAAACCATCAGTAAACTATCGTTGACACAAGTTTGACCTGGTAATTTGGTGTTTTAGCATGAATTTTAAATTTGCAGAAGAAAATAAAACCTGTAGGGTTTAGAGTCGAAAATACTAGGGAGACCCATATCCTTGGGAAATGTCACAACAGTCCCTGTAGGACCCATGACCCATCTGATGGTGCTCGACATCTGGGCGTTGACAGCCTTCTCCTGAACATGAAAATGTGAGAAATTTTATTGCAGCTTTATATCAAGACAAAGCAGGAAGTTTATCAGACAACTGATAATACCTGTGCCATTTCTTCCAGACGCTTCTTCATTTTCTCTTCTCGCTTTTTCCGGCTGGAATCTTGACCAAGAATTTTTCTTATAGCCTCAGCCTACAAAATCAACCCCCCCAAAAAATAAGAAAAGACAAATACTTGTTTACCTCTGTGGATCTCTCATATGCATATGGAATACAACTGCATGAACACAAACAAACCTCAGATTCCCTCGCAGCCTTCTCAACTTGCAATCTCCGCCTCTGAGCTGCCTCAGCTTTCTTTAATTGCTGCTCGACTTCTGTAAGTTTCTCCTTTTGCTCTGGAATGAACAAAAATGAGAAATACAAGGGAAAAGACTGCAATTAATTATGAAACTAGAGTTCTAACGGAGAAAAAAACGCGTGGAAGTGATTAATTCTCACTTTTTGATGGTGCAGGTGGTAGTCCATTTGGAAACTCAATTAAGTTAGTATCAGGAACAGAAGAGCCATCTTTGCTTGACTGAAGAGCCTGTTGACGCTTGGTTAAAGTCATCTCCCTCTTACCATCTGTCAATGACTCAATAGATTCCCTTTTCTGCTTCTTCTTACTACCTTCGAAATCACAATTAGATAATGATTCTTCTTCCTCATTATCTTCGTCCTCTGATGCTCGGTCTGATCTGGATATTTTCTTCCCATCTTTAACCAGCCTTGAAGCACTATTGTTTTCCAAGGTAGAAAGTTTCTGTTGCTTCTTACTTGATTCATCATCATCATTGCCATCATCTTCCTTATGTCTTGTTGGGACTTTTGACTTGAGTTTCTCTAGGTACCGAATCTCATCATCCTCATCATCATCACCATCCAGCACACGCCTCTTGGGGGCCCGCTTGCTCTTACGAACTGCTGATGCTAAAAAATATCACCTTCTTTCCCAGCAGTATTTTTGCTAGTCCCCATTGAACAATCCTCTTTCCCGAGACTAAAACCTCCTCCAGAGAATTCCTTCCAAGGGACTCCTTGCAAACCAGGCCTCTTTCCTGAAACAAAATGGTCCTCCTCTAAATTCCCCTGCAATTGAACAATTTAAAATGGTGAGATTACAAGGGATTCTGACATTAATCAATAATGAGGATACTTAGTAGGTGAGATACTGAGATAATACACATTAATGAGGTTGTTATTGTTTCATAGAAGTAAGGACATAAAGGGTGCCAAAAGAACCCCACATACAAATCTATGTGCACAAGCAGAAAATTGGCATCAACAACTGATCCAAAGAATGCAAGTATCAATCAAGATTTGGTCAAGTTACCATGCGAGTAGTTCTATAAAGATATGCAAACTCTACGTGGAAGTTCTTCATCTTATATACCTTTAAAAAACAATAGAAACCTTCCGGTGTACTATTACAAGTTCAGTAATTCAGTAATTTGTAAGTTAAATAAACATATAAACTTGAACCGCAGACACAGATAAGAACCTTCAGGTGCACAGTTAGGAGGTATGCACTTTTCCTAAGGTTATATAGTAAATAAAATAATTGAAATTTAAATTGTTATTCAGTCAAAGTGTATATACAAAAAAAATGCAATGCATGAATATGCATGCAACAATTAAGAGACTACAATATTTCACTCAAGTCAAAATGACAACAGTACCTGAAGACCAAGTTTCTGCCTTGACCTGGAAGTGTCTGAGAATCGAGGATTTTCTGTAGAAGACACACCATTAGTTGTTGAGTTCGGATTAATTGTGCGTGCCACACCACCAACCTTACGCTTAACATTTTTAACCTTGCTTTCGTTTTCTAAAGCATCTAAACTCACTCCAGACTGCTCTGAACTCCAACTTCCACCATTCCTTCCACTGTACATATTTGCAGTTGTAGACTCCACATCCATGCATTCCTTCAGGTTGCTTGCGCTTCTCCAATTTGCAGGGGCAAGAACACCTTCACTAAAACGTTTATTGTTAATCACACTTTTCCCCGAGTTACTGTTACAAATCGCATTTTTGCTTTCAGTCCTAGTAGCTGGAAAAACCCTGGAGACAGATTGATTAAGATTGAATTCTTTCCTCCTAGAATTGTCAGCATTCTTATAGCTAGAACCCTTGTTCCCGTCATCTGATGGTGGTGATAGCGATAATGATGAATAATCATGATTGTCTGTAAATGTCTGGGAATCCTTAGGCCTGCGAGAAATATGACTCCTCTTCTTTCTTATAGCACTTCCCTTGGTATCAAACTGCGCAAGACCCAAAACTTCCATATGGTGAAAAATTATCCAGTCCTTTGCTGCTTCACACAGATAACGAGATAGAGCAAAGTCAAAGTAACCAACAATTCCAAAGATGGTTTGTTAACCCTACATCAAAGACATACAAAAGCCAAAGAAATTATATTGGATAAACCCTGAAAAAGAACTAACACGTATATTAATTTCACATTGCATTAGAATAACCATGAGAATGAAGAACTGATACAAGAGGGAATAGAAGTGTAAAGCATTCAAAGCACAGCATCCAGGGAATTCATTACAAAACGAAAGATACAATAATACATCATGGGACTAAAGCCAACTAAAGTAAGCAGAATTCAAAGATAGAATGGAAAAACCACACCCATTACTGGCAACGACACAGTCTGGTTACATCAAGCTCAACAATGCAAACATCAAAGAACCCAAAACCCAGTAACATAAAACCTCAGAAGATAAACAGATACCAGATAAAGCACCAAATAACTCAATAGTGGAAACTCCATTAGAAAAAATGTACAAAATTTAACCATATAGGAAATCAAAACCCAGCAAATTGAAAACCTGAACGAATTGGTGTGACATCAAACCAAGCGAAAGGACCCATCAATAAAAACAGTCGACACCATAGAAGCAGCTGAACCCGTATCAATCAAAGAAAACGCCCAGTTGTAAACCAAAAAGAACCCCAAATGACAACACTAAACTCAATTCTCATGAATCCTAACCAGAGGCTAAACACACTAAAAAATATCACAAATCAATCAATATACGCAGAAAAACACACAATACAACCATGCATTGATCGGTCATCACAAACAAATAAAAACCCATAAAAGAGAAGAAAACAAAGATCCTTACCGGAGAAGAAAGGAGGCGCAGGGAGAAAAAAGCGAAGAGAAGAGAAGAGAAGACCAGAATAAAAAAAGAGAGAGAAGAGAGAAATAAAAGAGGTAGAAAGATTTGGTGGTCTTTGGTTAAGGTTATAATAAGTTTAGAGAGAAAAGGAAAACTAGGGCTAGAGAAAGAAGAATGAGAGAGGTAACGTATTAGAGAAGGACTAGGACTTGTAATAATCTCCTTCTTGTTCTCCATTTTTTGGCTATTGCCACACCACCCGCCCGCACTCTGTTCTCTTTTGGGGTGATTTTAGCCCAAGCCCTCTTTTGCTGTTGATGTTGTTGTTGGTGTTTTTGAATCGGTCGCTTGACTCGGTTGATCCAAATGGATGAGGGACATACGCAATTTCTCTCTCCCTTCTCTCCCTTTCTGTCTCTCTCGTGTCTTTCTTTTTATTTCCCTCCTCTCCTACCGCGGTTATTCCACTGCAAGTTTATGCGCAGGTTAAGGCCCTGCGCACCGCACACGCATGCTTACACGTTTTTGTCACGTGGCTGGTATTATTGGCACCCCTTTTTCTTTTCTTTTCTATTGTTATTTTAGAATGATACTTATTTGACGAGGAAAATGACAGGGGCCTTTTGGTATATTTCTCAAATTTTTAAAAACTGAATGTCAAAAACACTGAGTAATGTTATAATTATTTGGAAAACTGAAATCAGAAAAAAAAGAACTATATTTTTTTAATTTTGTTCAAATACAATATCTTTTTATTTAAACAATTAATTTTCATTTTTTTAAATTTGCATTGAGTTTGAAAAAAAAAAAAAACGTTTTAGAGCTTCTTTACAGTTTAATACAAGATTCTTTTTAAAAAATAAAAAAAATATATGAGCAATATAATTTTTCTCTTTTATATACCAGCATTTTTTAACAATATAAGAAATCAAGATTATTTTTTTATATATTTTCATATTTATTTAGTATCATAAATTTAATTCTTATTATAAATCTAACATAAAGATTTTTTATTAACAATATAACCTTTTCTTACACCGCTCTCTCACGAGAGTTGAGCTGCAATCACGTCCGACAGTTGGTTAAGATTGGATCCAATATCCTTCGGGGTGGCTCGAGCCTCGTACCGTCGTACGTGTCTCAGATGCTGTGGGTCCGACTTGAAACCAAGTCGAAGACAACAACTTCATGATCAAAGTCAAGACTTGTGGTCAGCCGCACTGGGATCGAGGCTGACTGAATAAGGATTAGGTTCATAACTACCCAAGTATCTGATAATAATGCATTTTCTTAAAACAGGAATGCCAAGGACATTTGAACTTTTTACTAGATACTATATTATTATTACAATTAAAAAAAACTAAAACATTTGGGAAATCACTAGCTATTTACTTGTGGTATGCTGTGCGATGAATATTTTTTAATAAAAAAAATGAATACATGAACTTTTTAAAAACAAACATTCTTTTATATAAAAAATTCTAAATGTAGATTAAAACTTTTATCCATCCATCTAATTAAATAAATTAAGAATTATTTATATAAATAAATAAACAAAAATTATAAACAAAAACTAAAAATTAAATTGAAAAAAAATCAAGAAACGGATGTAAATCAAGATATTTGATCTCGCAACACGAGTTATTTACCCGATTGTATTTAATAAATAATTTTTTTTATTAAATCAAATGATAATAGAAATACACAAACACATAAGACTAATTAAAAAAAAATATAAGAAATTTTTTTTTATTTAAAGCTGCACATATTAGAAATATTATTCAAAAATAAATATTTTTATTTTTAAAAATAAAAATAAAATTCATCTATATAAAAACAAAAACAATTCATAAATGAATCATAATAATATTTTCAAAAATTAAATACATACAAAATAATAATAATAAAAACTCTATTTATAAAAGGCTAAACAAGCAAAATAAAAAAAAATCATAGAGGAATATTAATTGAAATATAATTTTTTTTAAAAAAATAAAAAAATATCACCTAAAAAAAAATGAAAGAGGCCACGCGTTGCTAGGCTTAGTAAGCCAGGCAAGCACGTCTGACCAATTTAGTAAAACCCGCACATAGGCCCTTAATTGTTTTTAAATTGATGGGCCCTAAATTTTTATTTCCCCATATTTTGGCCATTATGGGGCCTAAAAAATCTAGGTTCATTTTTTTTTTTGCTTAGAAACTTATTTTTCAACTTTTTATTTTATTTTATCCAAAACAAAATAATTCAGACAACATGTCATTTGATTTCCCCATATTTTGGCCGTTATGGGGCCTAAAAAATCTAGGTTCATTTTGTTTTGGCTTAGAAACTCATTTTTCAACCTTTTTTTTTTATTTTATCCAAAACACCTAGAAAAGAGCCTATAAACCTCAACAGACTTATAAACGATATTAAAAAACTGAAAAACCACATAAAAACCTAAAATAAAAAATCTTCTCGAGCTTAGATATGGTTTTTATATATAAAATTTCAAGGTGAAAAACACCTATGTGGGACTTTCCTAACCAAATGGAACATATTGATACCAAGATCGATCATTTTGGTAGTCGAAATAGATGTCAACACTAATTTTCTTTCTCTACTACTGAAATTTGATGATCTTTCTTTCTTGTCTCTCAAACCAAAAACTAAAAAATAATAAAAATAAACTTTTGTACCAAAATTGAATTGCAAAATCATTGAGGGACCTAAGAGGTATAATCTAATAAAGTTTGAAGACTAAATCAAACTGTTTGTGAGAACTTTAAAATCATCACCCATTTATAGTGTCTTTTCTACTTTAGTCTTCTGTCTTTCAATTTTATCCTTAGTCAATAATTTTGATTCAATTGTTCATTAATTTGGCTCTAAAAAGATGCAATCGCACACAAAAAAACATTTGAGGATAAAAAAAATAAAATTTGAACAATGAGTCCACAAAAGAAATATGAAAACGTGAATAATGTTTTTATGCAGGGTGTTTTACCCACAACGTTTATAGTTTTGTTAATTGTTCACATAGGCAAAAAAATATTGTAGATTATAAAGATAATTGGCTGATCTTTTAGTCCAAGCAATCTGATCCATTCTCCATGGTCAAGGTATCTAGTGACTTGATATGAAAAACCCGGAGGGTTGGTAAGTGGTAGCGGTTGATGCTTGGTAAGCCAGGTGATAAGTAACTATGGTAGTAGCATGTGGTGCTTGGTAAGCTAGGTAACCGGTAGCTGCAAAAGATTCTATTTGATGGGTATAAGGACTCTCCGATGGTAAAATTATTAATTTTATAGAGAGAAAAAGTGCAATGATATTTTAGAGAGATAGACTCTGAAAATATGTATACTAAAAATGTTAAGAATGAAGAGATTGTGCATCTTTTTTTTTATAGGTCTCATGGTGTATTTATAACTCATGAGTCTTGTCACTTTGTGGAGAGGAAAGACTGAAGTGTAATTTCACCTTTGTGATATTTTGAGTTGTATTATACACAAAATAATACATATTGAATTGATATAAAATACCGAGGTACCCGCACGTGGTTCAGAAAAAAAATTTATGGCGAGTGTTGGGCTTGGGTAAGGTGTCCGAGTCCATTAGAGGTGAAACTAGATCCGGGCGTGCTTCTTGAACCCAAACACACTGAGCTCGGATGTGATAGCTCGAGTCCACGAGGGCCCGGGGGTGCATGCCCAGTAAATTGAATGGGCATACATGCAC
>Ga0307513_10002977_pt1 | contig 23092 bp, 26 predicted proteins | sample 15_EM_MG_FD_202174 | JGI IMG/M metagenome (GOLD analysis project Ga0307513, IMG submission 202174) | Populus trichocarpa ectomycorrhiza microbial communities from riparian zone in the Pacific Northwest, United States - 15_EM | ecosystem: Host-associated > Plants > Roots > Unclassified | place...
CACCCCGTGCTCACCCTAGCTAGCTCGAATCGCTCTGCTCACACTCTTCACCCGAGTGCTTCCCCGTCCATATTAGCCCGTTCTGTAGTTATTCCCGGGACTGAAGTGGTTCAGCCAGGTCAACTCCGCTTTGACGAAGTCTCCCAACGCCTCCGGTCCCGACTCCGCTTCTGACGCTCTCATTGGCAAGAGGACACGTCCGCATCGATGGACCCTTCGCAGCCACCGAACCCGACCCCAGCTGGTCCGAACTCTCGACGTGCAAGGACTCCAACGCTACGATACCGAACCCTGGACATTTAACCGCCTTCGCCCTATCTTCGACGTGGTGTTCTGTTTCTTGTGGGGAAATGATACTGGATGCCGCAGAACAAGAAACCGAACGGTCTCGAGGATGGAGGGGATGATTCAGCGGAGGTTTGGTTTGCGAATCACTTTGGGTGACGATACTTGTGCGCCCGTGCCGATCTTGAACGTCCTCCTAAATGTGGAAGAGGTCGATACCGGAGATAGGATGGGGGGGGGGGGTTCAAGAACGAGGTCAAAAGGATGTCTCTGTCGGTATGTCGTGCATTCATCTCCCCGTTTGCAGGTTATCTAAACCTCGTAGTTATAAGTGAAGGGTTTGCAGCTTCGAACGTCCATTTCGTTCGACAGGCACACAATCACCCGGTCTGTCGTCATATGTCATGATCCCCGTCTTTCTGCTGAACCGAAGTCATCCCAGACCCGCAGTGATATGAGGAGCCACAAACGCACTCGCGATCAAGACCCTCGAGGACGCCGCAAATGCCGAACGTTCATTGAAGCCTCCCCCTGCCAAACGTCGAAAGCTAGCTGTTGCAAGAGAAAGAAACTTACGGACCCCGATGCAGAAGCGTATAATTCTGTTCGACAGGGATATCGCTGTTTATATCCCAGGTTGCGTATGTCAGGTCTGTCGTACTGCGCTTGATATGGTGTTTGCTTGGATTCCGTGCGTGTGAGTGCGAGTCCTCGTGTGGCATGCCCTTCATCCGAGCAACGTTCGCGATCGGGATCCTGACGTGTAAGGGTGGGCCAGAGTGGTATCCAGACCGAGAGTAACTCCTCTCGCATGTAGATATATTGTGAACCATATGGAACAAAGATATACGTTCTATCACATACCAACTGGGTATATAAATGGCATGAGTCCGAAAGCGCGACCCCGATATTATTCATCCTACAATGTCCTCGCAGATTTCGTACACCCCTCACACAACCGAAGAACTGTTCCTTCTGTATCCGTGCCTTCTACCCTGGATGATCCCGATACGGTGTTCCGCCCCAAGTTGTGGTTAATAAGAACCATCTGGGCACAGGTCGGAGAGAGAACTGGGGGATGACTCGGAGGTCTCAAAGTTACATCTTTGCTTTTGCAAGTCCCTGAATCGGACCCAGATTTTGGAGCGGCTGTTCACGATGAGTGGTCAAAAAAGCGGAGCCGACTTCAGCTTCACTTTACCCCCATACATGCTGGTCCCGCGCCATGTCCCCACAAGCAAGAGATTGAACCGGTAGCAAAATTTGGGATTTTCCGGTTTCGTATCAGACGAGGGTTACCCTGTCAGGCGTGAGCTGCATGTCTCTCCTTCGTTCGGCCGGGGTTGGAAGGAACCCTGACAGTGACCGGTCAAGGGACCCCAGGTCTCCACTATCCCAGCCAAATAGCTTGAGGTGGTGATGCCTTCCTCGAACTGCGGGCCGATGGACTCGACGGGCTCAGAGACGAGGGGCGAGGATTCGCGTTTGAGTTTGTTGAATGGACAGTGCTCCACCAGAACCTTACAAGCTCATTCTCAGATGCCGAAACAGCGGAGGGAGGGGTGAATGTGGTATCTTCAGCGTGCCTAAGCAAGTCCTCCGAGGTGGTGGCAGGAGTGCGAGTCAATGGTGTACCGAACATAGACGATGCCACCAGCAGCGTTGGAATTGATTGCTACCCAATTGAAGTTCAACGTTCAGCGGGCGTCGCTCCTGAATCCGAGCCTTGAATCGCAGCACCAGGTCCTCTCCACCAAACGAAGCGAATCCCAACTTGGGAGTAAGCGGCAGAATGAATAGGCCTCACAGCGTCATGTATAGAGGGCTGATCTAGCGACCGTCTAGCAGCTGCGTAGTCCCGATATCAGATGCGGGAATGAGAGGCTGGAAGTTTGCGGGTGAAAGACTGACGGTGTTGGCATCGTTTTCGGAAATAAAGCAGTTTGCAGATAACTGATAATTTATGATTGTACCGCGGGGGTCCTTGACCAGTTCACCAAGCTTGTCCAGGCCTCTGACCTTGTTAGAAAGCTCTAGCGGCGGTTGCAGTTCTCGGTATTGGAGTGGGTGGGACTATCGTTGACTGTCTCCCCCTCTCGTTGATCTCGTGCGACACGGATCAAATTCGCGGACTCTTCGCCTTGAGCCTGAACGTTGTGGACGCAATATCATCAACTTGACCTTTTTCCCTCCACATTCTTCCCTTCTCGGTCTTGGTCCACTTTCCACCACGCTTCTATGGTTTTGTTGCAAAGCCACTGTGCCGACTTTCTTTCAATCGCCATCTCCATTACTGTTCCCGTTTGGCTGTTTTCCAGCGCTCGTCTTCCGTCGCATTTTCAAGAATCCCGGAAGAGCATGCCACCCCCGGGCCACTACGGGTGGTTGCTTGGTTGAAGGATACTCTACTCGGGGCCCCATTCAATACTCTCCGGTGTCACGAGTGAACCGCGAGGCGAATACCCAACCTAGCCGTACGCGAGCTCTCCCTCCTCTCTTTTATTGTCGTCCAAATGCTGAATGCCGCTCGTAGTTTGGGGCCAAACGTAGCTGCCATCATAGAACCAACGGACACCGGTCCGAAGCTTTCTAACTTCACTGGTCCTGCCCACTTCGAGAACAGACGAGCCGGATCCCATCGGTCGGCCTTTTCCTGAAACTAGGCTCGGCCCCGGTGTGCGTTAGGCCTTGTTTTGCATCCTCTGTGTACGAGGGTCAAAAACCGTCCGATTATGCACGATCGATTCCCCGCTCCAAGCAAAGCCGGAGGGGTCGAAGACCGGGACGGTACTGATGACGTTTGGCACCTCTTCATCTGTGGTTGGCAGAGCGGAGGTTGTACGAACAATGCGGTTGTAGATGACCGTGCATAATTTGTCGGTCTAGGGAAAGGGGTAGAGTCGCGACGGCTGCTCGTGGCGTTGAGCTTGACTGCGAACACGCTGTCCGAACCCCCTTCGCCGGCGTATCCAAACCGCTCGTCCATACAACGCGCACGACACGGGCCCAACCAGAGAAAACCTTCCTCTGTAACACCCTTGCTTACTTTGTATGTCGACAGAAACATGGTCCTTCGATGCTTGGCTTCGATGCTTGGTTCCGTTTCGGGGGCCCTCGGCACATCCTCGCGTGGGCAGTTGTGCTTTCACGCGTCATAAACAGCTCATCGTCCTCCGTCCATCTTATCACAGCCCTGGGCATAAGGATCGAGCGAACATTATGTTCACCGATCCCTACCATCCTCCCTCTCGCCACACTGAATAGTCCCGCTTGTCCGTAGTCCGTTGAAAACGAGGATCCCGCACGGTTCTGCATGGTCTTGTGGCACACCTCTTACGGGCGAATTCGCATGCGGCGAGTCTGTCAAATCGCGGGACGAGGACAACTCGGGGTAACTCAATACCGGGAGTCTCGGATGCCCATCACATGGAATTACAGTTTCCTGCAGCGGGTTGGTATGCGTGAAGGTGTCTCCGACGCTTTTAGCTGTACTTAGACGAGGTCTGGCGAATGTAATGCTGGTGTATCTCAATGCACGTATATTACTCATGTAGTTTTGACGCTAAACCCTGCCGTACGGGCGAACTCGTGACGAGTAGTCTCAGATCCGCGAAAAAGCCACTTCTGAATATCGGTGACTACATCCAACACACCCCATCCCCACGAAACGGCCATTTCTGATCGCCCGTCTCACTATACGTATTCAGAACCCACCCGGAACTACCAGGGCGAGATAAGACACATGATGTACATAATGCCTTGGGCGACCATCCCCATGGCGGAATACCAATGTAGCTGAGGGCTATTCGGGGTGAGGATCTGCAGAGGTCACAGGCGTATCTCTGAGGGTGATCTTGCGCGCCTCTAGATATCGATGGATTCGCTGAGAAGACGATACTTTGGCTGCGGCCAGGACACCGCGGGTCATGTGAATGTCTTCATCATCAGCCTTCATCACCAGATCGCAGTCGCAGGCCCAGTGGAGATACAGGGATGCCGCGGTTGCCGGTCATCCTGATCGGATCACGGACCTGCACCCCGAACGTATGGGGAATCCCCATCTTCTCCGTGCTTGTCGTCACCCTCTTATCCTCGTGCTGAGCCCTTATTCACTCCACTTCATTCAAGATCCAGGTCCCCGCCGGAGACTGAAAACCTGCTCATGGAAGCCGTCACCTCCATCACGTCTTGTGTACTCATTCGGAAATGTCTTGTTTTCACCTGTCTCCTGCCCATCCTCGCCTTCCCTTCCCTTAGGTTGCACAATCTACAACTCGTAGGAACGGGTGCACAGGTGCGTCATACAGTCGATCGCTTCGCTACAAGGTATGGAACGTTGAGACGCTTCTGTGACCGGGTGGAAGCACGAGTTCGTCGGCAGCGCTGGCCTAGATCTTCCCACACCGGAAGCGGGTAAACCTAACTGTTGCTTGCTTACTGGTGGGCGGCCACGGGCGCCTCGAAATCCAAATGAACGTAGCAGTGAAGCTGTCATGGAGCGGAATGGGCGTGGGTTGTGGTCCACGAGGGGGAATGAAGCCCTAGTTGCCGTTTTTACCCCTCTCCTGCCAGCGCGCGGCGAGCGTATCCGTAATTTTTACAAGCAGGTCCCATTCTAAATGATAAGTGTCAGGAGGGGGGTTAACCCACACAGTTGTCCTAATCGCTAGTACTGCACTTCCCATCTCCCCCCGTCTCCCCCCGGACCCTCTTGCCCTTCCGTGGCCCACTGAACATCCTCAGTTCGTGCGCTATGAGCGGAGCAACTATCGATCCAAAAGCGTGCGTCAAACCGAGACTCCTCTTCGTCTCCAACCCTCTGTTGACGTGTTTTTCTTTTCCAGTTTGGAGGATGCCATGCTTAAGGCACTGCCATCTCTCTTTCCAAACCTCCTCGGGACGGCCAGCAGCTCCCGCGCCGAGTTCTACGATAAGTTCCAGCGAGAAGCCGACGAGTACGACAACGACTTTATGAAAAAATACGATGAAGACTTGAACTCCACCTTGATCTTCGTGAGCACCTTTTTCTTCCTTTCTCGATTGCGGTGTTAACCCGGCTTTTCTGGGGGAATAGGCCGGTTTGTTCTCCGCCGTCACCTCCGCTTTTATCGTCGACGTTCAGACAAACCTACAACCCGATTACCAAGAAATGAGCTTCCAGCTCCTCAGGATTGTCGCCAGTGCATCGCTGGGGAACACCCCAACTGGTGCCGATGCTGCCTTCCCAGAATGGAATGGCCCCGATCCAACCGTCGCCTACGTCCAAGCCATCCTTTACTCGAGCTTGGCCGCTTCCCTCCTTGCTGCGTTCATGGCCATGCTAGGCAAGCAGTGGCTCAGCCGATATGCCCAGGTAGATATGCATGGATCAATCGTCGATCGTAGCCGACACCGGCAGTGCAAGATAAATGGAATGGCTACCTGGTACTTCGACTTCGTCATGGAATCTTTACCCCTCTTGCTCCAAGCCGCTCTCCTCCTCCTCGGATATGCCCTCTCCTCCTACCTGTTTTCCATGGACAAGGGTGCCTCTGGTGTCGTCATCGGTTTCGCGACATTCGGTCTTCTCTTTTACTTCCTCATTACCTCCGCCGCTACTTTCTCGTATAATTGCCCATTCCAAACTCCATTCTCCCTCATCATTCGCTCCCTGATTCGCTTAGACGACGAACACACGAGGTACCTCAAGCGAACCGGGAAGTGGTTTCGCCGCAATCTCTTCACCAAGAGACGGAAGTCCCCTGGAATCAAACATGATGATTATACTGAACCACCGCGTGCCAATGGTGGGAACCCCGTTGGCCATACCGAGTTGGACATGGAGCCCCCCACGCTTTTCAAAAAGGACACCGATTGGGATGGCTACGTGCTGGATTCGGACTGTATCGCTTGGATGTTCAAAATGTCTACCGATGCGGACGTCATCATGGCTATCATGAAGTTCGTCCCCGAGGTTGTTTGGCACGCCGATATCCGCACTACCCCACTGGAGAAGGTCTACGATACCGTGGTGGAATGCCTGGATCGTTCGCCTGGACATCCCATAGTGATCCAGAAATTTAGGGACAAGGCTTACCTCAGCGCCAAGGCCCTCCTCCATCTCGCCATCCAACGCAAGTGCATCGGCGAAGAACTCGACACTTTTAAGGTCATCTCCGACAAACACCTACCCATGAGTCCCTTGAAGGACCTCGATCGCGACCCCGACTTGACATCCACGCTCGGTATGATCGACTGCGTTTTTGGCAATTCCGAACCCATGCATTGGAATGTCCTCTCCTTCACTCCTACGCACCACGCGTGGATGGGTCACATTCTACTTTACCGTGCCTGGTATGTCCTAAAGCAAGACAAATGTGCATCGTTACCCAACGACATCAAACAATTCATCCTTCATTCTTTTCGCCTGGAACCTCCTCCTCCCACACCTATCATCGCCGACTGTTTGTTTATGATCACTTTACTCCTCGAGATCCACGTGCATAGGGACGATTTGTCAATCGTTGACAAGAGGTGAGTTGACACCCGATACGTTCTCCGCTATTTGGTACTGACTCCAGATTTCAAAGCTCCCAAATCGATGCTCGGATCAAGAAAATCTATCAGAAGCTCAGTAAAACTTTTGAAAACCTCTCTCCCACCAATGATACCGTCATCGAACGCGCTCTGGAGGCCCTGGAGTTGATCTCTCATCTGCACAAAGTCCAAGTGGCCTCGGAGAGTTACGATTTATTCCGTGTGGTCGTGGGAACTTCCGCTCCTGGAACTCACTCCCCGGAGAAGTGGAGAGTGTCTCGTCTAGCTATCCATGGTGCCTACAAGGGAGACGGGTTCGCCCCACAGGTCAAAGAGCACCAGGTCGAAACACACCAGTTCAAAGACACCCAGTATATCCTCGCGTTTCTGAACCAATGCTTCGAATTGGCCACGGTAAAATGTCAGAACCAGGATGAGCCGATCCGAAATGCCTTGTGCGCGCTAGTCTCCGATCCTGCCGCCATCGAAACCCTGGAACGCTTCGATCCCACCAAGCCCTCGTTCGTTCGAGGCATTCAGCATGCCTTCCATTGCGACAGACCCCCCCACCTTCATAAGGCCGCTCTCTTATTCCTCCCCCTCATCTGCGACAAATGGTTCAACACTCGTTCACCAATCATGGGGTCGACACAAATGAGAAAATTTTGCATGGATTGGGCTTGCGCCGTGGACGGCGTTGACCAAACTCCCGACGTCAAGGTGGCCATTCTGACGGTTCTCCTCAAGATGATAAACTCTCCTCGCTGGTGCCCTCACATCGTCCCGAGGGATTGGGAGCTACTCCGAGATCTCACGTCACTTCCGGACGATTTCCCGCCCCTTCTTAGTTGCATCGACAACCCAAAATTATTGAACGTAATCAAGTCCGTCGACAATCCTATGGCGGTCGCGCATTGGGTGGCAACTTTGTGGTTGAAATACGCAGAGCTGACTCCGGATGTGCGGACGCAGCTGGAGGCGGTTACCATGGAGATCGCGCAGAATGAGCGGAAGCAATATTTTGACACATCTCAGTCGCGCATAGGCGAGTATCTGTCCATCATAGGTTCAGAGTTGAAGAAGGCGAAGGAAGCGTTGGTGCACTATCCCACGCTGTCCATTGATCCGGCTGCCATCGCTCTCAAGAGCAAGGTCGGGAGCCTTCAACGGGCTGCCAAAGCCTTGGACGCTATCAAGCAGGGTAGATCCGTGACAAGTCCTTAAAGCCTTAAGTTTGACAGTTTGTAACCTCTCTGGTATCGCTGCTGCACTTGACCGTTTACTAAACCCGCTCCTATGTATCCCGTTCAGTACTTCTCTCTGTTCCTTACTCTGATTTTCACTCTCCCCATTCATCCCCCGCCTCCGACCCCGCATACATGTACAATGATCACACCTCCCCTATACTTTAACTTTCACTCCTCTTCCTGTCTCACAAGCGGTTATGTATTTCGTATAGATCCCCATGATTATGATGTATATACAAAGCACCCCAACTCGAGACACACACGACTGAAGTCCAGAATCAGCACACTCCCGGAAGGGTGACCAACAACCAAATACTGGCCATCCCACCGAGAGTTCGTTTTAGTTGAGTGCTCCACAAATCTCTTGGGTAGATAGAACACCGGCTGTCCGGTGATTTCAACCTCAATCCAAGATGACCCCTTCCGATCCTTGCCAGCTCCATCGAGATTGAAACGTGGTATATCGGGGAACGTGTTGGGTAATGGGACCGGGGATGAATCCGGAATCCCAAAGTCCCATCCCACAGGGTCCGAGCCTGAGAGCCAGACTCTCGAACCGTCCACAATGAGACCGTACGGCTGGCTCTCCGCAAGCGTTACCTCTCCCGTGGCCTCCCCCGTCAAAGTCCAGGCTCGAATAGATTGGTCGTCCAAGAGAAAAACTTTAGATCCGTCCCCCGATATTTTCAGGTCCAAAACTCTTGACCAAAATCTACCGAACGTCCGGAGGGGCTCGCCCTTCTGTGCATCCCAGACATGGATTTCCCCAGGTTCGCCAATCCTCCAATCGTACCAAACAACGATCAGCTTTCCACCTATTTCCTGCATGTCGATCCTCCCTTTGGCTGGAGTTTTGAAGGATCCATTGCAACGCCCGGTCGAGAGATCCCAGGTCCTCACGACCCCACCCGAATCGCTCGAGATGGCAATACCGTGCTCCGCTTGCAGGCTGACGGACCTTATCGGCACGGGTGCGAGTGGTCCGGACTCAAGGTTTGGGCCTGCCAGAGAGGTGCCTATCTGCCAGAACTTGACCGATTGATCCTGGGATGCTGTGATTAGGAAAGAGGAGAAGACGAGGGAGGTGATGTCTTCGGTATGTGCAACGAAGCTTCCAACAAAGTGAGAAGCGGGACCAGAAATGTCCCAAACGAAGAGTTCGTTACTCGTAGCACAAGCTACGAAGTTGCCATCAGGGGAGAAACGACAGTGTTGGAACGTCGTGCTAGTGTCGGGAGTGCGAAATTGGAATATCTCGGCTCCGGTTTCGGAGTCATGAATAGTGGCAGCTGATGAGATGAAACGAGTACCGTCCAGAGAGAAGGCGACGTCATAGCCGTGCGAAGATCCGATTTGTTGACCATTGATATTCCACTGCCTCACGTCACCACTCTCGGATGCGGATATGATGTGCCGGGGGTTCGTTGGAGAGAAGCTGACCGTAGTTACTTTACGATCATGCTGCAGTGTATCCGGAAGTAAAGTTCCAGTGGGAATGTCCCATAGATGGATCGTGCCGTCCCAAGATCCTGATGCGACCGTGGTGAGGGCTGCTGAAACGGACACCGACGAAATGGAAGAGGAATGGTCGTGGAAAGTCTTGATGACCCCGCCAGTCTGCACGTCCCAGAGTTTCACGGTCCCATCATCACTTCCGGAAACCAGTAGCTTTCCACACGGGGAGAAGGCGAGGGATCTCACCCAATCGGTGTGCCCGGAAAGAGTACCTGCCCAGCTTCCCGTTATCGCATCGAGGAAGACGATATCATGATGTTCCAAACCGGCTGCGATGATGTCCTTTCCATGTGCAAGGGCCATTGGCATGTACTCGAGGGAAATTGTGCGGGAACACGTTCCCCACCCAGTTGGGAGTCCCGCAACAACCTTTACCTCCCGTGAGAGCTCTACACTATAGTACTCGCGGAGCCAAGATGACGAAGGGGAGAGTGGCAGGGCGGAGTGATAAATGTGGGAGGGGGAGTCACGGATTATGTCGAAATACTCCAGGATAAAATGGTGGCCGTCGTCCGTCCACGTGCAGATCGAACCCGTCTAAACGATACATGAACACAGGTTTCATCGGTGATCGTTCACAACTCACCGAAGCATACCATTGGCGAATATAATTGATTGCATATACACCAGCATCAAGTTTTCCCGTGAGGCTGAGGACCTCGATCCAGGACAGAAAACAGGTTGTGAAGAACTCATTGATTGCCTTGCACACTTCCTCATCAGGGCCGCTGCTAGGGCTCTTCATGAGGTGACTTGCCCAGAAATTACAGGCATATTCCAATGTACTCCCAATATAGGTGGTCCTTCGTTCAGGGAGATCTTTAACCTCGCTGAGAAGGGCATGGTCGTCCAGCTGGCAGATGTTCCTCTTCAACTCTCTCTTCATCACGTTGAGACACGAAAACAGGATCTCTCTGTGATGAATTGGAGGGTCTATGAAGAACCGCTGGTCTGTGCATCTTGCCGGGTCCATGAGGAAGTCAGGGAAGGACTTATGGAAGATACGGACTGGATCTTCCGGGCTTTCTGGGATGAGGAGGAGAGAGTGGAGGTTGTGTAGAGTGTTGTATATGCTGGGTGGTGTGCCACGGTTCCTGAGGAGATCTGAGAGTGCGCTGATTGAGAGTGGATGGAAGACAAGTAGCACTGTCCCAACCACCAATTTGAAATGTGAACAAAAGTCCTCATCTCCATCACGGAGAGCTTGCTCTAGGACTTGGGTGTAGAGGAGATCAATACCGGACTTCCCTTGGTGAGAAGTGTCTTGTGGAGGCGAGGTGATGAGAGCTAGCCTCTCGTCGGGTGAGTGGTGCTGAGATCCAACAAACTTGACGACCGTGGAAGCGTAGACGAACAGACCAGCTGCCTTCTTGCAGAGAATGTCAATGTCCTGTGGACCTGGCCAATCTTTCGTGAGATTGTGGTTGCTCAGATTTTTGGCGATTTCTGTTAACTGGGTCTTCAAGAGGAGCTCGATGTCGATGTCCAAAGGGGAAATTTGGACGTCATGAAGCCTGAGCACGTCGTTGTAGGGCTGAAGCGACTCTAAACGAAATCCAGAGCGAATCCGAGATTCGGGCGTGCCGGTGACGAAGAATTTGACGGAGGGGATCTTGCCGGCATAGCGGGAAAGCACAGAGAGAATCGCCGATGCCGGTTCCTCGTCTCGACACTCGTCCAGGGCGTCGATGATGATGAGGGTCCGGGTTTCCATCGCCTGGAATGGTCCAACGATGAGTTTCTCCATTTGGGAGCAGAGGGTTTCCCGTCCGATATTGGGGTTCGCTGTCAAAATCGGAAGTAACTCCCGTCGGAAGCGCGGATATCGGTGGGCGAGCTGGAAAGCGAGAGTAGGAAAGATGGACCGAAGGTTGCTCCTATCGTCGAAATACCTGGAACAGAAGAAGCTCGCTCCGAGCTTGCCATCCGCAAAGCTCATTTCCGCAAATGTTTGGGTGATCGTCGACTTCCCAGTTCCAGCGAGACCGTTGAGCCAGAACACCCGCTTATTTATCTCATCGTCCAACCAGTTCTCGAGCTGGAAAAGGACATCTCTCCTGGTCCCCCTCATGCACCCCTGCCTGTCTCCATAAAGATATTCGGCGTCAATGACATGATACATGTTGTTGAGGAGGGCGAGATCCGCTCTATCCTGTTGGCCAATTACTATATGTAGGTCGATAGTTGGGGTGAAAACTCACGATTAACTGACGGGTAGTGTTATAGCTGCTTTGTTGTAAGGAAGTCTGAAACAGTGTTAGATGGGATAAGAGCGAGTCCTTTGGGAGCGCGAACCTGATATTCCAACACGGCCTCAAAAATGGCACCCACCAGATCGCTGAGCCTCTGCGCGTTCTCGGTGTTTTTCAAGAATTGCGATATATCCTCTTGAGCTGCCATTGGATCCAGAGCTTTCTGGACATCTTCCAAGTTCCTGATGATCATGGCACGTCAGTCTCATTTCCAGATCCTGGAGAGGGTGGCTTGCCGTGCCAGTTTCTTTCTCCTCGCTTCCTCCTCCTCTGAACCGGGTGTGCAGAGCGATTTAACAAGCGCTTCGATCCGGGATCTCAGGGACTCTATTGTTTGTTTGTTAACCGTTGTTTGCTGGGAGAACTGTGAGCATCACAGATTGAGCGAATGATGGTGGACCATACCTCACAATTATCCAAGATAGTACAGAGGGCTACTGCAACAGATTTCAGCGGGGGGAAGGTGGCTGAAGCTCTCTCCACCGCGGGGAGGAGTATTTTGGCAGCAGCAGTCGCAGTGGGTTTCCGGGTCGATTGGTCCTTGGGTGTGGTGGCATCGCCACGGACACGATCCGGAGCCGTTAGATTTCCTGTATCGTCTGTCAGAGGCGGTAGCCGAGGTGGCGTGGCTCACGTACCCTCAGATTCCCCACCTTGCGGGATGGAAGGAGTGGGTGTCCTGTTCCCAATGTCCGATCGAGGGGTATCGGCGCGGCCCCTCCCTTCTCGACCAGGTCCGCTCTCAACCTCCGCGTGTGGATGTGGATCAGCCTGGCTGGTTTCTCCCCTTCCAACTACTGATTGCGGAGGTAGATTATCTTCTCCACCGGTCCTGCTGTCTTCCCCCCTGACCCTGCCCTCCACCACGACGCCAGGATCTGATTGCGAAGATAAGCGGACGGATGTCTCGCCACCAGCGTTGGCCCCTTCTCCTCTCTCTTGTTTGTCTCCGGGTCTTAAAAGTCCCTCCTTCACCCTCTTTCGAAGCCTAACGAGAGAGTCCCGGAGGGCCATGTCGTCGCAAGGGCGGTGTGGGGGATGTAGACCGATGTAGATGGCGATGCAGTAGGATGATAATCCGACACGTGGTCCCCACTCCGTCCCGATCTCCAGCAAGCGCTAAGGGGCACCCAGGCCGCCACCAACCCGCAATGCCTCATCCTACGGATATCCTCGAGAATGTTAGATCGCTCCCCATCCACGTGTATCCTCCAGGCACCCTCCCTCTCGCCTTCGGACATCTCGTGCTCACCCTGGCTAGCTTGAATCGCTCTGCCCACATTCTTCACCCGAATGCTTCCCCGTCAATATTAGCCTCTTCTGTAGTTATCCGTATACACAGAGCGCTCAATAAACCCGTTTCCTGCTGACCCTTCCAGTAAATATTTGGCCCAGAGTAATGTACGATTTGGCTGTCAACACTCCAGATTTCCTCAAATCAGTTATCCATCGTTGGGTAACACCGACCGCAACAACCTCACGTTTTGCTCACATTCATATTTCACTAGCCGGCCACCCGCAAACTTACCGGGAAACCTCAAATTCGAGATTTCTGTACAACGTTCGTTATAATCTGAATTTTCCGGGTGATGCTGGCTGGCATTGTGTCCGGAACCCTCCACCCTTTATGCATGTCCAACGATCGAGCCGCTTCTTGACACAACCTCCGCGAAGGGGCGACCCAACCGGTAATTCGATGGATTCCGGCCCAGTTCCGCTTCTACCCCCTGTTCAGAGCGCTCAGTCATTTACGGGTCATCTGCGTGTCCACCAGGGCGGAAACTTGTGCCCGGCTCCTCGACGGACACGACCCAACGCACGTCTGATGCAGTCAGATACGGTCTGTCGCCCCGGGCTCGTTTCTTCTGCGCAGAGGTAATATACCTGTATTACGCATTGCAGCCCGTGAGGTGGTTCGAGAGGGTGGAGTGCCCTGTACTTACGTAGAGTTGGCGTCTTCGACTGCAGCGACAGGGCTCAAGCCGTCAGTATCACACATCACACGGTGTGCTGAAAAATGCGACCACGCATCGCCCCGAGTCAGGATCGTCGCACAGAGGCAAGCCCCAAGGTTCGGTTCACCTCTCCAGGATATCGATCCGGCCAATAGGGACGTTCGACGGGTTGGATATAATGAGCGGGCCGTGGGCCAATCAGGGCCAATTGTCTCCCATAGAAAACGAGGGATCAAGGGACTGAACGTTGACAAAGTTGGAGCACCAATCCGAACGACCCGAGTTGATTCCGCGGGAGTGGTTCAGCCAGGTCAACTCCGCTTTGACAAAGTCTCCCAACGCCTCCGGTCCCGACTTCGCTTCCGACCTCTCATTGGCAAGAGAACACGCCCTCAACGACAGACCCTTCACAGTCGTCGAATCCGACCCCAGCCTATTCAAAATTAGTCCGAACTCTCGACGTGCAAGAATTCCAATGCTGCGGCACCGAACCCTGGGCATTTAACTACCTTCACCCTACCTGCGGCGTGGTCTTCTGTTTCTTGTGGGGAAAGGATACTAGGTGCTGCCGAACAGGAAACCGAACGGTCTCGAGGGCGGGAGGGATGGTTCAGTGGAGCTTTGGTTTGCGAATCACCTTGGGTGGCGACACTTGTGCGTCCGTGCCGATCTCGAACGCCCTCCTACATGTGGAAGAGGTCGAGGTTGAAGGGGTTCAGGAGCGAGGTCGAAAGGATGTCTCAGCCGGTATGTCGTGCATCCATCTCTTCGTGTGTAGGTTATCTAAATATTGTATCTAATGGTGAAGAGGTTGGCAGTTTCGAACCCCGATTTCGTTCGACAGGCGCACAACACTCGTTCGGTCTGTCGTCACATGTCATAATCCCTGTCTTTCTGCTGAACCGGAATCATCGCAGGCTCGTAATCGAGACCCTCTAGGACGCCACAAAAGCCGAACGTTTATTGAAGCCTCCCCTGCCAAACGTCGGAAGCTCGCCGCCACCAGGGGGAGGAACTTCCAGATGCCTCCACTAAAAACCAGCCTCGCTATGTCTTCTGGGGCAATCCGGCACTGAGGGTGGGATCGTACTCAGGTGTTCTACCTTGGAAATGATGGGCTCAGGTCTTGGGAAGGGGGTAGCGGAGGTATTGTTCTTGCCGAACAACACCGCACAACCCTTAGCGTCGTATAAGGTGACTATTTGGAGCTCGGTTGCGGAGAGCGAAACAATTCTGTGCATCGGAATGAAAACTCCCCAGCCACCGGTAGAACCGTGCACAAACCGCAGTACGCCCGTCCTAACCTTCCCTGATGGAGTAAAGGTGGGAAACTCGGGGTGTCTCTGAACAGGCTGTCTGCGGGAATGTCGTCTGCGAAGAAGAGAGCGGATGACGAGTCTGATCAATCCAAAGTGACAAATTCCCGGGCGACCCGATATGGGCGCAGGGCCGAGCAGGGAGCGTGAGGCCGAGGAGATCTAGGTGGGAAAACGTGGGGATATATTTCGTTGCCTGTGAAGCGAGATATTTGGGGCGTACATTTATCTCAGCAGGAGACTTTCGAGGCGGAGCGTCAAGTCCAGAATAAGTAGTGGTCAATTGATGCGTTGTCGGTTGCCGCCGGTTGCAATCCCGCTCGAAACCCAGAGGTAGTTCAAGCTGTAGAGGAGGTGTGACGACGCAGGCCCGAGGACCTCGAAGTCGCCGATGGAAAGAGTCTCCAAGTGCCTTCCGACGGAGGCTATGAGGGTAATAGCAAAGTCTAGGCTCATCATAGCAGCTGCCCAGTGTGGATGAGAACCGGTTCGCTGAAGATCCGGGGGACATGAGGTCACATGTTGATTCCGTAAAGAGCCACCGGATGTGATCGACAGCCTCCGCCAACGCATTGATCCACAACCTGCCAATCGTCCTGGGCTGACACCCACTCCGCCATGACCCACCTCATCTTCCAAATCGACGAGATCCTCAGACCCATCGCCGAGTACGTTGGGCAAGTCAGCAGGCCGGCTGCAGTCGAATTCGCCCGCTGTTGTAGGGCATTTGAAGAACCCGCTCTTCGTCCGCTCTGGGAGAACACCACCTTGGGAAACCTTATGTACGTCCTCCCCAACGACGTTTTGTACTTTGGCAATCCTGGAATATGTGTGGTCTGTTTGGTTTATCGCTGTGCTTTGGGCCGGCTAAATGCTAATGTATACACGTTTCAGAGGATCTCTCGCCAGCTCACCAAAACCGAACGTGGGAGGCTATTTCGATATGCATCGTGGGTCAAGAGAATCACAGGATTCGTATCCGAAGACCTTGTCTGTTTTCTCCGAGTCCTCTTTGGGCTACCCACGGACGATCCGTTTCAAAACCTCCGCGAATTACACGGTTGGATCGAACCCACCCTACTTCATTTCCTCCACCACTTCGTGTCTCCACGTCTGACGGTCTTCTCTGTATACGTGGACACGGACGACCGACTCGGGTGTTCGGGGTACGGATCTTTGACGGACGCGATCTCAGCGATCCCTGGGTCGTCCCTCCGAAGGTTCTCATTGGGCGAATACGAGTGGGAGAACGCTAGCACCAAGTTCAAGCGAGAGGTTTCGGCCATGGTTCTGCGGTGTGGTCTGGCACTCAACTACCTGAGTGCTGGAGTCGAACTATCCGAACAAGCGGTTCTTCATGTGATGCAACTCCCCCACCTTCATACCTTAAAACTTGCCCACGAATCGCCTCCTGATACCACAAACCTCTCACTTCAAGATACAATCGTCTTCCCGTCCGTCCGTTCCCTCACGCTCGCCACTCCAACTACACACGCGTGGCTTCCATTCCTCAACGATCTTCGCTGGCGCCACCCAACCACCACAGCCACGGGAGGATCTGACCATTCCCAGGTCCAAATTGGTATTCACTCCACCCTGGAAGAACTGTATTGTGGATTCGGGGAGGCGCCCAAGCGAGCCATCGTCAAGCAAGCCCTCGCGTTCAGAAACTTGACTACGCTAGAAGTCGGACAATTTTGCCCAGGTGACAGATGCAGTTTCGATCTGACGGATAACGACGTGACCGCCATCACGAAGGCCCTCCCCCAGTTACGGAAACTTCTGCTTGGCCATCCGTGCTGGCTTAACGCCTGCCAAACGACGTTCAGGAGTTTATTAACCCTATCCGCGAACTGCGTGGAGCTAATGGAGCTCATCGTCCACTTCAACACAATCGACATCGTAGACGACGTGAAATCGCTACTCGAAACAGAAGATCCGGACATTCGAAAACTTCGGGATGGACCAAGATGTGGTGTTACGAGCCTGCCCGTTTTTATGACACCTCTCGCGGTGGACAAACCGGATACGGATTTGCTCGCGAAGGGATTTTTGTTCGTTTTTCCTGCACTGGGAAAAATTCCTGTTGGTCCCAGTGCAAGAGGCGCTGCGAGCTCGGGGTGGCTGCGTGTAGGTACTGCAATTTCCAGACTCAAAAACCCACATGATCCAGAACCGTGATGTATTCTCATCTCTATCACCTTGACACGACGTTTACTACTAGCGACCACCGAATATCCACCATATTTTAGCGCTGTACACTATATTTCCTTGATGTACTTGATGATATCTATACCGCCTGCCAGGCCCTATTTCTCGACCAAACCAATATCGCTTTCTGTTTTATAATGAGAAACATTCGGTTCGACGGAGTCCCTAACTAACGTATGCACCTATGATTGTACTTAGTTGGAAAGAGAGAGAGGGAAACAGAAAGGGAGAGGGGGAGGGGCAAGAAAAAGCTGGACGTAGAAAGTCATGTACAACAGCTAAGATATACAGATACTGGATTTTGAATACATCAGTGTGCGGGGTTGAGCGGTAATAAAGGCGAGAAAGATGAGGATGGAGGAATGGAAGATGGAAGATGAAGTGGGGATTAATGAGGAGACGAGTCGAGAGATAGAGAGGATGGAATACGATGTGGGCCAACATCTACGACTGAACGACACCACTCGGAAGGTGGGAAGCAAAGAAAGTAAGGTTCAGGAAACAGCCACGTTCAACTTCCTGGCCTTGGCCTCAACCACGCTCTCTACCACATCTTCTAATTTCTTCTTCGCCTGCTGCAGCTTATCTGTCTTCTCCCTCAACTTGATCGCCTTCTCGTCAATAGACCACCTCGAGTATCCAAGCATCTCGTTATCCACCGCAGTTTTCTCCGATTCCATGACGGCCATGAACAACCCAACGTCGTGCGGGCTCGCCTCGATAACCTCCCTTGTGTTGTCCATGAGTTGGTCCCGTACGGTAGGCTTCAGATCGGCATACGCCCTCCACAGAATCGCCAGCCATAGCTTCAGCACACCTCTATTATCCATAGCCTTCAATGCAGGGACGAACTCTTCGTTCGCCTCACACCTCAACCTCGATGAAGACTCGTCTGGAAGTTCATTGAAGTACTCCAAGAGTTTCCACTTGTCCTGCGGGATATGCGGTCTCCACATCGCCGAGTTCGCCATTCCAAATAGGACGGAGGCGACAGCCTTCTTCACGTCCTTTGTCTGTTCGATACCGTCCACGCCGGAGGCCCAATCCTGGCAAAACTCTCTTCGCCCATCTTCGTCCAAGACCTCAACTGCGGGGTCAAACCACCGGCTCTCGACCAACGGGATGTAGAACAATATGGCTTTCCGGAGTTGAAACGGCTTCTCATCCTTGAAAGATCGACAGACGCCCTTGACATATGACAACCTGGTGCAATCGAACTTCTTCAGCGCCTCGAGGGTCTCCTTTCCAGACGCGTAGGCCAGGGCCCGCAGAGCGTTGGTGATTGGGGTGTCTTGATTTTCTCCCTTCCCCTGAAGCTCGAAATGATGCTCGAGGAACGCCAAAACGTCTTTCGGATCTTCAACCCAAGGGAGGTACTTGTCCCAGTTGTATGCCCCATTCATCGTCAGACGAGCCGCTTCCCATTTCGTGTCCTCCGGAACGCTCGATGCCATGACGGTGTGGAACAACTCGTAGCCCAGTTGAGCAATCTGGTTTCCGATCATAGGGGTGACCAAACGGAGAGCCTCCATCTGCGGGTCGAGATTTTGACCTTCGGTGTGCTTGGAGAAGACTTCCCCGAACTTTACAAACATCTGCTTCAGAATGGTTCCAAATTCCTCACTATCAAGGGGATATCAGCGCACTGCATAGCAACAATTCACTGGGACGGACCTCTTGTCGTTGATCAACAGATCATCCGTATGAACGGGCATACCGACCAACAGTCCAATCATCAATAGACAATCCGTCTCGATCGAAGATGCCGCTGGAGGATCAAGGGCCATGGTGTACTCGATGAATCCAGTGACGTCCGACGTGAGGTTCCCGGTATCCCTCGTAGTATCCCAGGCCCGGTAGAGCAGGATGTGGCTCAACCAACTATGATGACTGAAGGACAACACGAATTTGGTCCATGGGATACTGACGTCATGTCCGAGCAGCTTGTCCACCAACCCAAGCGTAGAATCGAGATCCTGATCGCTCCCGTACCTACGCCAACTGAGAGGAGTCTTGCTCTTCTTCTTCAACTGATCGATGAGCTCCTGATCTTCGTCGCCGATGCATTGTCGTTGGATGAATAGGTGGACGAAAGCCTTGGCTGCGTCGGAGGCTTTGTCGCGCATATGAGGGATGAGGACGGGTTTGGATTCTTCGGTACTTGGGCTGAAGCATTGCAATAAAACATCGTAGACTTGGATCAACGGCGTATCTTGGATGCCCGAGTGCCAAACGATCTCTGGGATGAAGCCGAGGATAGCATTGGAGACATCCGAATCGATGTTCCTGGCGAACATCCAAGACACACACTGAGAGTCCGTCTCGAAACCCTCCCGTTCAGTTTCCCTGAGTAGAAATCGGCGCACTGGGGCTTCGTCGTTCGCAGGAGTAGGCAGGGGGTCGGTCGGTTGTTTGGGAGGCATCGTACTACGACGTCGCACTGGGGGTTTCCGTCCCGTCTTCGCGTCCACGAAATCCTTGGTCAGCGATCTTGTTACGGGAAGGAGAGTCCCGGTCGATTGCATGGTGAGCCGCACTGGAACGGGGATCGCGAGGACCATGAGGCAAATGCACGAGACAACTGCGACAAAAGGGACGGGGGCTGGCAAACGATACATCGTCCACATATTCCTCAACAGCAAGAATACGGTCCCAGCGAGCGCCAGGTTGACGACCAACACGAGCCATTCAATGATGAGGGCGAAGATGACGCCTTTATTAACGTTCGGCACGCGCCGCGCTCGATATCGACCCTCCTTGAGATTTGAGTCACGGATTTCTATCAGAGCGGATCGCTTTGAGGCCTGTTTAGCCAGGATAGCGAGGAATGCAACGAACAAAAAGACAACAAGTGCGTAGAGCAGAAGAGCCTGTTCTGGGGTGGAACCTTTCGCAAGTCAGGCGAAGTGTAAAATTTCCACGTCATCTCATCTCACCGGTAAGGATTTGCGTAAACGATGTGTTTTTGTTATGTTGGACAAAGGCGGAGAGGTTTGCCGCACTGAAAGAAGTCTAGGATCTGAAATCAGCCACCCCAGGAAGGTTTGATAGGTTGATCAGTGGACGCACGAGGAGTAGGATGAGGTTGTATTCGGTGTCATGGGACTTGCGTTGCTTGTCGAAGTCGACGGATTCCTTCCTGAAGGCCTCGTAAAATCTTGTTCGAGCTTCCGAAACAGCTGATTTGCCGTATGTCGTCCCGCTAGTCCCAGACCACGGGGAGACTGGGGGCTTAATCGAGACCGGGCTATCAACACTGGACAGTCCGAGGATAATTTAGTGCCCAAAGAACGTCGGAAGGCTCCCAGTCCGGAGGGGAGGCGATAGCACCACTCACATAGTGTCATCCGCCATGGCCGTCGAGCGGACGAATACGAGTTGAAGAAAAGCGCCTGCTTGCGGTTCCCTGCTGACCCTTATGTATTCGGGCTTGACGCGCGGTGACGAGATACGTCCGCGCGTTCGGGGTGTGTTCGTTGGTGGGGGATTGGGCGGATGACGAACGTTTAGAGCGTAAAACGGGAAAGTATGGGCGTCTTCCTCGTCAAAGGGGGGCTTTGGATTCAACTCGACTGTCGGCTTGTTTGAAGATCAAGGGGGACTTTGGAAATGGCGGTGTACGTGGATGAAGGGTGACTTGTTCTATGCGGCGTGGCCGATCAATTTTCAAGACGAGCCCGAGTCTACTCAAATACTGCAAACAAGGGCGACTTTACATATACACATATACACCTACAACCCTCCAACGCCTATCTCCAAACAACAAAGCCGCAGAGCGAACTGATTCCCTGCGTCCACAGGAAGATGGGAGACTCCTAAGACTCGAGGGAACCATATAGCCTCGAGTCCTTGGGCGGCTTGACTCAGCGAGTTCTGACACCGGCAGGGCTTCCAATGTCCGCAGATTGAGGGGATCCGCATCGTCCCAGCCAATCAGAACGATTCCGTGCTGATGGAAAGATAAGGTACACGTTGCCACGAGGACCAAGCAGCCATTCAACGTGTTTTCAACTTGTACAATCCTCAGGACGAATGAATTCAAAGCCTCTTCGACCAAGGGGTCGAAATTGGGCAGAACACCCAGTTCCTGTATTCCAATGGGCCCAACGGTGGGGTAAGCATTGGAGAACGGGGCCGATGTGGAGGAATCCAGGAGATCACGAGGGGGTACCTCCCTGGCGCCCATATACAGAAGGGATGTACTGATAACATTGATACTATGATGGGTTAGATAATGGACGCCAGAACCTCCTGGGTTACAATCCGTGGATCGGATGGGACCAATGACACCGCGCGCCCATCAGGTCCTCGAGTAATATCGTTCGCCTTTAGTGATTTTGAGTCAAGGAAGTACACGAGTCACTGAGCATCCTCCCAAAACTACACTGGGCTTCGCGTCCCATCCCACCCGTAGGCCCTCCAGCGTGAACAGAGGGCCCACTAAAGACACAACGTAGTCTTGAAGAGTACGGACAGGGGCCGGGCGTTCCCCGAGGTGAGGAGAATCGGCGAAGCGTTGCGAGCGTGAGAACTTAACTCGGATGTGAAAGAGATGGCCTTGGCATCTACGAAAGTCGCGAAGATCTACAACAGCCAAAAACGCAAAAAATACCACCGATAGTACGGCTCATAGTCTTAAACTCCTTATCGCTGCGCTGTCAACAGACAGATATAGGTTAATTCCACGTACAAGGGGAATGCCCCCTACACCCATGGAGTCCACAGCGAGCAAGGATACTGGCCTTTGGGCGGCACCTGGGGTTTGGGCTGAGGCGAGATTGGTCACTACGATCCAACCCACCACCAAGACAGGTCGCCCAACCGAAGAGAGTGAGAACAGGACGTCAGGGGAGGTGGGGGGGCACCACATGATGCAAGACATGGAGGCGGGGAGTTGAGGGTTCGACCGACGGTCCTTTATATATGGTGAGCGTTTCCAAAATCTCAAGGATAAAGGTAGTTGTATCCTGAAAGGAAAACCTTGGACACAGGCTGGGATGGCGGTATACGCGAGCGTCATTACCTTACACCACTTTCCCACAAACGTTGGGAAACCGGGCTCACCTGGTAAGTGAAGTGAGTTCTTTGGTTGAACGGCCGACGACCGTCGGATTCAAATTTACGTCGGGCCACCTATCGAGGCATCTTAGGTGTGTCTCACACAAAGACAAATTCTTACGTACACGCAGTGCCAGCCTCCGTGGACCAATACTACATATACTGGCACGACCAACCCGGCCAGTATCACTCGAACCCATCTTTGTCGCGCCCCGGTGACCATGCCAGCGCAGACCTCTTTATGTTTTATGGATCGTCTCACCTTTTGGATCGAGAATAACAAGAAACCATCCTCAGCTCTTTGTCTCTACCTCCGTACTTTGCTCTATTCACCCCAGCGGGTTCTTGATTCCGACGATTGTGGTTGTCCCGGCTATATGTGAACCCTCGGGCTGGCGCCTCGCTTACACCATATCCCAGTATTATCTCGGAGTCGTGATCCTCCCCGACCACTCCTGATTGTCCTTGAGCTCTCACGGCCATCCCTATGACGCCTACCTGAATGCATAAATAGCGGGCTAATACTCAGGGATTTTTTCTCACCACAGCATCTGCGTCACATCAAACTCCTGCTGCCGCCCCGGAAGTTCCCAACAATTAAGCATGCATCTCCCTACAGATCTCCCGCCCACCACTCACCTCACTTGAACAGGATCGATACACCCACCTTTCTATCCCACCGCAAAACGTTGTTTTTTAGTCGTACCGCACGGTATGCCTACTTTATCCGACCTTTG
>Ga0307513_10002978_pt1 | contig 23090 bp, 19 predicted proteins | sample 15_EM_MG_FD_202174 | JGI IMG/M metagenome (GOLD analysis project Ga0307513, IMG submission 202174) | Populus trichocarpa ectomycorrhiza microbial communities from riparian zone in the Pacific Northwest, United States - 15_EM | ecosystem: Host-associated > Plants > Roots > Unclassified | place...
CCGGTCTCTACCGATCCGCGCGCATCGATCCGCGCCAGCCGGGCGATCTCGAGCGCGGGCTGCGCGAGGTCTGGGGCAGCGTGTGGTCGTGGGAGGCGTTCGCCGAGCGCGAATGGTACGGCATCGATCACGGCAAGGTCGCGATGGCGATCCTCGTGCAGGAGTCGATCGAGGACGACGTGGTCAACGGCGTGGCGATCACCGGCAACCCGTTCTTCGAGGGGCGTCCGGCCGTGTACATCAATGCGCAGGCGCGCGGTGGCAGCGTCACCGGCGCGGCCGGCAACGAGGTGCCGGAGCAGATCCTGGTCTACACCGACGAGACGGTCCGCGGCATCGAGCGGCTGGGGCGCAGCTCGCGCGCCACCGGTGCATCGCTGCTCGGCGACGCGGAGGTCACCCGGTTCGCGGACCAGCTCGAGCGCATCCATGCCGCGTTCATCGACGAGCCCGTCGGGACCGCGCGCGCCATGGACGTCGAGTTCCTCGTGCGTGCCGGCCGCGAGCTCGTCATCGTCCAGGCCCGGCCCTATCAGATGCGGTGGTCGGGCGACCGCGGCCGCGCGGACTGACGCGGCGTTCGCGCGTTCGGCGCCGGCGATCGGACCTCCGGCGGTGCCCGCGGCGCCGACATTCGGAGAAGATGTCGGACATGAGCAATGTCCGAGTGGCCGTGGTGCAGGCGGGGACTGCGCCCTTTGATCGCGAAGGCAGCCTCGCCAAGGTGGAGTCGTTGGTGGCCCAGGCCGCCGCGGCGGGCGCGCGCCTGGTCGTGTTTCCCGAGGCCTTCGTGGGCGGCTATCCCAAGGGCGCCGACTTCGGCGCGCGCGTCGGATCGCGGACGCCCGAGGGCCGCACGCTGTTCCGCCGCTACTTCGAGGGCGCCATCGACGTGCCATCGGCGGAGACGGACCGGCTCGGTGCGGCCGCGCGGGCGCACGGCGCGTGGCTCGTCATCGGCGTGATCGAGCGCGACGGAGGCACGCTGTATTGCAGCGTGCTGTTCTTCGCCCCCGACGGCCGGCTCATGGGCAAGCACCGCAAGCTCATGCCGACGGCGATGGAGCGCCTGATCTGGGGCTTTGGCGATGGCTCGACGCTACCGGTGCTGGAGACCGGCTTTGGCAAGGTTGGCGCGGTCATCTGCTGGGAGAGCTACATGCCATTGCTGCGTGCCGCGATGTACGCCAAGGGCGTGCAGCTCTACTGCGCGCCCACCGTGGACGACCGCGAGACCTGGCCGGTCACCATGCGCCACATCGCCCTCGAAGGCCGGTGCTTCGTGCTCTCGGCGTGCCAGTACCTCCGGCCCGACGGTGCGCCCGAATCGGAGTGCATCCGCGGCGGCAGCATGATCGTCGGCCCGCTCGGCAAGGTGCTCGCCGGGCCACACTACGACGGCGAAGCCGTGCTGACCGCCGATCTGGACCTCGGCGAGATCGCCGAAGGCAAGTTCGATCTCGACGTCGTCGGCCACTACGCGCGTCCCGACGTGCTGCGCCTGATCGTCAATGAGCAATCGGCCTCGACGAGCACGTGAAGAAGTGGAGATCCAAGACCATCGCGCTGCTACGATTCTCCAATGCTTGCCCTCGTCGTCGCCCACCCCGACTGGCCAGGCCCCCGGCGGTTTCTGTTTCCGCTCCAGACCATCTCGATCGGGACCGCACGCAGCAACGAGCTGAAGCTGTCGGGGCCCGATATCGACGCGCTCCACGCGTGCTTCATGACGTACGGGAGCTCGACGATGATCCGCGTGATCAGCCATCGCTTCCCCACGTTTCTCGGCGACTGGCGAGTCCCCGAGGGGATCGACGTCAACGAGCGCACCACGGTGACGATCGGCGCGTACCGGATGAACATCAGCCGCGTCACCTTCGCCAAGGTCGCCGACCAGGCGCCGTACGCCGCGACCGCGCCCCGCGAGCAAGCGCTCTTGCAAGCGGCCGCGACCGGCGACGCGCACAGCCGCGTGGTCTATGCCGACTGGCTCGAAGAGCAGGGCGACCTCGCACGCGCCGATTTCCTGCGCGTCCAGGACCAGCTCGTCGGCCTGCGGACCGATGACGTCCGGTTCGGTGGCTTGACCGCCCGGCTCAGCGCGCTCGCCGCGCAGATCGCCCCGAGCTGGCGCATCCAGATCGCCACGCCGTCGGTCGAGCGCTGTGGCGCCGCGTTCGACTTCCGCTGTCCGATGACGTGGTCCGCGTTGCAACCGACGGCCCGCGACGGCGTTCGCCACTGCAACGGCTGCCAGCGCGACGTCTACTACGCGCTCAGCGTGGGCGAAGCACGCGCGTTCGCCAGCAGCGGCCACTGCGTGGCGCTCGACGCGGCGAGCGCGCGCTGGCCCCGCGACCTCGCCGAGCCGTTCGGGCTGCGAACCTGTTCGCGCTGCTGGGCGGACATCGGCAGTGGCTATCGCGCCGCCGACTGCCCGAGCTGCGGCTTCAAGTACGAGGAGCAGATGACCATCGGCCGGATAGCCTGACCGGGGGCGCAGGCCGCGGCGACGATCCGGGGGTGCCGGGAGGCGCCCGGAGGGCATACGATGGACGAGATGCCCGACGACCTGCCGCTGGACCGCGCGCTCGAGTGGAAGCTTCGCGCGGCGGCGATTCCCGCGGTCCTCGTGCTCGCGTTCGCGTTTCACGCGTGGCCCACCGGCCACTGGCTGCAGCGCACGTTCCTCAGCATGATGGTGCACGAGCTCGGCCACGCGGTGACCGCCTGGTGGTGCGGCTTCGCGGCGATCCCGACCGTGTGGAAGACGTTGATCCCCGAGGCGCGAGGCGTCGTGGTCTCGGCGCTGGTGCTCGGACTCGAGGGCTGGATCCTCGTGCGCGGCTGGACCACGCAGCGGATGGCGTGGTTCGCGGTCGGGCTCGGCCTCGCCGTGCTGCAGGTGATCGGGACGCTCGAGCTGTCGGTCGACCGCGCGCAGGAGGCGATCACGTTCGGCGGCGACGCGGGCGCGATGGTGCTCGGCACGCTCCTGATGCTCACGTTCTTCGTCGGCCCCGCGTCACGGCTGCGCACCAACCACCTGCGCTGGGGCTTCCTCGTGATCGGCGCCGCGGCGCTGGTCGATACCCTCGCGACCTGGCGCGCGGCGCGCGCGGACCCCGATACGATCCCGTTCGGCGAGATCGAGGGCGTCGGCCTCTCCGATCCCTCGAAGCTCGACGAGATCTACGGGTGGACGATCCGCCAGCTCGTCCACCGCTACACGAACCTCGGTACCGCCTGCCTGGTCGTGCTCGCCGTCGCATGGCTCTACTTCACCTACGTCGAGCGCCGGGCCGCGCGTGCGTGACGGTTGACGGCGCGGTCCGGGTTCCCTACTGTTCGCCGTCCTCTGAAAGCTGAATAACGATCGTAGGTCGCGCGGAGAACATCCGCGCGTGAAAAGGGAAGCCGGTCAAACACCGGCGCGGTCCCGCCACTGTAGGTGGAGAGCTGCCTCCAACGTCGCCACTGGTCCACACGGACTGGGAAGGCTGGAAGCAACGAACCGGCGCTTGCCGGGGAATCCACGAGCCAGGAAACCTGCCTGCGATCGATGAACCCTCTCGCGGAGAACGAGAACGGCTTTTCAGCATCCGATCGGATGTGCGTACAGCCTCCTCGTTGCTCACTTGTCGAGGCTGCATGGGAGCGTCAACGATCGGCCGGCGCGCGGAGAACGCGCGGCGATCACATCCAACCAGATCGCGTCATTCGTGGTGCTCGTTACGAGCACGACAGGGCTGCTCGCCGTGGCGCGGGCGAGCGCTCGACTCGCGGCCGCATCCCGTGCGCCAGCGAGCGTATCTCACCGAGACCAGGTAATCACATGCTCACGAATCATTCATGGATCGGCGTGTTCTCTCGCTGCGCGGTCGTCCTCACGACGATGTCCTCTGGCTGCGGTGATCACCGTGCCGCAGCCGTCGCCATCGACGCGTCGGCGGAGGGTGAACCGCTCGACGCGCGTGTCGGCGACGCCGGTGCCAGCGACACCGCGGACGCGGCGATCAGCGACGCGCTCGATGTGCCCCCGGATGCGTCGCCCGATGCACCCGTCGCCGTCGCGGTCAACGTGCGACTTGCGGACACCGTGACCGACGCTCCGGGCGCGACAGGCACCGGGGTCGGCGATCCGACGCACGCGGTCAACGGCGTTCGAGGCACTGGCACCAGCAGCGGTAGCCTCGACGTGTTCGCGCTCGGCTACACCCCGCAGAACGACCACATCACCCTGTCGTGGTCGCACGGGCAGCTGCAGAACGGGTCCGGCGCCGACCTCGCGGTGTTCGAGAATCCGTTCCTGTCCGGCGGCGGCACCTTCATGGATCTCATCGTCGTGGAAGTCTCGATCGATGGCGTGGAGTTTCGCCCGCTGGCCCACGACTACGTCGCGACCGATCCGGCCGTCTACGCCAACAACCCAGCGCTGTGGCAGGGATTTGGAGGCCGTACTCCGGTGCTGCTCAATGCCGATACGAATCTCGTCGATCCGTTCGATCCCGCCGTTGCTGGCGGCGACCTCTTCGACCTCGACAGCGTCGTCGGTGACGACGCCGTCGCTCGAGCGATCCGCGCCAACGGCGCGCGATTCGTGCGCCTGGTCTCGGCGCCGGCCAGGATCGATCCGCACACCGGTGTGGACTACGTGCACGCCGTCATCAGCAACGGCGCCGATATCGACGGCATGTACGGCAGGTACGTCGTCGCCGAATAGCGTCAAGCCCAGCGCGCGCCGCTGGCAACGATCGAGCTGAGGTCAGCGAGCTCCCCGGGCCGACCTTCGCGTCGCGGCTGTGGATCTGCGGGTCGTAGGCCTTCCTCACCTGGCAGCCGGAGGCGGGGATCCGGCGCGGGTGTGCGCCGTCTGTTCCAGGGCATTGGGGTTGGTGGGGCGGGGGGGATGCGGTAGCGTCGCTTCTCGCTCGGTTGGCTTTGCAGCGGCGGGCTCGGCCTGCACTAACTCGCACGAAGAGGGGCTCGTGGTCGGCGTTGTCATCGGGAACTACCAGATCGTCCGGAAGCTCGGGGAGGGCGGCATGGGCGTGGTGTACCTGGGGCAGCACACGCTGCTCGGGCGCCGCGCGGCGATCAAGGTGCTGCTCCCGGCGCTGAGCGCGCGGCCGGACATCGTCAACCGGTTCTTCAACGAAGCGCGCGCGGTCACGTCGATCAGCGATCCAGGGATCGTGCAGGTCTTCGACTTCGGCTACCACAGCGACGGCAGCGCGTTCATCGTGATGGAGTTCCTCGAGGGCGAGGCGCTCGATCAGCGGCTCGCCAGGCGGGGCCGGTTCTCGGCGCTCGAGGCGCTGCGGCTGTGCCGCCAGATCGCGACCTCGCTCGCCGCGGCGCACGCGCAGCACATCATCCATCGCGATCTGAAGCCGGAGAACATCTTCCTCGTGCGCGACGCCGAGGTGGCCTCGGGCGAGCGCTCGAAGATCCTCGACTTCGGGATCGCGAAGCTGTCCGACGAGCATCCGGGCAAGATCAAGACGCACACAGGCGCGCTGATGGGCACGCCGGTCTACATGTCGCCGGAGCAATGTCGCGGGCTCCCGGAGATCGATCACCGCTCGGACATCTATGCGCTCGGCTGCGTGATGTTTCACCTGATCGTTGGCCGGCCGCCGTTCGAGGGGGAGGGCCCGGGAGACATCATCTCGGCGCACATTCGAGAGCCGGTGCCGGTGCCGTCGTCGATGCTGGGCGGGATTCCCGCGACCGTCGATGCGCTGCTGCTGCGCTGCCTGGCGAAGGCGCCGGCGGATCGCTACCAGACGATGACCGAGCTCGCGCAGGCGATCGGCCCGGTGGTGCAGCAGCTCCCGTCCGACGCGGGCTCGTACGCAGCCTACGACGCCGGCTCGAGCGTGCCGCCATACGGCCAGCCGCCGGGCACGCCGCCGCCACCGCCGGGGTACGCGCAGCCGCCGGGCACGCCGCCACCGCCGCCGGGGTATTCGCAGCCGCCGGGGTACGCGCAGCCGCCGGGGTACGCGCATCCGCCGGGGTATTCACAGCCGCCGGGGTATTCGCAGCCGCCGGGGTATTCGCAACCGCCGGGCATGTCACCGCCGGGGACGTCGCCGGCAGGACACGCGCAGCCGGTGACAGGCGCACCGCGCTCGCATGCCGCACCGACGACGCTCGGCGCGAGCGTGGGGCAGCTCGCGCCCGTGCGTGGCGCGTCCCGCGTCGGCCGGTGGATCGCCGGCGGGCTGGTGGTCACCGCGGTGGGCGTCGGGATCGTGCTGCTCGGGGCGCGCGGCGACGGCGCGACTGGCGTGGCCGCGAAGGGCGACTCGTCGTCGGGCGCCGTCGGCGAGCCGGTGACGGCGGCCGCGCCTGTCGTGGTTGCGGCGCCGCCCACACCGGTCCCCGCTGTCGCGGTGCCGCCAACCACGCCAGCCCCCGATATCGCGGCGCCGGTCGCGTCGCCCGCCACGGCGGCCGGCAGCGCGACGGATCATGAGGTCGTCGCTGCACCGGTCGAGCCGGCGCCGGCGCCGCCGGAGCCCGCACCCGCGAAGAAGCGGGAGCGCGATCGTACGCGCAAGCCTCCCGCCGCGGCAACATCGCACACGCCGTCGAGCCCGCCGGCGACGACGGCACGCACACCCGAGGCGCCACCCCCCGCGGCGCGCGTGGCTTCGGCCAGCTGCAGCAAGGCGACGTTCGCCGCGGTCTACGACGCCGCGGTGCCGCCGTCGGGCTCGGTACGCGCGGCGCTCCGCACCCTCAAGGCTTGCCGCGACTCCGGTGCCATCACCGACGCGGAGTTCGATCGCTACCAGACTGCCCTCGTCGCCAAGTTGTGAGTATGCGTGCCATTACATTCTGCTGTGTCCTCTCCATCGCTGTCCTGGCCTGCACGCCAGCGCAAACCACCGAGCCCGCGCCACGGCCTGGCGGGTCTCGCTCTCGCGTGGTGAACCTCGATCTCGCGGGCCGCTACGCCTTGTCGGCGGCCGGCGAGCTGACGCTGACGCTGCGCGAGCCATGCACGGTGGGCCGACCGTCGGTGTATCGCACGCTGTCGGAGTCCGCCACGGACTGCGATCGCCGCGTGCTCGACGCGAACCGCGTCACCGCAACGACGCCGTGGCAGACCGCGGTCCCGGGCGTGTGGCTCGACCCGGGTCACCTCGCGTTCCGTCTCGACTGGAAGCGCAGCGGCTTCGATCCGCTGGCCGATGACGCGGCGGCGGTCGCGGCGCGACCGTGGACGATCGGTGGCACCCGGTGGACACCGACGGCCGCCGACGCGGCTCGGATCGTCCAGCTCGTCGCCGAGGCCACCGAGACCGAGACCGAGATGGTGCGCGGCGGCGCGGCGCCAAACCTCGAGGTCACCAGCTTCGAGGTCGCCGAGGGCACGCTGCGCGCCGGGGGCGAGGCCACGCTGGTCGTCAAGGTCAGCAATCGCGGGCCGGGGACGGCGTACCGCGTGGTCGCGACCACGCGCTCGAGCGTCACCAGCTTGCACGGCCAGCGGATCGCCTTCGGCAAGATCAAGCCGGGCGGCGACAAGGTCCGGCGGCTCCGCATCAACGTGCCGCTGTCGGAGACCGCGCCGGACACCATGCTCGTGCTCGTGCTCGGCGAGGGCAACGGCTTCACGCCGCGCAACGTGAGCCGCCGGATGGTGATCGCCGCGTCGGCGAGCGCGCCGGTGCTCGGCGTGAGCTGCACCATCCCCGGGCGCACCGGTGCGCGGCCCGATCTCGACGCGGGTGACAACGTCACGCTGCGCTGCGTGGTCGACAACAACGGCACGGGTCCCTCGAAGGTCGAGCTCGAGATCGCGCTCGCGGGCGGCGCCCCGATGCGCTCGCAGGTCCAGGTCATCGCGGCGGCGGGGCACGGCACGTTCGATGTTCCGCTCACGATCCCGCGCGAGCTCGCGATCGACTCGACGGTGGAGATCGGGGTCACCGCGAACGATCGGCAGTTCTCGCGCAGCGCGCATACAGCGCTCGTGGGCGTGGTGCGCAAGCCCAAGCTATGCAACGCCGGCCAGCTCACGCGCGCGCAGTATCGCGCCAAGCTGGCCGAGCTGCGCTCCGCGGTGGCCGCCGGCGACCTCACGCAGGCGCAGCTCGATCGCTACGACGCCGAGCTCGTCACCTGCCTGAAGTAACGCGCCGCGAGCGCTTCCTCGTGACGTCACGATTGGTTCGCGGGCGAGATCGCCGCCGATCGCGTGCTGTGGCCCGGTCTGGGGCTCCCCGGTCCGCGCTCGGCCGGATAGCGGGTCAGGTGGTCGAGAGCAACTGCTCGAGGCGGCGGCCGCCGCGCGCGAACAGCCGGCGCATGAGCAGGCTGGTCGGCCCGCCGGCGAGCTTGCCGATCGTCGTCGGCGTGGCGGCCATGATCCAGTCGACGCGCGTGCCGGTGCCGTCGGCGGACAGCTGGTAGTCCTCGGCGAGCTGGGTGGCGAGCGGCGAGGTCGAGCCGATCATCGTGAACGCGAAGCGGCGGCCCGGGTCCCACGCGATGAAGCGCTCGCGGAACCGTCCGAGCGCCTTCATCACGACCTCGCGCTCGGCGCCGACGCCGGACTGGCCCTCGACCCAGCGCGCGGACTTGAGGAGCGGAAACCAGCGCGGCCACGCGGCGGGATCGGCGAACGAGGCGAACACGCGCGCCGGCGAGGCCGACAGCCGCGTGGTCGCCACGATGCGAAGCGCGGCCCGATCGAAGAACGCGAGGTCGGTGGGAACAAGCGATTTCACCACGCCAAGGTACCGCAGTCGCGGTTCCATCGATCGGGCTGCGACTTCGATGGATCCGGCGGCGGACTGCACGTGATACGATCACTCACCAAATTGGGGTAGGTGTGGACGACGCGCCAGCGCAGCCAAAACAGCCGGAGCCAGACGACGACGCCTGGATCGAGCGGGTCGTCAGCGTGGCCGGCCAGCTCGGCTTCAACCGAGTCCGGCTGCGCTGGAAGCTGATCCGGTTTCAGAACGAGCGGCGCAAGCGCGGCAATCTCCGGCAACAGCGCGTTCTGCACATCACGTACGCCCACAAGACCTGCGCAGCGTGCGGCGCGGTCCAGGATCGCGACGAGGCCGTCTGCACCCACTGTGGCGAGACGCTCGGTCGGCGCGGCTTCCAGATCTTGCAGCGGCTCGGGCTCGCGATGCCGGTCGCGCTCTCGATGTCGACCTTGCTCGCGCTCGCGATCCTCGGCACGTACGCACGCGTCTGGGTGGCGGCCGGCGGCGGACTGGCGTCGCCCGGCGGTCAGCTGCTCGTCGATTTCGGCGGCCGGCTACCGTCGCTGGTCGCGGATGAGCCGTGGCGCCTGGTCACCGCGATGTTCCTGCACGCGGGCATCCTGCACCTCGGCTTCAACATCCTGTCGCTCGCCACGGTCGGGCCTCGCCTCGAGGAGCTCTACGGTCGGGCGACGATGATCGGCTTGTTCATCGCGACCGGCGCGCTCGCCAACCTCGGCGCGCTCGGCCTCGGCGGCTACGCCGTCGGCATCGGCGCCTCCGGCGGCGTGATGGGACTGATCGGCGCCGCGGCCGCCTACGGCCATCGCACCGGCACGAGCTACGGCCATGCGCTGCGCAACGCGATGGTCCAGTGGATGGCCTATACGTTCATCGCCGGGTTCGCGCTGGGCGCCGACAACTGGGCGCACCTGTTCGGCGCGATCGCCGGCGCCGGCTTCGGTCTCGCCGTCCGCCCCACGGTGTGGATGCGTCCCGCGATGCTCCCCGTGCGGGTCGCGCTCGGCGTCGTCGGGCTCGCCGCCACGCTCGGCGCCGTGGCGATCGTCCTGACGCGGACTCCCGCGCCGCGGCCGGCGCCGGCGCCGGCGGAGGACCGCATGGTCGACACCCGCGCGCTCGACGACGGCGATCTCGATCCCTCCGGGCCTGGCTCCGACAGCACCCGCTGAGAGCGCGTTCGTGCGCGAGCCATGACGGCGCGCAAGTCGCCGCGAGTCGAGTGTTCGCGATCGGTCGCGCTGGCCGTGGCCGAGACTCCGCGTTGTATCAGGACACCGCCGAATGCCGTTTTTCCGGCGAATTCGTACAGCTCGAATCGAGAATGCGAATGCGGTGTTGGACTTCGATCCTGTGCGTTGCTTTGTCCTCGCGGAGACCTGCAGCTGTGTTAGTGGACAATGGCGGGCATCACGCGCGCACAAGGAGTCAGTATGTGGTTTCGGATCGCAAGAGTCTCGAGTCCCGGGTTGGTGATCGTGGCAGCGCTGTCGGTATCGGCGTGTCAGGCGCACTCGCTGAGCGGCGCGCTGGGGACGAGCACGCCCAGCACGTCGTCCGGATCGTCGGCGAGCTCCTCCGACGCATCGACCACGTCGTCGTCGAGCCCCGACAACTGTCCGAGCTCGGCCGACCTACCGCGGCAGGGCTCGGAGACGTACACGGGGTCGAACAACTCGCCGTTCTCGGCGCGCACCGACCCCGAGCCGACGGCTTGCGAGATCGCCCGCGAGAACAACCACAAGTGGACGAGGCTGGTCGGCTACACGGTCGAGGAGGCCACCAAGCGCGCGAAGGCTGCCGAGTGGGACGGCACGATCGAGGTCCACGAGCTCAGCGAGTTCGACCCCAAGTGCAAGGACGGCCTGGTGTGCAGCCTCGCTCCGGCGCGCTGGGAGCTCCGCCAGGACCGCAAGCTGACGTTGTACGTGAACCGCAAGATGACGATCTCCACACCTGACTGACCAGGCGATCAGAAGTACTGGGCACGTCGCACGTCGCCTGAACCCGCTTGCGCTGCGCGCCGGTCTCGGCGAAGCTCGCTACCGGGGAAACGTATGAATGAATTCCGGATCTTTCGCGCGCTCGGGCTGGCCTTCCGGTCGTGGTTCAATAATTTCATTCCGTTCACGCTTGTGGCGGCGGTCTTGTACTCGCCGGTCGTGATCTGGATCCTCACGTGGAATCCCAGCGAGGCAAGCAGCCTCGAGGAGATCCTGGACAAGGCCTTCGTGTGGCCGATCTACCTCATCATCGGTCTGTCGACGCTGCTCGCGCCGATGATGACGTACCGCGTGATCCACGAGCTCAACGGCACGAAGGTCTCGATGCTCACGAGCATCAAGTACGGCATGCGCGGCATCATGCCGGCGATCATCCTCGCGGTCATCACGAACGTGCTGCAGCTGGTCCCGGGCGGCGGCATCGGCGCCGCGGTCGTCACCTGCATGTGGTTCGTCGCAGCTCCGGTCGCGGTCGCCGAGCAGCTCGGCCCGTTCCAGGCGCTCTCGCGCAGCAGCGAGCTGACCAAGGGCCGTCGCTGGGGCATCTTCGGTCTGACGCTCCTCATCGGCCTCATGCTGATCGGCATGCTGACGGTGTGGATCGTGCCGATGTTCGAGAAGTCGGGTGAGGACCTCGCCGCGTCGCTGACGAGGTCGTCGCTGCTGTTCGTCGGCACGATGGCGCTGTTCCAGATGTTCACCGGCATCGTCGAGGCCGTGAGCTACGCGCTGCTCCGTCAGGACAAAGACGGTGTCACGCACGACGCGCTCGCGCGCGTCTTCGAGTAGGGCGCAGCAGCGCTCACCACGCGCAACAGCGGACCGGGCCGGCGAGGTCGTCGTCGAGCCGCTCGCGGATCGCGGCGCCCATGCGCGAGGTCGACACCACGGGGCCGGACGCGCCGTCGGGCGAGAGGTCCGCGGTCCGGATGCCGGCGGTCACGGTCGCGGCGACGGCGTCCTCGATCGCGCGGGCCTCGGCCTCGAGCTGGAGCGAGTGGCGGAGCAGCATCGCGGCGCTGAGGATGGTCCCGATCGGGTTGGCGGCGCCGGTGCCGGCGATGTCGGGCGCCGAGCCGTGGATCGGCTCGTAGACGCCGCACCGGCCGTCGCCGAGCGACGCGCTGGGGCACAGGCCGAGCGAGCCGGCCAGCACCGAGGCCTCGTCGGTGAGGATGTCGCCGAACATGTTCTCGGTGACGATCACGTCGAACGACGCGGGCGCCGTGATCAGCCGCATCGCCGCGGAGTCGACGAGCTGGTGGTCGAGCTTGACGTCGGAGAACCGGGACGCGACCTCGGTCGCGACCTGGCGCCACAGCCGCGACGACTCGAGCACGTTGGCCTTGTCGATCGACGTGACCCGGCGCCGCCGGCCGCGCGCGAGGGTGAACGCGAGCGCGACCACCCGCTCGATCTCGTGATCGGTGTACTCGAGGGTGTCGACCGCGTGGCGCCGGCCGCGGAGCTCGTCGCGCCGGCGCGGGCCGAAGTACAGCCCGCCGGTGAGCTCGCGGATCACCAGGACGTCGACGCCGGCGAGCCGCTCGGGGCGCAGCGGCGAACAGCCGGCGAGCTCCGGATACGGCCGCACCGGCCGGAGGTTTGCCCACAGGCCGAGCGCCTTGCGCAGGCCGAGCAAGCCTTGCTCGGGGCGGACGGCCGCGTTCGGATCGTCCCACCGCGGACCGCCGACCGCGCCGAGCAAGATCGCGTCGGCGCCGCGGCAGGTCGCGAGCGTGGCGTCGGACAGCGCGGTGCCGCACGCGTCGATCGACGCCCCGCCGATCAGCTGCTCGCGGAATTGAAAGCTGTGGCCGAACAGGCGGGCGACGGTCTCGAGCACGCGACGCGCTTCGTCGACGACCTCGGGGCCGATCCCGTCACCGGGGAGCAAGACAATCGTGGCCATCATGCGTGTGCCTCCAGGAGTCGTGCGGCGGGTTGCGCCGCGGTTGCGATGCCGAACTCGATGCCGTCGGCGAGCGCGGTCCACGTCGCCTCGAGGATCGAGGCCGACGCGCCGACGGTGGACCAGCCATGGTCGCCGTCCGTGAAGTCGATGAGGACGCGGGTGACGGCGCGCGTGCCGGCGCTGCCGTCGAGGATTCGCACCTTGTAGTCGGCGAGCGCGATGTGCGCGACGCCGGGGAACGTCGCCACCAGCGCCTTGCGCAGCGCGGCGTCGAGCGCGTGGACCGGGCCGTCGCCCTCGGCGGCGGTGTGGATCACGCGGTCGCGGATCCGCAGCTTGACCGTCGCCTCGGCGGCCGGGCGGCCGGCGCCGCCGAGCGACAGCACGCGGTACTCGACCAGCTCGAACGGCGGCGCGTAGCCCGGCGTGTGGCGGCGGAGCAGCAGCGCGACCGAGGCGTCGGCGGCCTCGAACGCGGCGCCGTGGGCCTCGCGCTGCTTGAGCGCGGCGAGCGCGTCGCCCGCGATCGCGCCGACCCCGGGGCCGTCGAGGCCGAGCTCGTCGGCGCGCAGCATCAGGTTGGCGCGGCCCGACAGCTCGCTGATCACGACGCGACAGGTGTTGCCGACCGCCGCCGGATCGACGTGCTGGTAGCTGTTCGGCGCGCGCCGGATCGCGGCGACGTGGACGCCGCCCTTGTGGGCGAACGCCGATCGGCCGACGTACGGCATGTGATCATCGGGCGCGAGGTTGGCGAGCTCGGCGACCAGCCGCGCGACCTCGGGCAGCTCGCGGAGCCGGCCCTCGGGGAGCGCCGCGAGGCCGAGCTTGAGCGCGATGCCGGGCAGCACCGCGCACAGGTTCGCGTTGCCGCAGCGCTCGCCGTAGCCGTTGATCGTGCCCTGGACGTGGCGCGCGCCGGCGTGCACGGCGGCCAGCGAGTTGGCGACGCCGCAGCCGGCGTCGTCGTGGGCGTGGATGCCGATCGTCGCGGTGAACCGGGCGCGCACCGCCCGCACGATCTCGGCGACCTGCCAGGGCAGGGCGCCGCCGTTGGTGTCGCACAACACGAGCGTGTCGGCGCCGGCCGCCGCCGCGGCCTCGAGCGTCGCCAGCGCGTACGCCGGATCGAGCGCGTGGCCGTCGAAGAAGTGCTCGGCGTCGTAGACCACGCGGCGGTCCGCCGCGCGCAGCGCCCCGACCGTGTCGCCGATCATCGCGAGGTTGTCGTCGAGCGACACCCGGAGGACCTCGCGCACGTGCAGGATCGAGCTCTTGCCGAAGATCGTGCACACCGTGGTGCGCGCGGCGAGCAGCGCCTGGACCTGCGGATCGTCCTCGGCGGTGATGCCGGCGCGCCGGGTCGCGCCGAACGCCACCAGCTGGGCGTGGCCGAGCGCGCGCGGATCGCTGCCGGCGAACAGCGCCGCGTCCTTGGGGTTCGAGCCCGGCCACCCGGCCTCGATCAGATCGACGCCGAGCGCGTCGAGCCGGCGCACGATCCGGTGCTTGTCCTCGAGCGACCACGAGATGCCCTCGCGCTGCGCGCCGTCGCGCAGCGTGGTGTCGTAGACCGTGACCCGGTCAGCGCCCGCGCTCATACGCCTCGATGTCGGGTAGGTGGTGGAGCAGGAAGCCGAGCTCGTCGACACCGTCGAGCAGGCAGCGGCGAGCGAACCCGTCGACCACGAACGGCGTGGTCGCGACGCCCGCGGCGCGCAGCTCCTGGGCCTCGAGATCGATCGTGAGCTCGAGCGCGGGATCCGCGGCGAGCGCGGTGGCGAGCGCGGCGTGGACGGCCGCGGGCACGACCACCGGGACCAGGCCGTTCTTGAGCGCGTTGCCGCGGAAGATGTCGGCGAACGAGGTCGACACCACGGCGCGAAACCCGCCGGCGACCAGCGCCCAGGGCGCGTGCTCGCGCGACGAGCCGCACGCGAAGTTGTCGCCCGCGAGGAGGATCTGGGCCCCGGCGCTCGCAGGTGTGCCGATCGGGAAGCCCGGCCGCGCGCGCCAGTCGGCGAACAGCGCGTCGGCGAGCCCCGCCTTGTCGATGCCCTTCAGGTAGCGGGCGGGGATGATCTGGTCGGTGTCGACGTCGGCGTCGAGCAGCACGACGGCGCGCGAGGTCAGTTGGGTGAAGCGCGGCGCGGTCATGCGGTCCTCGCAGGTGCGTTCGGGGTCTCGGCCATCAGCGTGCGCGGATCGGTCACGCGGCCGGTCACCGCCGACGCCGCCGCGGTCAGCGGCGAGGCCAGCAGGGTGCGGCCGCCCGGGCCTTGCCGGCCCTCGAAGTTGCGGTTCGACGTCGACACCGCGAGCTGTCCGGGCGACAGCTGGTCGCCGTTCATCGCGATGCACATCGAGCAGCCGGGCTCGCGCCACTCGGCGCCGGCATCGCGGAACACCTGATCGAGGCCCTCGGCCTCGGCCGCCGCCTTGATCGCGGCGCTGCCGGGCACGACCAGCATGCGCACGCGGTCGGCGACGTGGCGGCCGCGCAGGATGCTCGCCGCCGCCCGCAGGTCGCCCAGCCGCGAGTTGGTGCACGAGCCGACGAACACGACGTCGACCGGCACGCCGAGCAGCGACTGGCCGGGCTCGACCCGCGTGTAGCGCAGCGCGCCGTCGAGCTGGGCCCGCAGCGCGGCGTCGCTGACCCGCGCCGGATCCGGAACCTGCTGCGAGATCCCGACGCCGTGCCCGGGGTTGGTGCCCCAGGTGATCATCGGCTCGAGCGCGGTCGCGTCGATCGCGAGCTCGCGATCGAACACCGCGCCGTCGTCGCTCGGCAGCGCGCGCCAGGTCTGCACCGCGCGATCCCACGCCTCGCCGCGCGGCGCGTGCGCCCGGCCCGCCAGGTAGGCGAACGTGGTGTCGTCGGGCGCGATCATGCCGGCCCGCGCGCCCGCCTCGATCGACATGTTGCAGACCGTCATCCGGCCCTCCATGTCGAGCGCGCGGATCGCCTCGCCGGCGTACTCGATCACGTGCCCGGTCGCGCCGCCGACGCCGATCCTGGCGATCATCGCGAGGATCAGATCCTTCGCGGTGACGCCCGGCGGCGGCAGCCCGGTGAACGTCACGCGCAGCGTGCGCGGCCGGCGCTGCAGCAGGCACTGGCTGGCCAGCACGTGCTCGACCTCGCTGGTGCCGATGCCGAACGCGAGCGCGCCGAACGCGCCGTGCGTCGAGGTGTGCGAGTCGCCGCACACGATCGTCATGCCGGGCTGGGTCAGCCCCTGCTCGGGGCCGATCACGTGGACGATGCCGTGGCCGGCGGAGCCCAGCGCGTGCAACGTGACGCCGTGCTCGGCGCAGTTGCGCTCGAGCTGGCGGAGCTGCGCGCGCGCCTGGTCGTCGGCCAGCGCGAGGCCGCCGCGGGTCGGCGTCGAGTGATCCATGGTCGCGACGGTCCGGTCCGGCCGCCGGACACGGAGGCCGCGCGCGGCGAGGCCGGCGAACGCCTGCGGCGAGGTCACCTCGTGGACCAGGTGGAGATCGACGTACAGGATCGTCGGCGCGTCGATGGAACCGCGCGCCGCGACGACGTGCGCGTCCCACACCTTGGCGAACAGCGTGCGCGGTGCATCGGAGGTCGTCATACCGGCAGCTCCTGTCCGGGCCGCGCGGCGGCGGCCGGCGATGGCCCGGCGACCACGACGTCGTCGAGCACGCGGTTGATCGCCGCGAGGTACGCCTTCGCGCTCGCGACCACGATGTCGGTGTCGGCGCCGTGGCCGTGCGCGATCCACGCCCGCGGCGGGTCGGCCTGCGGGCTGGTCGTGTCGCGCCGCGCGCCGGGTCGGACCCGCACGCTGACCTCGCCGAGCGCGTCGATCCCCTCGGTGACCGCGTGGACGTGGTACTCGACCAGGTCGACGCGGGCGCCGGTGATGCCGTCGATCGCCTTGAACGCGGCGTCGACCGGGCCGGTGCCGACCGCCGCCTGGAGCTCGACGCGACCGGTGGGCCCGCGCAGCCGCACCGTCGCGGTGGACATGCCCGTCGTGCCGCAGCCGACCTGCATGCCGTCGAGCACGAAGTGCGCCTCGGGCGCGGCGCGCTCGCTCGCGGCCAGCGCCAGCAGATCGGCCTCGCCGACGAGCTTCTTGCGATCGGCGAGCGCCTTGAAGCGCTCGAACACGCGGTCGAGCGCGTCGCCGTCGAGGCTGACCCCGAGCGCGGTGAGCTGGTCGGCGAACGCGTGCCGCCCCGAGTGCTTGCCGAGCACGAGCCGGGTGCCGGTCGCGCCGACGTCCTGGGGGCTCATGATCTCGTAGGTCGCCTTGTGCTTGAGCATGCCGTCCTGGTGGATGCCGGACTCGTGGGCGAACGCGTTGGCGCCGACCACGGCCTTGTTCGCCGGCACCGCGAACCCGGTGCAGGTCGCGACCAGCTTCGACAGCCGGGTCAGCTGCGTGGTGTCGAGCCCGGTGTCGAGGCCGAGCGCGGGGCGCCGCGTGCGCAGCACCATCACGAGCTCCTCGAGCGAGCAGTTGCCGGCGCGCTCGCCGATGCCGTTGACCGCGACCTCGGCCTGGCGCGCGCCGGCGCGCAGCCCGGCCAGCGTGTTGGCGACCGCGAGGCCGAGGTCGTCGTGGCAGTGGACCGAGAGCACCACGCCGCCGGCGCCCGGCACGCGCGCCAGGATCCCGGCGATCAGCGCGCCGAACTCGTCGGGCAGGGTGTAGCCGACGGTGTCGGGGATGTTGAGCGTGGTGGCGCCCGCCGCGATCGCGAGCGCGAGGACCTCGTGGAGGAACTCGGGATCGCTGCGGCTGGCGTCCTCCGGCGAGAACTCGACGTCGTCGCAGTGCGTCCGGGCGTACCCGACCATCTCGACCACCCGCGCCTTGACCTCGTCGCGCGACATCCGCAGCTTGTGCTCGAGGTGGAGATCGCTGGTCGCGAGGAACGTGTGGATGCGCGGGCGCTGCGCCGGCTTGACCGCCTCCCAGGCCCGATCGATGTCGAGCCGGGTGGCGCGCGCGAGCCCGGCGATGATCGGCGGCTCGCTGCGCGTGCCATGCGCCGCGCCGCCGACCTCGCGGGCGATCGTTCGGACCGCCTCGAGATCGCCGGGCGACGCCGCCGGGAAGCCAGCCTCGATCACGTCGACGCCGAGCCGCGCCAGCGCGCGCGCGATCTCGAGCTTCTCGGTCGCCCGCAGCGTCGCGCCGGGCGCCTGCTCGCCGTCGCGCAGCGTGGTGTCGAAGATCCGGACGTAGCTACCGTCTACATGGGTGTCCATCGCGATCACTCGCCCGGCTTGACGGTGACGGGATCGAGGAACGGCATCATCGCGCGCAGGTGCGCGCCGACCGCCTCGATCGGTTGATCTTGCTCGGCGCGGCGGCGCGCCTTGAAGTTGGGCGCGCCGCTCGCGACCTCGGCGATCCACGCCTTGGCGAACGCGCCGTTGCGGATGTCGGCGAGCAGCTTCTGCATCGCCGCCTTGGCCTCGGGCCCGATCACCTTGTCGCCGGCGACGTAGTCGCCCCACTCGGCGGTGTCCGAGACCGAGTACCGCATGTAGTTGAGGCCGCCGCGGTACATGAGATCGACGATCAGCTTGAGCTCGTGCAGGCACTCGAAGTACGCGACCTCGGGCTGGTAGCCCGCCGCGGTCAAGGTCTCGAAGCCGGCCTTGACCAGCGCGGAGACGCCGCCGCACAGGACGGCTTGCTCGCCGAACAGATCGGTCTCGGTCTCCTCGGCGAACGTGGTCTCGAGCACGCCGGCGCGCGCGCAGCCGAGCGCGGCCGCGTAGGCGAGCGCGAGCGCGTGGGCCTGGCTCGACGACGCGGGGTGGACCGCGAGCAAGGCCGGCGTGCCGCCGCCCTCCTGGTAGGTCTCGCGCACGCGGTGCCCGGGCGCCTTGGGCGCGATCAGCGCGACGTCGACGCCGGCGGGCGGCACGATCGTCCCGTAGTGGACGTTGAAGCCGTGCGCGAACAGCAGCGTCTTGCCGCTGCCCTCGGCGAAGTGCGGCGCGACGTGCTCGTGCCAGATCGCGGCCTGCGCGGTGTCGGGCGCGAGCATCATGAGGACGTCGCACCACGCGGCGACCTCGCTGACCGAGCCGACGGTGACGCCGGCGGCCTGCGCGGTCGCGATCCGCCGCGAGTTCGGCGCGAGGCCGACGCGGACCTCGACGCCGGAGTCGCGCAGGTTGAGCGCGTGCGCGTGGCCTTGCGATCCGTAGCCGACGACGGCCACCTTCTTGCGCTGGATCAGGCCGAGATCGGCGTCGCGGTCGTAGGAGATTCGGGCCATGGGGATGTTCCTTGGGGTTCGTGCGAGTTGTGCGAGTCGGGGGCGGACGACAGCTGCGGCTGCCGTGGGGGGAGCGTGGGGGGCGCGCCGCGGGTCATCGCGACCACGCCGGTGCGAACCATCTCGAGGACGCCCTCGGGGGCGAGCACGTCGACGAGGTCGTCGATCTTGTCGTGGGTCGCGGTCAGCTCGACGGTGAGCAGCTCGGCGGTCATGTCGATGACGCGCGCGCCGAACACCTCGCAGACCTGCAGCACGCGCGGCCGGGTCGCGGCGGTGGCGCGGACCTTGATCAACGCGAGCTCGCGCGCGAGCGACGGCGCGAACGTGACGTCCTCGACCAGGAGGACGTTGACGAGCTTGTAGAGGTTGGCCTCGATCCGGCGCGCGGTGTCGTCGTCGGCGTCGATCACGAGGGTCAGGCGCGACACCCCGGCCTCGGCGGTCCGGCCGACGGTGAGCGACGTGATGTTGAAGCCGCGGCGCCGGAACAGCGACGCGATGCGGTTGAGCACGCCGGGCTTGTCCTCGACGTGCGCGATGATCGTGTGGGTCCGGACGTTGGAGCTGGTCATCTCAGGGGTCCTCCGCGGTCTCGACCAGCGGGCTGGGGGGAGGCGGGCGGCGGATCATCTCGGCGAGGTCGGCGCCGCTCGGCACCATCGGGTAGACCGAGTCCTCCTGCTCGACGCGGAAGTCGATCACCACCGTGCCGGGCGTCGCCTGCGCGGCGCGCACCGCGGCGTCGACCTCGGTCCGCTTGGTCACCCGCAAGCCGGTCAGGCCGTGCGCCTCGGCCAGCTTCACGAAGTCGGGCGAGCGCATCGGCGTCGCCGCGTAGCGCCCGCCGTAGAAGAACTGCTGCCACTGGCGGACCATCCCGAGGTAGCCGTTGTTGATGATCGCGACGTTGACCTTGATGCCCTCCTGGGCCGCGGTCGACAGCTCGCACGCGGTCATCTGGAAGCCGCCGTCGCCGGCGATCACCCAGACCTCGTCGTCGGGGCAGGCGAACCGCGCGCCGATCGCGGCCGGCAACGCGAACCCCATCGTGCCCAGGCCGCCCGAGGTCACGAGCTTCCGCGGGTGGTCGTGCTTGTAGTACTGCGCCGCCCACATCTGGTGCTGACCGACGTCGGTGACGACCAGCGCCTTGCCCTCGGTGATCCGCCACAGATCGTGGATCACCTGGGCCGCGTACAGCCGGCCCTCGTCGGGCAGACCCTGGATGTCGCGCACCGCGCTGTCGCCCTTGAGCGCGTCGATCCGCGCGATCCACGGATCGCGGCGCCGGGCGGCGACCCGCGGGGTCAGCGCGCCGAGCACGCGGCCGACGTCGTCGAGCAGCGCGACGTCGACCTTGACGTTCTTGCCGACCTCGCTGCGATCGATCTCGACGTGGATCTTGCGCGCGCGGGTCGCGTAGCTCGCGAGCCGGCCGGTCACGCGGTCGTCGAACCGCATGCCGAGCGCGATCAGCAGGTCGGCCTCCTGGATCGCGTGGTTGACCCAGGCCTCGCCGTGCATGCCCATCATGCCGAGCGCGAGCGGGTGCGTCGCGGGAAACCCGCCGAGGCCAAGCAGCGTCGCGGCCACCGGCACGTGGGCCTTCTCGACGAACGCGCGCAACAGCTCGCCGGCGCCGGCCTTGACGATGCCGTGGCCGGCGAGCACCAGCGGGCGCTCGGCGTGGTCGATGAGGTACGCGGCCTGCGCGAGCAGCTCGTCGGGCGCGTGCGACGACGGCCGGTAGCCCGGCAGGGTCGGCGCGTGGGTCGGCGCGCGCCAGGTGCCGGTCGCCTGCTGGGCGTCCTTGCAGATATCGACCAGCACCGGGCCGGGCCGCCCGCTGCGCGCCAGGAAGAACGCCTCGCGCAGCGTCGGTGCGATCTCGTCGACGCTGGTGACCAGGTAGTTGTGCTTGGTGATCGGCAGGGTCACGCCGGTGACGTCGGTCTCCTGGAACGCGTCGCTGCCGAGCAGCGTCGACGAGACCTGGCCGGTGATGAACACCACCGGGACCGAGTCCATCATCGCGGTCGCGATCCCGGTGACCAGGTTGGTCGCGCCCGGGCCGCTGGTCGCGAGCGCGACGCCGACCTTGCCCGACGCGCGCGCGTAGCCGTCGGCCATGTGCGCGGCGCCTTGCTCGTGGCGGACCAGCACGTGGCGGATGCGATCGCCGTACTTCAGCATCGCGTCGTAGGCCGGCATGATCGCGCCGCCGGGATAGCCGAACACGACCTCGACGCCCTCGGCGACCAGCGCCTCCCACAGGATCTCCGCGCCGGTCAGCCGCCGACTACTGCCGTCGGAGCTCACGTTCGCCTCCACGCCGTGACGTTGGAGGTGATCGCGCCGTCGGAGGCGCTCGCGACCGAGGCCGCGTACTTGCGCATCACGCCGATCAGCTTGCGGGCGGGGCGGGGCGCGGGGCTGCGGCCGGCGAGGTCGACCAGCGCGTCGAGCCGGCGCGCGGCGACGTCGATGCGGATCGGATCGCCGTCGCGGAGCAGCGCGATCGGCCCGCCGTCGGCGGCCTCGGGACAGATGTGCCCGACCATGAAGCCGTGGGTCGCGCCGCTGAACCGGCCGTCGGTGATCAGGGCGACGTCGTCGGCGCGGCCGGCCCCGACCAGCGCGCCGGTGACCTGCAGCATCTCGCGCATCCCGGGCCCGCCCTGCGGACCTTCGTGGCGGATCACGACGACGTCGCCGGGCGCGATCGCGCCAGCGGCGACCGCGGCATACGCGGCCTCCTCGCCGTCGAACACGCGGGCCGGACCCTCGTGGAGCTCGCGATCGTGGCCGGCGAGCTTCACCACGCAGCCGTCCGGCGCGAGCGAGCCCCGCAGGATCGCGAACCCGCCGCGCGCCTTGATCGGCGTCGCCGCGCGGCGGATCACGTCCTGGCCGGACGCCTCGCGCGCGACCTCGGCCTCGGCGCGCAGCGTCTTGCCGCTCACCGTGGGCGCGTCGACCACCAGGTTGGCGTCGAACATCTCGCGCAGCAGGAGCGCGACGCCGCCCGCGGCGTGCATGTCGGCGGCGGTGTAGCGGCCACCGGGCTTCAGATCGGCGAGCACCGGCGTGCGCGCCGCGATCGCGTCGAACTCGTCGATCGCGAGCGGCACCTCGGCCTCGCGCGCGATCGCGAGCAGGTGCAGCACGGCGTTGGTCGAGCCGCCAGTCGCCGCGACCGAGGCGATCGCGTTGCACAGCGACGCGTGGGTCAGGAACTGGCGCGCGTTGTGGCCGCCGCGGACCAGCGCCATGACCATCGCGCCGGCCTCGCGCGCGACGGTGGCCTTGTCGGCGGCGGTCGCCGGGACCTCGCCAGCGCCGATCGCCGAGAGCCCGAGCACGGCGAGCGCGGTCGCCATCGTGTTGGCGGTGAACTGGCCGCCGCACGCGCCGGCGCCCGGACACGCGCTGTCCTCGAGCGCGCGGAGATCGCCGTCGGTCATCGCGCCGCGCGCGTGGGCGCCGACCGCCTCGAACACGTCCTGGATCGTGACGTCCTTGCCGCGGAACCGGCCGGGCTGGATCGGGCCGCCGTAGAACACCAGGCCCGGCAGATCGAGCCGGGCGAGCGCCATCGCGGCGGCCGGCAGCGTCTTGTCGCAGCCGACCAGCACGACCACGCCGTCGACCATGTGGCCGAACGCGACCAGCTCGATCGAGTCGGCGATCACCTCGCGCGACACCAGCGACGCGCGCATGCCCTCGGTCCCCATCGTGATCCCGTCGGAGACGGCGATCGTGGTGAACTCGACCGGGGTGCCGCCGGCCGCGCGCACCCCGCGCTTGACCTCCTCGGCGAGCGTGCGCAGGTGGAGGTTGCACGGCATCACGTCGGTGTGGCTGCCGACCACCGCGATCAGCGGACGCTCGAGATCGGCGTCCGTGAGGCCGGTGGCCTTGAGCATCGCGCGCGCTGGCGCGCGGCTCGGGCCGTTCTTCAGTTGATCGCTTCTCATGTGGCTTTCGGCTTCTCGTTTCCTCGTGGAAAAACAAAAAGCCCCGCCACCCAGGAGGGGTGCGGGGCCAGAGGTCGTGAACTCGTTTAGTTCAGATCGGCTGCCCGCACCCGGGAAGAATCAGAAGGAGGCCAATAATAATGCCAAGCCCCTG
>Ga0307513_10002979_pt1 | contig 23083 bp, 20 predicted proteins | sample 15_EM_MG_FD_202174 | JGI IMG/M metagenome (GOLD analysis project Ga0307513, IMG submission 202174) | Populus trichocarpa ectomycorrhiza microbial communities from riparian zone in the Pacific Northwest, United States - 15_EM | ecosystem: Host-associated > Plants > Roots > Unclassified | place...
ACAGAAGATGGCCAATCTTCTTTGGTTGGTTCCGTCGAGAATTCGGTATGCAACTGCATCTCGTATTCTGGTCTTCCGGCATTACACGACTTGTCCTCGGGATCGTACCAATAGGTATTTTCCCTCAGACTCCATCTTTTACCAACTTGTCCTCTGTGGATGCCCCCGATCCACTTACTGGGCATAGTTACCTCCTTCATACTCTACACGACTTTGTAAGTACGAGTGGACTAACTTTCGTGCAAAACGTCCCGTTACCTATGACTCACTCTTCCGACTGTCTGTCTTCAAGTGTCTGTAGCTTTATGCGCCGTCGTCCGATTCACCTGCTTCCACTTGCATCAGGTGCCCGAAGGTTCCCCCTCATATATCCTGCGAACAGGATCCGGTCGGACGGACGGCCGCGACGTATACGGTGTTATAAGATGTGTTCCAATGATAGTGGTCTTTGGTGTTGGGACGCAACTACCCAGGCGGCCAGTGATGACGCGCCGTCCCAACGCCGGGGCTGGAGGGGGGTGTTATCTTTTTCCTTCGAAGTTCGTGTGCGTCAAGGTAGGGTAACTTTGCCCTGTAAATCCTTACGGGGAGTCCATGCGCCTAACACTTCCTCATAAACCCCTTTCTTACTTGCTTGCAATCTTAGACACATTTCCAACGTGCCTCTCAGCCCACGAAAGATCTCAGGTCAAGGGAAGGTTCCTGCAAAATCTAGTTCTAACAGGTTGCATGTGTGCTTCCTTCCAGATAGACTAGGGGGTAAGCAAAAGTCGTGTGCACCCCATACTTAGTAGGAGAATTCAAAGTTGAAAAACATGAAAAATCTTAGCTTACTTTGCTCCTTCATGTAAGCTTGGCAACGCCAATGACAGCTAATTTACCATTACTTTACTATACTATATGAGACTATTTTTTTCTTTTGGGAAGGCTGGTAAAAGGTTTGTAAGATGGGTAAGTAATATGAGTAAGGTAAGTAAATAGCGCGCACACAAATTATTGATTGAAAAACAACAGCAAAGCTTCCCTGAACATCCGTGAGTGATTAGCTATCTTTTGAATTATGAGATATTTGCCTTTCTAATGCCCTTTGAATAATTCTTTTCAATTTAAATTATTTTACAGGCTCTTTGAGACCCTCAATTGCGGCCTCCATTGAAGCCAGACACTTAACCTGGAAATTTACAGCAGATCATAAAATCTGAAGAATAACAAACTTGTCTGGGTTAGTTGTGTAGCAGTGTTTTGAAGAGGAGATTCAAAGTCATCTTCTTAGTTATTTGACCCCATTCACACGCTCTCTATCAGCTGGAAAGTCTGATTTCGCTGCATGGCAACTCCAGGAGAGTTTGTTTTACTGAGATTTTAGGGTAGGTATTACATACACATCGTGATAGGGGCCTCAAATATATTACGGAAAATCCATAATTCCAATTCGCTGGTTAAGTCCAGTACCCTAATGCAAGATTCTTCGGTTACCTTTACTGAAGATTCCTCTTTTCAACTTTGAATACCTCTAGTAATTACGGTTTTCCACCATACAAACGGGGTTTTGTGGCTTTTTTTTGTATGGCACCAAAAGTCGGACGCACCCCCAGAATAGGAAATAAACCTAGAGATTTCGTGGCACCGCGCCTTACTTACCCTTGTACCCGAGTACTGCTGGATAGGCAGGTTAAGTTGGCTTACCACGGGATTGTGATGCCGTGGGTGTCAAAGCCTGGATTGGCATGGCTCCCTTTAGTTAATAATAAAACTTTATTTCAAAAAAAAATAATCAAGACCAGAGTCTCACCAAATGAAAATAAAGTTGTTAAAGAGAGGAAAGAAAAATTGAAGCCTTGTTTACAAAGACTTAAAACAGGGTATGAGAAAGCCAGAACGACATTTAAAGCATCAGAGAATGTTTGGTTGTGGTTTGAAATTCATAAATTTGCATACAAATTGAACCTTGCGTTGAGTTGAGATCTTTCGTTGAGCTGAGAGAGAGGCACTTTGGAAATGGGCCCAAGATTGCGAGCAATCGAGCAATCGTGGGTTGTGACTCCATCACAACCTTGGCACAGCTAAATTAGACGCAATTGAATTTTTAACCCTAACCTTTATGCCGAGGCGTCCCCCTTTGCGTCCCCCTTTGCATCAATCAAACCGTTCGTGTATAGACGGAACCATATGATAAATAATTCTTATGGGGAATTTGCGAGCAGGTTCTTTGGTAGAGGGCGCACTTCGGCGCACCCTCCTAATGCCGAAGGCAACAATGCCGATTTGGCCAAACAAGAATTCTTCAAAGGAATTGCTGAGGAAGTGCTCGGATGAGCTATACGAGTGGCAGGTATGATGCGAAGTCCTCGCCCATAGGGAATTACACTGGAGCTCAATTATTGACAAAGGGGGTTTTTCCTGTCTAGGGGGCTAACTTACCTAAGGAGACTTTGTTTGTACTTCATGATGGACCCCCATATGCGAATGGGAACCTGCATTTGGGTCCCGTGCCCTTCCGATTGAGACTACGGCATTTTCTGACGGCGTGGGGAAATATAGGGCATGCACTCAATAAGATTCTCAAGGATATTGTCGGGCGTTTTCAAGTTCTTTCTGGACATCGCCTATCTTATATTCCCGGTTGGGATTGTCATGGTCTTCCAATAGAGCTTAAAGCATTACAACCCCACACAGAATCTACGCGAGAAAAGGGCAAGACCGGAGGTAGGGCTGCCCATGCTGCTGCTGCGTCTGCTGCTGAGAAAGGGAAGACGATGGACGCGGGTGAGATTAGGTCTCTGGCGCGGGAACTCGCGGAGAAGGCTATTGCCCAACAAATGGCTGAATTCCGATCATGGGGTGTGATGGGTGACTGGGGCAATCATTGGAAAACTATGGATAAGGATTATGAGATATCCCAGCTGCGAGTGTTTAAAGAGATGCTCAAAAGAGGCTTAATATATAGACAATTTAAGCCTGTCTTTTGGAGTCCCAGTTCGGGAACTGCACTCGCAGAAGCGGAATTGGAGTACAACGACCAGCATCGCAGCAAGGCCGCTTTTGTAGCCTTCCCCATACGGACTACTATATCGTCGGGACTTGGAAGAAAGCTTGACGGAATCACCACGCGGGCCGCTGTCTGGACAACTACGCCTTGGACTATCCCTGCGAATAAGGCTATTGCTGTCAATACGAAAATGGAGTACTGTGTTGTAGAAACTGAGAGTTACGGAAAATTACTCGTTGCATCTGAGCGAGCTGGGGAGCTTGGCAAGGCGATGAACGAGGAGCCGAAGGTTGTGATAGACCACATTATGGGACAAGATCTGGTTGGGTCGCAATATTCACATCCCTTGCTTCCCGAAGATGCCCCGCTTCAGCCGATGCTACCTGCAGACTTTGTTAAGGCTGACTCCGGTACTGGACTTGTTCACTGCGCTCCTGGTCATGGAATGGACGACTATCTCCTTTGTCAGATACATGGAATACAGCCATTTTCACCCATAGACAATAATGGACGGTTCACCGAAGATGCGCTGCCTGGATATGGTATTGAGGGGCTAGAGGTTCTTTCTGGCGGTACCGATAAGATTTTGGGGATTCTCGCAGAATCGAATGCTCTTCTGGCCCTCAGGCCAACATTCACGCATAAATATCCTTACGATTGGCGGACAAAGCGTCCTGTAATTGTCCGGGCAACAGCGCAATGGTTTGCTGACGTCGGCGTCATTAAAAATGTTTCCGTTGACTCACTTGAAAATGTCGAGTTTGTCCCGACTACTGGAAGGTCCAGATTAACAACTTATGTCAACAGCCGTTCGGAATGGTGTATCTCCCGTCAAAGGGCCTGGGGAACGCCTATTCCTGCACTCTATGATGTAGAGACTAATGAGCCGCTATTGACTGAGGAAAGCGTTGAACATATCATTGGCATATTGCAGGCTGAGGGCACTGACGTTTGGTGGGGAGATGGAATTCCGGAAGAAGCATGGGTGCCGGAACCAATCAGGGTGACAGGAAAGAGGTATGTCCGAGGCAGGGAAACCATGGATGTCTGGTTCGACAGTGGCACAAGTTGGACCACGCTCAGAAACCGCACTGGACAGCGTGAAGGAAAGCCTTTGGCTGATCTTTACCTCGAGGGGTCTGACCAACACCGGGGCTGGTTTCAGTCATCTCTGCTCACTTCAGTAGCCACTGCCGCAGACCTCAATTCTGCTAAGGCACCCTTTGGGGTGGTTGTCACACATGGCTTCTGTTTGGACGAAAAAGGGAAGAAGATGTCGAAGTCTATAGGCAACTCTATGATCCCTGCAGACGTCATCCAACCCAAGAGTAAGCACATCGGCGGTATAGATGCCTTGAGGCTATGGGTTGCCAGCTGTGACTACACTAGGGATGTTAGTATCGGAAACTCGATCCTTGGTGGTGTAAACAATAACTTGAGAAAGTTAAGGGTTACTCTAAGGTTTTTGTTGGGAAATTTGGAAGATTGGGATGGGAAAGAGGTGAATTACTCTGATTTGGCGAAGGTATTCGAGCATACGCGTTCCAATTGGTATTAGCCCGATTGTAGGCTGATAGGGTTTTATAGACCGATAGATACGCGTTGGCACAGTTGTACCAGGTTAATAGAGCTACTGCAGAGGTGTACAAGAACCTGCACTTCAATAGAGGTTTTCAAAACACCTATTCGCACTGCTATTTCTAGGCTGATGGTGGAGTAGTCATTCAAACAATCATGACTTATACCAGCACGAATCTTTCCGCATTCTACCTAGATGTCACAAAAGATTCTTTGTATTCTGATCCAATGGGCTCTCAAAGACGCCGTGGAATACAGACCGTCATGTACTATGTAAGCATTCAATTTCCACTAGCTTATACTAACCCTGTAAGAAATGACTGATGCTATTGACTAGATCCTCCGAAACTGCCTTTCCATGCTTACACCCATTGTCCCATTACTTACCCAAGAGGTCTGGTCACACGCTACATCACTCGTGACAAAGGGCGCCGCCGGCCCGACACAGCTGGGATGGTATGAACCAGCCGAGGTATGGAACGACGGGAATCTAATTGAAGAGTTCAAGCACATCAATGCGATCCACTCGCTTGTGAAACTGGGCATTGAAAAGGCTAGGGTCGAACGGTATGCCCATGGCACCCCTACACTTGGTCAACCACTAACAGGTAAATGAAACAGAGGTGTTAAGGTCAACCTGGAGGCCTCGGTGGTACTGATCACTCCAGAAGGGTCGAAGGCGAGGAGGTTTTTGGAGAAATATGGTGAGTAGATCATACCTAGGAGCCTACGAAATCGTGGCTAAAAAGGCACAGCCAACGAACTCCCCCACATCTTCATCGTCTCGGAAGTTTCACTCGAGAAGGAGCTTCCAATAAGCCTAACATGGCAGTATGTCGAAAAGACAAGGCTCTTAGGTGACGACTGCACGGTCGTACTCCGGCGTGCCTTGGGGAATAAGTGCCCTCGCTGCTGGGTCTACGCGGCAGAGAACCCAGATGAGATATGTGATAGATGCCAAAATACTGTAGCCTCCCTTCTGAAAAAGGATTACGAATCACCTCCCGCTTGAGATAGATTGGGATTGGATCATTAAATTTTAGTTCACTCTTTTCCTTCTTTTTTCCTTCCCCCCTCCCTTTCTTCTTTTTTGTAAGATATCCCACCAGTGGTGGTGTAGGACTGGAGCGTGACTCGACTCGAACTTGGTAAATGCGATTGGCGGCTGTTATCAATGGGCGATCGCGATTATTCATAGATCAGGCAGAGGTTTTCCCGAGTAGAAGTGTTGAGGGCTGTGTTTACTAGTAATCCAGGCGCGGCTGGATCAGGTCGAGTACTGTACGGTATGTACGGTATCGGTATCGGTACTCGTAACGAAGCATTTGTACCAAAAGGGCTACAGGTACTAGTATTCCAGACTTGCATATCACCAAATTTTGGCCCTTTTGCTTGGATCTGGGTGGTGTACGGCGGTAGCGATCCCCAAAAACGCTTCGACCTCCGAGCGCTGTACCATAACACCGTTATTGTACCATACATTGCGAGAACGATAAGGAGAACATACTCGAGTAGAGAGATAAGAGGCCGGGCTCTTTGCCTTTTGAGAGAAACACTGGTAGTTGCGATGCAAGGAATGGTCGACTACAGCACGTGTGCGGTAGGAGTACTGCGCCGGTAGGGATGCTTGTAGAGCCCGATCGTTTAAAGTTAGCCTGCCGTACTAAATTCCGGTAGCATTGGAGAAAGTGGCGTTGTTTTAGGGCCTGTTTGATTGCGACGGTTCCGTTCCGTTGTCCCATACAAATGACCGTTTCGTTCCGTTTCGAAATGGTGCAAACTAGATGACCGTTTGGAATAACAGATAGCAACCATTCCATTCCGTTTCTAGGCAGAGGCAACCAGATGGTTGCTATGTAAACATATATCATGAAAATCTTTGCCCTAAACAATAGCTATCTTTATATAATAATATTAAGGGCCTGTTTGGCAACGACGGAAGAAGTGGCGACTATTCTGTTGCGAAATGGTTTGTTCTGAAGAAATGGTTGTAATGAACAGTCCGCCCTTTGTTGCCTTAGGAAAATAACTTTACCCTAGCCTCTTAGAAATGGTTTTACCACCACATATGATAGCTTGAATGAAAATTTTCCTGAGCACAAATATTACACTGCGTATTAATATCTCTCACACACCCGCTCATCCCAAAACAACTCACACAACTGGTTGACCGAGGACTCCCACTCCGACGACGGCTACGGCAACTGTTACTGCTGCTACTCCAACTCCGGTTCCGGCTCCCGGTACGACCAGCACTACAGCTACTACTACTACAACTGCTCTGGCCCTGGATCCCACTACTACTCTGACTCCCGCTCCCACAACAGCCGCTGCGACTGCTACAACTACTACTACCGCTACTGCCACTGCGACTCCTACTACTATTGCAACTACTACCGCTACTGCTGCGACTACCACTTCCGCTACAGCTATCACTACCACTACCTCTACCTCTACTTCCACTCATACTACTGCTACTACTACTACAACCAATACGGCTTCTGGTATTATAACTTGTACAACTACTACCACGACTATTACCAATACCACTGCCGCTACTGATACCGCTACCATCACCACCACCACCACCACTACCACCACCACCACCACCACCACCACCACTACCACCACCACCACCACCACCACCACCACTACCACTACTCCTACTGAAACTGCTGCTGCTACTACTGCTACCACCACCGCTGCTGCTGCTGATGCTACAACCACTACTGCTTCTACTACTACAACTCCTAGTATAGTTACTACTCTGGCCCCTACTTCCCAGGCCACTTCTACCTTCTCGGCTGCTACAGCTCTAACTACTTCTTCAACTCTGGCGTCAAGTACAACTCTCAGCACAGTTCTCACTGCAGCTCTCACTACAGTTCCTTCAACAGACCCTGCTCCTGCCCCTGCTTCTACTACTAGTACTACTGCTGCTACTGCTACTACCACTATTACTACAACTACTTCAACTCCTACTCCCACTACAAATCTTGTTACAGCTACTCCAACTACACCTACTATTACAACAACCATTCCGGCTTCCGCTTTCACTACAACTCCCAATCCAGCTGCTAGTAGTCAATTGGCTCCCGCTTCCACTACTACTCTCTCCACAACAACTATTACAACAACTGCTACTATCATTACGACTTGTATTACTAGTACAGATACAAATGTCCTCACTTGAGCTATGTACAAGCAGCCAAGAGTATCTCCAAGAAGTTGATCCTTTTATTCCTTCTTTAATCTCAATTACACATCCTGGATGCACCCAGAGAATTTCTTCTGTATATTGATTTCCAGTACGACTGGAGCTATAAACAAGCCGCATCAGAAGGAAGAAATGGACATAGATTGCAGAAGTAAGGGCAACTTGTATTCACTGTTGAATCAGAGTGCCAGTAACTCAGTTAATATTCTTATTCCTGGCTATTTTATAGATTGCAAGTGAGGTTGATAGTGAATAGAGATAGTTAAAAATTATTATTATAGTATAAGAATAATTATTGTTAGGGCAAAGATTTTCATGATACATGTTTACATAGAAACCATCAGGTTGCCACAACTTAGAAATAGAATGATTGCTATTTTGCATACCAAACAGTTATGTTTTTGGTACCACTTCAAAATGGAAGGAAACTGTCATTTGTATGCGACAACAGAATTGAACTGTCGCAATCAACCAGGCCCTAATAGTTTTTAACTATCTCTACTCACTATTAAGCGCATTTTCAATAAACCAAATTGTCACCAATAATGATATCAACAGGGTTACTGGTATTCTAATTCAACAGCAAATACAAGTTGCACTCAGCTCCACAATCTATAAGAATTTCTTCCTACCTATGAGGCCTGTTTATACCTCCAGCGGAGTTGGAACAGGAGTGGGAATCACAGCAGTGGCAGTAGATGTACTCACCTCGCCAGAATAAGTCATAGGTCAGGTGACAAGGAGGAAGGGCTGTGTATTGTCTTTAGCTTTAGTCCACTTGGCCTATGACTATTTCCGGGGAGGTCAGGAGTTGTAGTAGCAGTGGGTGCAGTGGTCGGAGCAGTAATGGGAGTTGTGTTGGGATGAGCTGGTCATTACCCTAGCGGGCATAGCTTACCTAATAATTAAGAGCGAGGTATATGGCTCAATAGGATGACCATATATCCAAACCTATTCTCTCAAAGTTATGAGCTTTCTAGAGGCATTTGGAAGATAACTCGGACCACTGGATGAGAGCACGTTTCAAGATATGTTTAGCTGATTGGAACGATGTTTGGAGGACACTACTCCTCCTACTCTGGTCGCATATGCATATTGCTGCATAATGCGTTGATAGCTGGATATCGGAACTGATTACTCCATATTCCACATTACTATTGGTATGTAGACATTTGGACCGCATATTTATATAGAGTCTATCATGACGAAGAGATCGAAGACTGACTACTGGTGAAGTGGGGACACCCTTAGATGAAATAGCAGTTCGGGAGATTCTGTGAGTCGAGCTGGGCAAGTTTTCAGGGTCAAACGGTGTTCGCACTTTGGTCTGACAAACTGAATTGTTAAGAAGATACTTTTTAACTAAAGAAGTCGAAGTAGCATGAACATTAGTATAAATAGTAGGCCTCTCCCCCGGTGGTTGAAGAATCATCAAGCAACGGAGAAGAGACCTTAACAATATAACAAGTTAGGGGGTTATTTTCTAACTCTTTGATATTTGACTACACTCTATTACTTTACCTTAATCAAATGATTACCAACGAGCTTTCCTGACGATTAATCCGTTGTCTCAAATATCCTTGGCCTAGTTAGCTCAGAATCCTACTGTGTTAGCTACCCAGTAACACTGGTGTGTGTTCAAGAGATATCAGTTCTGGGCATGGAAGTTGTATGCAGGAAAACCTTTGTTCAACCTATCAGATATAGTGATAAACAGATTTCTAAGAGGCAAGAGTAAAGCTACTTTCCTAGGGCAACAAATGGCTGACCATTTGTTACGAACTATTTCTTCTGAACAGACCATTTCACAACGGAAAGGTTGCCACTTCTTCAGTCATTGCCAAACAGGCCCATATTAGTTTACTGGTACAGTACTGCACGGTATGGTACAAGGAACAGGCATCAAAAGGTGGTATGGTGAATAAGTAATATCTTCGTAGCAGCGGTACACATGGGGGGGGGGGGGACATTCACAGAATAAGTATTTTACTCCTATGCTACGCAAATGATACAGTGAAATATTAGTGAGTAATGTAGATATCCTCTCATTCACCATATGGACCATTATATCAAACACTTACAACTGCTGGCTGAGGATGGTGCTCAACCCTTTAAACTAGTATTGTGTTCAACGCTTTTCCTGCTTCACTAGGCTGAAGGGCCTTATAGCTTATTTTCAAAATTAATATTTTCTTTGTACATATTGAGATTATACATATCTGTTAGACTATTATGTATTTATTTTTTCTTTTTCCATTGGTGATAGTCACAAAACAGTATTTGAACTTGAAGACATCATAGTAAAGGACGATGGTTTAAAAGGTACCGGTACTTCACCATGGTAACATATTTTCTCTAAGAGGGTGGTTGGATTGCTGTATTCCACAATTTTGTCTGAACCAAACCAACTCCACCTCTCCTTTGTTTTATATCTTTTTATGCCTGTCCCTTGTACTCATGTGGAAGGGTAAGTCAGGCATGGCGTCATGAAATGACATGGGAATACCACAAGGATCGCCTATATCACCTCTCCTTTTCATCATCTATATCAAAAGACTGAACAGAAGGATGAGAAGGGCAAAAGGCCCTAGGTCTGATAGTAGCGTTATGATACAATCCCAGGTTGTGGAGCCAGCGGGAAGAGTTGTCAGGTTATTGGGCAATTGGTTGGCCGACAACAGAGATTTGAGAGCACACTTTACAAAGTGGATATTCCTAGAGCAGGAGGCCTTTTGAAGATTCCAAAGAGTGTCATTACCAGGAAAGAACTGTCCCTATACGGGCCACGAAGACTTGCCGAAGGTATACTCCAAACAACTTTCATATATAGTGCAGAATTCCTGGAACCGTCAAAGACCATGATAAATAAAGTGCAAATATTCTGCAACCGGGTATCCCAGTAGATCATGAATGAGCTTTACGCACCAAATATCTTGGTTCTATTAGCGGGGGCGTGCCTCACCCCAATGTTGATATATGCTGAACAAATGAGATTAATGTTGGCTGTACGAATCCTGATTGCCATCCCGAAAAACAATGTTGCTACGGCAATGCTCCTACAGAGTTTCCCTTAGAAAATAGAACACAGGCTGGAAATGAATGGCAAGGCAGCTTTTTACACCAATGAAGGTAGCATGAGGCCACAGGTGTCAAGCTCAAATTGCATCACAACTTTCTAGACAAGGCTACAGGTGGCCGGAATAGCGCCCAGCGCCCTGAGGGTATTTCCCAAAGGGCAGATGCCTATGAGACCTACAAGACTACTACAGGTCATCCCCGCAGATGCCAAAGGGCATTTTAACGCGGGGGAAACTGTAGTCAAGATGATGCACCAGGAGTGCATGGACAATCTGTACCCGCAGTACTACTAATACAGGGCACCATATAGGGAATGTTGGAATTTGATTATATGCTCCAAATTCCTGGCTGGATGCATCCACCAGATGAGGGCAAATACAAGCTACCTTAATGCTCACCCAACTGGTCGAATCAAGACAGGGATCCTACTTGCCATAGGTGTGGTGAGGAGTCTGACAGACTGCATTATGTCATCCAATACCCTACTTTAGAAAGGGATAGGAGGGAGAAGAACAACCAGGCGTTCAACATATTCGCAGATTGAGTACTATGAAAATGGAAGAAATTAGGGACGAAGTTGCTAGGTGAATTTTCTTTCTATATTTGGAGGAAGAGGATAAATTTTCCTGTTAAGATGAGAGTTTTTCCTTTTGCAAGAGAGGTCGGGTTGGTGTCATTACTTATTTTTGAACTTTTAAGTTGATGTTTAATTGTTTGTGATAGTTTTATCATTAAATTGTTTTGAAAGGAAGATGATTTCTGTTGTTAAAAGGGGTTTTAGACCATAACTTTAGTGACATAGCATGGATTTTCCAGTAGCCAGCTACAAATAAACTACGGATTTAACAAAAAAAAAAACTCACCTATGAAAAGTCTGGGTTTATTTCATATTCTGGGGGTGTGCCCAACTTTAGTGACCTTACCGAAAAAAGCCATAAAATGTGTTTGTCTAAAGGACAACCATAGTTGCCATATATGGATTGCGTTGGACTTTTGTCTACCTTAATGTCCTCTACAGTATCTGTCTGAGATTAAGCTAGGGTATGAGAGAAGTCCCCCGATGAACATTTCTGGTTCGAGTTCAACAGTGGTTGGATTTTGTGGACGTTTTCCCAAGAAATCCATTCAACCCTTTTCAAGCACTCAGACTAAGTGGGAACACATCTTCATCCGCAAAAATTATTATATGTGTCCTGAGCGCGCTGGGCATCACGCGCTCAGGACACTCAGAACGTTAGACATTACTCTGGATACGATGTCGGTTAGACCTCAAGCCTGAAGACCCTCCACATACCCCACCCTTCCTCCTTGTTGTCCTGACAACCTCCACGGCAAACAGCCTCCATGCTGACACTCTCAGATCCTAACTCCACACATTCTGTTTATCTCTGATCATCAGCTTCCGCATCCCCACGATCTCCTTCCTTGCTCTCACTCGTCATGGCAGCACCCGACCCAGCTATAGCACCCCGATAATCTTCCTGAAGCTTCATGGCCATATTTGGACTCCCTCTGCATGAATCCCTATGTCTGACTATGAGCTCCCAATCACCTCCTGATAGCTTACTTGGGCCATGCGATAGGGTCAGGATAGCAGACATATTCCAGATGCCCTCCACACCATAATGTGATAGCTCACTGGTATGCTCTTGCCGATGTTGTAATAGTTCACATACATACTCTGAATGCCATCCCGATAGCACATATATTCTAGATGCCCTTTCGATAGCCCTGTATTGTCACTTTAAACCTTATCCTGAACTTGATAGTCTTCTATTATTACTAGTCTACTGCCATGGCCATGGCGCCCAGGACATACTGGCCATTGCAATTCTATGTTTCTAAGCTCTGGTGGGTAATAGAGTTCAAATTGTCCTCACACCAGCTGAGATCGACATAATCTAATAGTATTACATTTTGTCCAAATCAAATTGCCTAAACTCCATGTCTTATGTGCAGTTACATATCTCCAAGGGTACAAAAATAATTATCTTTCAGCCCTGCGTCACTTTCCTGCGAGTTGTCCAGGCTCAACAATAGACAAGTGGCAAAATCTAAGCTCACGGGCCACTTGGGCGCGAGTGCGAGTGTCAGCTCCACTGAGTTATCTACCCTCACCAGATCTGAATCCAGAATCTGTAGCGCACGGGCGAGGACTCCTGGTTGTAGTCAAACGACAGTCTGCTCTCTTGGGACGTATCTTGACTCCGCAGGTGATGCTCTGAACCCCCGGCAAGCTTGTTGACTGGTGTCTGTTCCCATACCACAACTTGTCCTGGATTCCAGTTGGATAGCTGAGGGGTGGATAGGTGACTCTCTAGTTTGGCATGAACTGTGTCATGATTGTCAGCAAAGCCTTTACACTGTTCCTGCATCATAAGATGACATTGCTGGATCTTGTCAGTGATGACCTCATGTAGATTCCTGAACATGGGTTCCTGCGTTGGCCCTGGTACCGCCCTCAAGGCGTTCCTCTGATGTATGAAATGGTCTTGCTAGATTGGTTAGTTATAAGAACAAAACCCAAGGACGGAGATATTCCAGGACCCCTACCTCCTACTGGGTCAGGCTTGAAGTCTGGAGGTTCCTGAGGCACCCTAGCTTGCCATTCCTGTAGTTGATGGCACAGGAGTGCCCAAGTGAGACACACCATTGTACCATTGACACGATTAATGAATTCCAGGTCTAGCATCTTAAGCTTTCTCTTGCCATTGAAATACTTGCCATAGATGGCATCGGCAATCTGAGGTGTGAGAAAGAGTAAGGATATAGGCTGTGCCCAGTTCCTAGTTTGTAATGGTTGGAAGTTGCGGTTGCTCGACGGGTGGGTACACACCTCATGCCCCTTTTGAGGGGCATCAACCTGTCATCAGCGAGATGGTATTTGACTCTAATAGGGATGACTGTCGGATTGTCCGGTAGTTCATATAATTGCTGTAGATAACTTTTTATATAATGCACGAACTGCACCGGTCCACCAGAGTGTTTTAGACTTATCTTTCATAGTTAGTACAGCACTATTGATATTGTGATCTCTGACTCACAATGTCTATACTCTTGCATAATAGTTCAATATTTCCAACATCCGCAATCACATCTTATGTGCGACTCCCAATACTATCCACCTGAGAGGTTAAAGTAACTAGCTCTGCGAGTGGGCCAACATACAGCAGATACTGAAGCATCAGATCCTTTGCCATGCCAAGTATTGATCTCTGCACACCTGTCACCGTGTTTCGCTATGAAATAATTACATGCAGGACAGACACAGTTCCTCTTGTATTCGGTGCCATTACACCTGGTGGACTCGAGCTTCTGATACCAGATATCGTCATGCTAGAGACGCCAAGTGAGAGCGCATACCCTGCTACGTGGGATGACCCGAATGTTGCCTGGGAGAAGGTACTACCTGGAGTCATTGTCACACAAGCTGGGGGCAGCTGTTGGAAAATTGCTGCCTCTTGTGAATCAGAGCAGGTCAACATTCGCACAGTACATGAGGGATTGTTTCCCAGTCTCTCCACAGATAGTGCCCTACGATGACGCCTAGGTGTTGTTTCATTTGTATCACTGAGGCCTTCACCATGAGGTTGGGGTCCGGTTTGGTTTCCTTGCCACCGGCTGACATCTGGTACTCATAACTGATATCAGGGTGAAGGCTGACAGGTTCCATATGCTCCTGTCCATCAGCCGCCATCACAGGCTCAGTTTATGGTGTAATCTGAATTGGGCTACTCCAGAGGCGCCATTGCAGTCATCTTAGAAGCAGTCTTGCTATTGGTAATGGGAAAGAATGATGATCCGACAATTCAGCACTATTGAAGCCGCCAGATTCAGTCTGTCGTATTAGCGATCTGGACAGCCAATCACCTGGTACAACTTCATGTCAAAGCCCATTCAGATTGCCACCTCGTGGAGTTGGCTGATTCGATCCCATGGAGTTAGGTATGATGTAGCACCTTCGCCGGCTCAGATTGACAACTCATGGAGTTGGCCGACTTTACCCCATAGATTTGGGTATCATGTCATGCTTCCACCTGTTCAGATCGCCCACTTGTGGTGTTGACTCACTGCATGAATTCGGATCCATGTGGGATATAGGAGGGGCTCTGAACGTTGGGAAAGATTGGAGTCAATTTGAGAGGCGGATGTTTGTTGAGCCCAGTGGAAGCGAGGAGTGAGTATTTTGCTTTGGTCGAAGAGGACGCATTAGCTGTCATATGCGCATACTCAGATTTGGGGGTATAGTAGGCTCACTTATGATCACTCAGTATGCAAGGAAGGGATGTAGCTATACAAAATGGGTTAAACTTGGAATACCATATTGGTAGTTCTGGATTAGGACTCGATACTATATTCCTAGTTGAGGTATTAGGACTTACTGGCCAATTGTGAGAAATAATAGATGAAATGAAGGTGTCGCTAATGTCGCCACATCAGCAAAAAAAGCTTTTGCTCAGGACGGATAGGCATTGGGTCAAGACATAGGGAATGTGCCTGGAGCATCCTGTCCGCCCCACTCACCCTCAGAGGGCCCCAGCTGAATGGTTGCATCCTAGTCCGTTGAGTGCAATACAACCTGCATCCTGTCCGCCCAGTGCACCCGGATGGTCCATTTCACACCCTAATCTTCCGCAGAACATCAAGGTCAGCGAGGCATGGTGGTCTGCATTGGGGAACTCTCCCTGCCTCGGATGCCCTCTACCAACAACGAACTACTTCATTACCAGGTAAAGGCTGTTCAGACAAAAAAGGATCTTAAATACGATGACTAACCATCTATGTCCCGGTAACAACCCAAAACATACCCCTCATTTGAGGACTGCTAACAACACGCGGAAAAGCTTCCTAAGTTCTTTCACACCTCACATCAGGGTTCATGATCGAATCAGTGGAACTATTGAATATTATTAACCTTCGGAGATGGGCATGGTCTTTGATCCCTGTTGACACTATTCATTACCTCTGAGCGAGGGGATTCCTATAAGGCCCTTCTTGACTCTAGCGGACTCTGCCAGTGCCCGGTGACGTACCTGTCTTTCTCTTCCTGCTGGCCTTTATAGCCATGGAGACGCTTCGAGACCTATAACCTTCGATTCCCCTCCGCGAGCGGACTCCAATAAGACCCTTCCCGACTCTGGTGGGCCTCTGCCCCGTCAGATATCTTCCTTTTTCATCCTGCTGACCTCTATAGGAATGCGGACACTGCAAAACCTATACAATTCGATTCCCCTGGACTGGCGGATTCCAATGGACCCTGTACCGATGCTGTCCGAGCACTGGCTGAATGGGTATCGATACCTTTGTACCCTAGTTCACCGGGTAAGTACCTTCAAATTGGTGGCTACTGAGTGCTACAGGCATGCGGACACTTACAGACCTATAGCATTCAATTCCCCTCGCCAAGCGTATTCCAATGAGACCCTTCCTGACTCTGGCTGACATCTTCCAGCTAAGGTATCTGCCATTTTCTCCCTGCTGACCTGTATAGCCATGCAGACAGTTCGAAACCAATACCATTCAACTCCCCACGCCGAGCGGAATCCAACGCACTTTGTCCCGAAGGTGTCCGACGATGGGTTGAGGGTTATCCATTCTTTTGTACTTTAGTTCCGCGGTAAGTACTTTCAAATTGTTGGCTACTGGGTGCTACAGGCATGTGGATAGATCAGGGCCTATACCATTCCTTTCCCCTCGGCCAGCGGACTCCAATGAGGCCCTTCCCGACTCTGGCAGACATCTGCCCGCTGAGGTATCTGCCTTTCTCTCCCTGCTGATATCTATAGCTATGTGCAGGCTTCAAGAACGATACCATTCAATTCCTTTCCCCGAGGGGAATCCAACCAACTCTGTTCGGACGCTGTCCGACTACTGGTTTAGGGGTTATCCATACTTTTGTACATTGGTTCACGGGGCAAGTCCTTTCAAATTGTTAGCTACCGAGTGCTCAGGTGTTCTAGACTAGCTTTAATAAATATATTCCTATTTTAGTATCTAAATGACTCAAATAAGTATACATGAGTAATACTTGGTGGACCTTCCCAGACGATTTGGATATTCTCCACAGTTTTCACTAACTCGTTCAAAGTCCTCGAAGGTAGAGTTGTTCACTTAGGAGGTATCGGATAATAGCCACTTACACCTGTGTACTTCAACTATTCTACTGTGGTATCGCGTTGCGTCTGGAGAACCTTTCTGCTAGTGGAGAACCTTTCTGTATCAGGTACATTCTGAGACCTTGATTGCATCTGGTGTGTCCTGGTGGCATGGACCCCTCTCCAGCAGCACCCGGTAAAAGACCTCACACCCAGGACACCAGTTTACGTTCTATGTGCACGGACCGCCAGACCCACAGGGAGTACCGGGTGCGTCCATGTGTCACTTCCTTTTTTTTGGTGATGTAGACTCCTTTAGTTGATTCCATTGAGAATTTGGCATTCAACGGCATGTCGTATTCGGGTTTTCCGGCATTACATGACTTCTCCTCGGGATCGCACCTATGGGTGTTTTCCCTCGCACTCGATGTTTAACCCACCCGTCCTTTGTCGATGCACCCGATCCACTTACTGGCAATAGTTACCTCTTTCATACCCTACGCGTCTTTGTAGGTACGAGGGGTCTAACTTGCTTGCAAAACGTCACGTTACCTTCACCACAACCCTCCGACTCCGAGTCTTCAAGTGTTTGTAACCTCCTGCGCCATCGTCCGATTCACTTGCTTCCAGTTGCATAAGGTGCCCGGAGGTCTCCCCTGATATATTCCGCGAACAGGATCCGGTCAGACGGACAGCCGTGACGTATACGGTGTTATTAGAGGTGTTCTAATAATAGTAGTGATTGATGTTGGGACGCAACTTCCCAGGCTGCCAGTGGTGACCCGCTTTCTCAACTCCCGGGCTGGCGGAGTGTGTTATATTTTTCCTTCAAAAAAGTTCGTCCATGTCAAAGTCGGGTAACTTTGCCCTGTAAATCCTTGCGGGGAGTCCGTGCACCTAAGACAAGCTCCCCTCTTCGCAGTTTTTGTCGCAATTTTTATTTTTATTTTTATAAAATCCTCTGGGTTTATTTCGTCTTTCACTACAGGAAAACTCCGGCATGCACCGTAAAGTATGGCATAGAAAGACCTTAATATCACAAAAGAAACCCAATCACTGTCTTCTGAACCAATAAAAGTGTAGAATCAAAGTCTATGCAATAACCTTAACATAAATCATAGTCTTCAACTGGTTATTTCCTTCTCGTCACCATCTGGCTTCTCATCTTGAGCAACCTTGGGGTGGGAGGGGCACTGTGCTGTGTGGGTGTCATGTGGGCCTTGGCAGTTCACACACCTAAGTACAGTATGATTGCAGGGTCGGCAGCGTATATGACAAGAAGCTGTGGGACGGGTGTGGTTTCCTGTGGGATGTGGGGAGGCACTCAATTAGCATGAGGTCAGGTTGGTGCATCGGTTACTGTGGTGTCCATAGCCATGGCATTTGGAACACTGGGTGTGGGAGTTGATGCGCAAGTGGTCTTCAGTTCTATAGGTTGATGAGAAGGCGGCAAGGCATTTTCCAACGTAGTCAGATGCCCTGGGGCCCATTATGCTGATCATGACGGTCGAGGCGGCTTTACCAGCCCTAGCGTAGTCAGTGGTGGGCCATCTGGGTTGGCCCGTAAGGGACAATCAACTGTTGAAGGTGGTAAGCTCAGTGGCTATCTCAGCCAGTGATTTCGAGGTTGGGATTTCGTGTACCAAAACATGTGATACGGGGGTATCCAGGTGAATGCTAACCGTTCCTGGTATCAGGTGCAGGAATGTTTCCACTTCGCTGTTAAGTGAGCTGGCTTTGATTGATTCCATGGTAGTAAGGCTGACAGTATTCCCCCGAAGGGAGACAGTCAGTACGTAGGTCGCAGCTAGCGGCAAGTTGATGTCATCTGTTAGGTCTAGGGCGGTCGTAGGGAGTGGCCTGCCCTCACGTTTAACAACAAGGCGGCGTTCTCTGCCGGTGAGACTCTCCTTCAGTTGGGGTCTATTGTTTGTAGCTGACTTTGCTGGGGCATTGGTAGCCCTAGCAGCCATGGTAGTCTGTTCCTTTCTGCCCTTCCTGGCCAGTGTGGCCCACGACTTGTATGGTGCGGCTGTGGGGAGAGTGAATAGAATGGAGTCGGAGGCAGTGGTCCATTCGGGGGCTGCCACTGGAAGTGGGAAGGGTATCGCGGTGAGGGTGTCAGGCCGATGTGGGACTTTCTTGAGGGTACTAACTTCCTCGGTAAGGGCTTGGATCTGTTCACTAAGCGCATTGATAGCCGTCCCATAGTCCTTATGCATCTGATAGATCATCTCTATCATGACCACATTCTCTTTGGTAGCGGAGGTAGCCCCAATCTCCAGTTCCTGATTTATCTTGTGAAAAAGGTTCAGGAAATAGGCCCTAGGAGAGGCGTTCTTCAATAATCTCTCATCGATATGTGAGAGGCTTGAGACTGTAGTGCTTCTTAGTCTCTTAAGTGAGGGAGGGCCTTGCGGCATGAAAGTTGGGGAGAGGGTCGGAGCACCCCCCTGAGTGGAGGGGCTCCTAGCACCAGCAGGAGGTGGAGGAGGGTGGGCTGTTGTACCTTAGCCTTTGCCACGACGACTCGAGCCATTGGGGGGGACTGCGGGATCCATGTAGTACTTGTAGAACCTGACCGGTCACCTTACGCGGAATTCTCGAGATGATGTACGGGTTGTTTCTGGGGGTGGAAGTTGCACTTGTCAGGAAAATAGAAGGAAAGAGGCATGAAAGTCTTCGTCCCGAATACTCAATGTCTATTATACAATTTAATTTCCTCTCGCAATCTCCTCATAGTAGTGGTAAAAACCACTAGCGTTTACTTGTCCACCGATGGAAAACCTTTTTTATGTTACTAAACCTCTCCTGGGCCCGGCATCTCCGGACTCTCCCTATGAAACATTTCCACCTCTTCCTGCGCATTCTTCATACCTTCGCGGGGTTCCTAAGTATTCTCATGCTTCACGCAGCCCTTCTATTTTACAAAAAGTACCGAAGCTCTTTCATCGGTTTGTTTCTTCCTGAAACTGGAACACGGGTGTCAGAAATGATCTGAATGTTATCGATCTTTGCTACCTACGACTCCAACTGTCCCTCAATATCTTCGGGTTCCCTTGGTGGTTGTTCACGATTCGGTCTATTCCATAATCGCTAGGGTTCCGACAAGGAAACCTGGAATACTGGATGAATTTTCCACCATGGTGATATATCTAAGTTCTAGGCCCGGCTTCCCTTTTTCTCCAAGATATTGAAAGGGCCATACAGTTACGGACATAACTTCATTGATGGGCGTTTGATGCATATGTTTTTTCCATTCAACATTACCAAGGTCGCCGACCTCAATGCTGGGTTGTGCCATTGGCTTAGGGTCGGAATATTTCCTCATCGATTCCGGTGTATTTTCTAGGGTTTGTTTCGCTTGTCGATGTATGTCCTGCATCCAGTGAACATAGATTGTCGCCCGAGGGTTACTAGCTTCTCTTTTGTTCATCTACTCCCTCAGTGGGTGAAAGCCGTAGTTGGTAAAGAATCGGATCATTTGAGAACGGTTCATTCCTGAGTTATTCTACGCATGTTCTGCTAACGGCAACAGTTGGTACCCGTGATTCAGATCGTAGTTGGCAAACGTTCGTAAGTAACCTTCCAGCAGTTGCTTTGTTCCTTCAATTTGTCCATCAGTGAGAGGGTGATATGCCGTTGATATGTGTCATTTAACTCCTAGCGTCTCGCACAATAATTCACAAGGTTTACCGGAAAGCTTCGCATCCATGTCGCAAATAATTTCTGTCAACAATCCATGAAGTTTCCCAACTTCCCGAAGGAAGCTTGCAGCAACGTCTTTTGCGGTCGTGTTTTCGTGGAGGGCAATAAAGTATGCCATCTTTGTGAACCGATCTAGTACTAGGATTATCGGGGTCTTGTGCTGCGATTCTGGTAGTTGCCTAATGAAGTCCGTGAAAATGGCGGTCCAGGCAGCATAGGGTACTTCTAAGGGTTGAAGTACCGTAAAAACTGGAATAATTGGCCTTCACGGTAGTATGGTGATATAAGGATGGGTGCACGGAAAGTCCCAATGTCAAAGGAAATTGGTGTTTCAACAGTGAAAACTAGGGTTCTGTTCTCCGAGCCCAAACGCTAGCTCTCGATATGACTGCGGTGATTGGAGTGGTGAAGTAGAAAGAGGAAAGTTTTAAACAAATGTATGAACCTTGGCGAGACATACCTTAAGTCAACATACTAGCGCGAGGGCCAATTATTCCAGTTTTTACGGTATTCCATATTTTGCATGCTGCGGGAATTTACTGTGTTGACATTCGTTGAAGGATCGTACATAGTTTCTGATCCATTCCCGGAGTCCTTTCCGGTAAAAATCCCTTGTTACTTTCTTCATTGTCTTTTGCTGTCTGAAGTCCCGCGCCATCAACCAGTCATCACAGCCCTGGGCTACCGTCTTTAGAGCTTCATTTTTGGGGATGTGCAATCCATTTTTGTAATATAGTAATCCATCCTTTTACATCCATTCATCTGGCATCTTCTTGTGGCTTTCTGTTAGCCTGACCACTTCACGGCCTCGTCCCTGGCACTTTTCATGCTCCGTTCTGGCCACTTTAATCTTGTCTAGAAATGCATCGTTCATTGTTCGTGTCAGGGCTGCGTTGACATGAGTGCTTGGTAACATTTCGGTTTCTCTCAAAAACCGCGGGTGATAACCGATATCTGGTGTGCTAAAGAATTCATTGTCGCTGAGTTCTGTATGAAGGAAGCATATCTTAATTGCTGCTTCTTTCGCAGTGATTGATCGCTTGAGGCTCAGATCGGTTGACCCAAACCCAGTTTCTCCACTCTCGGTTGTCCCTAGGTCATCTAGTTTCATGGCTTCGGCCTTGGCCCTTTTCTCTACAATAGCTTGAGCTATCCGATCTCCTGCCTTAAAGAAGTAGTTAGCCTGTCCATGATTTCGAAGTATGTGTTAGGCGCATGGAGTTCCGGTAAGGATTCCCGGGGCAAAGTTACCCTGCCTTGACACGCGTGAGCTTCTAAGGAAAAAGATAACAACCCCCTCAAGCGAGGGCATTGGGACGGCACGTCATCACTCGCTGCTAGGCTAGTTGCGTCCCAACACCAAAGACCGCTAGCATTGGAACACAGCCTATACCACCGTATACGTCGCGGCCGGCCATCCTACCTGACCCTGTTCGCAGGGTAGATGAGGGGAGACCCCCGGGCACCTTAGACAGGTGGGGGCAGGTTGATCGGACAATAGCGCCTAAGGTTACAGAAACTTGAAGACCGACAGTGGGAAGAGTGGGTCGAAGGTAAAGAGACGTTTCGCACGAAGGTTAGTCCCCTCATACCGACAAAGACGTGTAGGGTAAGAAGGTGGTAACTATGCCCAGTAAGTGGATCAGGAGCATCCACAAAGGAGATTTTGATACAGGATGGAGTGCGAGGGAAAAAGCCCATAGACGCGATCCTGAGGAACAGTCATGTAATGCCAGAAGACAAGAATAAGACATGCGGTCACATGCCAAATTCTCTATGGAACCAACAAAAGAAGACTGGCCATCTTCTGTCTGGCCAGTTAAAACTACCCCTGATGACCACGGGGGCAAGATAATTGGTAACCAATGTTGTCAACACATAAACGGTTAAGCTGACACCTGTGGTGGCCTCCACACGGTCAGGAATAATGGAAGCCATCAGCAAAAATAATACCATGCGTTCTGTGCGTCCTGTGCGTCTGACGCACCGGACCCCGGAACGCAAATCGCGAATCAGGACGCAACGTCGGATCGACGTTGCGTCCTGACTTTGCGTTACTTGGCGCCGTCCGTCCTGACGCAATCAGGACACGGACCCCTACGTCCAGTGCGTCCTGACTGCGTCTGGTGCTGCGCTACTCCGTCCTGGCGACGCCTGATCTAAGGGTCTCCCGCCCTGACGGCGCCTGATCTAAGGGTCTCCCGCCCTGACGCCGCCTGATCTAAGGGTCTCCCGCCTTGACGCCGCCTGATCTAATACTCTCCCGCCCTGACGCCGGTTCCTTCTCACCAAACGTCAGGGCTTCGTGCATCTTCCCACCTCTCGTCCCGATCTTTTCTGCTCCTGCCTCCCTCGTCCGGATCACACGATCCTGCTCTCTCCATTCATGACGTCTCGCTACTTCTTCCTGATCTTACC
>Ga0307513_10002980_pt1 | contig 23081 bp, 8 predicted proteins | sample 15_EM_MG_FD_202174 | JGI IMG/M metagenome (GOLD analysis project Ga0307513, IMG submission 202174) | Populus trichocarpa ectomycorrhiza microbial communities from riparian zone in the Pacific Northwest, United States - 15_EM | ecosystem: Host-associated > Plants > Roots > Unclassified | place...
AGCGAAGGACCACCGTGAGATGGTGGTTGCCGGGGTTGATGACAGAGAGGAAAGATCGTCTCCTGAGAGAGTCCCGCTTGGCTGACCGGTTTCCATTTCTGCTTTTTTCCTGGTTTACTGTTGGGGTTCTGGGTTTTTATAAGTTCAGTCCTTGTGCGCCTCTGATTTCGGACTTCGGGGAGAGTTTTTGTGGGTTAATATCTCTTTCTCTGGATAAATTTCTTGAATTATTATTATTATAGAATACTACAGGGGCATTGTTTACGCCCTCACTTGACACCGTGGATTTTCTATTTATTTTTTAATAATTTAATTTGATCTTTAATTTTTATTTTGGACGATCTGATTGAAAACCAATTATTTTTTATTTTTTAGTTAACGATGATATTGAAATAAAAAAGTCCGAAACCAAAAAGATGTCGGATTGTTATAGATTGCATAAAAAATATACGTAGGTATTCAATTTTTAAATATAATGTAATTTATACAATCCTTTAAATTTTAAAAAATCATTTTTCGTACATAAGTTTAGTTGTGTTATTTTTTAATTTCTAAATAAAAATAGAAGAGAAAGAAAGGTTATCGGATTTTAGTAATGAGAGAGTCATCATTCACTGCATTTCCAGCCATCAAAATTGATTTTTTTGGTGTTCACGGGTTCCATAAAAAACAGATCTAAGTCGAGAAAGCTAAAACTAACTCGATTTGATTTCGAGTTTTAGGACTAGTTTTCAGGTATTTGGAGTTGATGAAATGATTTTATAGTGTTATAAAGGTGCAGGTGAGGTGTTTTTGGGTTGAAATAGTTTAAAAATTGTGTTTTTTTGGCTAAAAGAGTCCCTACCCTGATTTTTCGATTACCACAGTAGTGGCTGAAATCTGGATTTACAGACGACACGTTATCTATTTATTTTTATTTTAAAAAATAAGGATAGACAATCCCCTTCAAATTTTTTTTCAAAAAAACAAGCTCAAGCTCGCGGATATAGGCTTAAAGGCCCACCAACACTCCTAAGCTCTTCATCGCAATGACACATACAAGTTGGGCCATGGGCCCGCATGTCTAGGCTTTTTTTAGCCTTTTTTATTATTTTTTTTAGGTTGAGTATAAATTTAAGGGGAAAACATTATTGAACTCGGTTGAGTTCATGCTCCGGGTCATAGGTTTGACGAGTTAAGTCACTGCACCCGGACTATTAATTTTTTTATATATTGCTTTTTTTTAACTGATATCTTTTTTAATATATCTTTTTTTAAAGTAATTTTTAAATTTATTTTTTGAATAATATTCGTCATCTATTATTTGTTTTTTGCTTATTTAACCTTTTTTTCGGATAAAGATTGTTTTTTTATGGTGTTGTGCATATTTACTTTTTGAAAAGATTATTCTGTATCATCTATAATTTTTTTATCTTTATTATACAAGAATTTTATTTATGAAAATAAAAAATATTTATTTTCAAATAATATTTTTAATATGTTCAGTCTTGCATGATATTTTTTTCACTTTTATTTTATTTAATCAATTTAATGTGTGTCTATTTTTAATATCGAATCAATTTAATGTCCTATCTTGCAAGATTAAATATCTTGATCTGTACTTGTCTCTTGATTTGTCTAATTTTATTTTTAGTTATCATTAATAACTTTTTTCTGTTTATTAACACACATAGTTCTCGATTTATTTAATTACATGTAAGTATGAGCTTTTCAGTTTACCCTTAAATCTTTTTTATGCACAAAAATACTCGAAAAAACTTGTATGTATAATTTTTTTATATAAAACAAATATCTAACATGTGGTAGACCCGCGTCACATAGCTAATAGTTCAAACTAAAAGAGCTAGAGGTTTTCCTGTAGCAATTTTCCCTATTCATTATTGTTCATCCTTTTTTATTTCACTATGGATTTCAATAGTCTATTTTTAAAAAATTTAATTTGATCCTCAAACTTTTATTTTGTATAATTGAGTCTTTTTAAGCCCAAATTCCAACTCAATTGAATATTTTTTAGGAGTGAGGGTCGAATTGCAAGACAAAGGACTAAAGTACAAAACACATGTTACTAAAAGAGCTATGATATCTATTTTGTATTTTTAAAACATGATAAAAATATATTTTGTTTTCTTAGAAAGTATGCATGAAAAGTTTTTAAAATCTGGTCACATGCAATTAATACATTTGGGTTAATTAAATTATTATCTTTTTATGTTTTTTATTTTTTCATCATTTATTAACACAAAATAATAAAAAGAAAACACATACACATTCTTCTTTTTTACTATGTTTTACTCACACACCCCACAATTATATGTATACACACAGTACGAACTCAAAATTTAAAAATGAAACACGCATAAAATATATGTAAAATGGACATCGTGAAATTCATGAAATAATATGGGGAAGTTGCAAGAATTCAAAACGGTGCTGGAAAGCCTCTGGAATTGTAGGAACAATGATGGCGTGTGGGTCTCACGCGCCATTGTCGGTGAAGCAAAAATGGGTGGATTGGGTAGATCTTTTTTTCCTCTTCAGTTCTATACTAGCAATGTCACAGACCATCACTTGTAAAACAAAGAAAAGCACACAAACAATTACTTTTACTTTTGTTTTTTGTTAGATTTGATTCTTTCTTCCTTTCAATTTTAATTCTTCTTCAGGTGGTTGTGGCCAAGAGGAGGAATTAGTAAGAAGGAGAAGGCTAGTGTAGGGAGGCTACTGTCCTAATATTGTTGATTCTAAATAATATTGAAAATAAAAAGAAAATTATTTTTAAATAATATTTTTAATATATACAGCTTTTCATAGTGTTTTTCCCCCTTTTATTTTATTTAATCAATTTAATTTGTGTCTTTTTTTCTATAATCATTTGCTTGAACAAAAAGACTATTTTAATAAACAAATTTAGCAAACACAACTAGGTACATGTCCCGACCTGTGAGATTAAATATTTTGATCTACATCTATCTTTTAAGTTTTTTTTTTTTAGTTATCACTTATGGGTTTTTCTTCATTTATTAACACATATAGTTCTTGATTTATGTGATTACATGGATGCATAAATTTGTTTATTTTCACTTAAAGTTTTTTAACTACAAAAACATGTTGAATATATAATTTTTTATTTGAAAAAAATATATAACTCATTGCAAACTATGGATCTAGTATCTAGTTAAGACTAAAGCTAGTAGAGTTAAATAGAAGGACTACTTTTTATCACGAGTAATGCAAAATATGTAAGTAAATTTCTTTTTAATGTACTATAGGGAGGTTTTTTTATATAAAAAAAGGCTTAATGTCGATTAACTCGAAGATATCCCTCAAATAAAAAAAAGTATTTACATATTAAACTTAAACATTAACATATCAATAATTACTTCCACCCTTTTAAAATAAATATTTAGTGTATTATTTTCTTATGAAGATAATGTACATGAAAGCCATCAATGAATGGCAATGTTATCTTAAGAGGTCTTATTAAATAAAATATAAATAATAGTGTGAAGTTTATTTACAATTTTTATAACAGGAAACTTGATAATATCTTGATTTCTAACCGGGTATTAAAAATTATAATAATTTTTATAATTATTAACAAAAATATAAAGAGATAAGCTTATCACGTGCGGTGATTTATTATGGATTCACATGGTGTTTCATTTATTATTATTTTTTGTTTTTATTTTTTATTATCAACTTTTTGTTCCTTTTAATTTTATTATTCAATGATGTATTTATTTTGATTTGGGGTTGGTAGTTTATTTTTCTTTACTTTTTATGTAATTATCACGGTCTTGAAAAGGCATCCCGACATCAAGTTGGAACTTGATTTCATGAAAAATAATTTGATTTTATTTTTTGAAAGAAATTAAAAAGAGGGAACCAAAATTAAAACAGAAAAAAAATGGCAAGCCTTTTATTTAAAAAAAATATAATGTCAACTCTACTCCTTATTCTTTTTTCCCCTTCGAGCATCAAGTTTATTTTTTCTTTTGAATTTGATCCTTCCATGTTGTATTGATTGAATTTTAGGTTGATAATTTGTTTCGATCTATTTTTTATATGACTATCTCGATATAAAAAAAAACCTTCCACCATTAGGTTTGTTATTAATTTCATGAAAAAAAATCCAATTTTATTGTTTGAGAAAGATTAAAAAAGTGGAGACCAAAATTACAATACAAAAAAATGGAAGGTCTAAAAAAAAAAACGTGTCAACACCTTTGTGCCTTGGGAATTTGTCAGATTTTCTTTTTGGTCCTTTTAGTTTGGAAATTAAACTATTTAATTTAAAACTTTATTTTATTTACAATTTAGTCCTTGAATTTCAAAGAGGAGTGTGAGTTCCTAGATTATGATGAAGGAGGGAGATAGAGAGAGTTGACGAATAGCTTGTTTACGGTGACAAAACTAGTCATTCTTCATGTCAATGTGTTTCATTTAGTGAGAGGAGTTCTATTTAGGTTTTCTTCTTTTTTATATTGCAAAAAAAAGATAGATCAAGCCTCAAGAAATTTTTTAAATTTGGATTGATTTTTTATTTTTAAATTTAAGTTGATTTTTTATTTTTAAACAAATCAAATGTTAATTTAAGATTAAAAAAATAGGTTTATTAAGATAGTTAAGGTATTTCTTTTATGGTTTAAGTTCAAAAAGTAAGTGAAATGGGTTGGGTAATTCCTAGAAGTTAGCAACTCCTCTTTACTCCCAGCTAACGTGGCTAATTTTTCACTAGTAGATGATGCTATATTTGATTATTTTTTTCAAAACAAGGGTGAATGCATCGTCCTCTTTTTAATTAGGCAAAAACAAATAATTAGAGAAACCCACACACGTGGGCCTGAGTTTTTTTTATAAGAATATTTTTTAATTGTTTTTCTCAAAAAGTAATTTCTTAAAGATTAATTAATCTAGAATATATTATTTTTTATTTTTTAGAATTCTTAATTTGATGAAGAATGTATTTTAGATATTATTTTATTAAATTCCAATTAATTTTTACTTTGTTCTCAAATAAGATAATGAAAATCTTTTTGTAATATTAGAAAAAAAAATTTACAATCAATTGTATTTTTTTTTTAATTTAAATGAGTTGTTTACTATTATCATCTATATTTGTTATTATGCAATTAGATAAAAAATAATTTCAAAAAAATAAAGTTATTAAATTCACTTGAATTCATGACCCGCGTGGCAAGTTTGACAGGTCAACTAGATCGATTCAATTTGTTTTTTTTTAGTATTAAAAAAAATCTTAAAATATATTTTAAATCAAACCATGTTTTTATTAATTATTTAAATTATCTTTAGACCCGTTAGATTAATTAGGTCACACTAACTCACCCATACATGGTTTAATTTGAGACCATGGCTATAAATTTATATTTAAAGGTTTTAAATTTTAAAATTGACCACCTAAGCTGGTTTTGAATTAATGATTATTATTTTCTTAGACATTCACTTTTAAAATTTTTTTACTATTAAAAAACACATTAGAAATACTTAGACTTTCACTTTTTATGTTGAATTTTGTTTTTATCTACACTGCATATAAATGTTGTACGAGCTAATTATCTAGTTATTATTTAAAATAATTCATTAAAATTGAGGTGACAACAATAATTAGATTTGAATGAAGAGATGAGGGTTAAGTTACTTTTGCAATAATAATAATAATAAATATACAGATAATGAATTTTAACAGTAAATTAAAGATAGATAACATGATGTTGTGCTTCTTTTTTATAGCTTAATATAATCTTAAAGAGCAATTAGGATTTCGTCCTTCCAAATTTATTCTTGTTTTCATTGAGGTTAATTTTAATTCACTCTCCAAGAATTTGGGCGAATCCATTTTCTTTCTTGAAGTTTCAATTGTATTTTTTTAAAAAAAAATTCTTATCATATTTTTTAACATTTAGAATTAATGTTTTACCTCCATCCAAATGAATGATAAGGATCCAATTATATACAACAGGGAGAAAATTCCCCATTAAATTTAAACCAGAAAAATAAAAAAAGAAAAACATTTGTTTGTAAATCATTATTAAATGATACAGAAGATCTTGATCAAACACATAGATTTATGATAACAAATATAATTTTTAATTCAACTGTTTAATTATGATAAAAGTTTTTTAAGAAATTCTAAAAAGTATATTTCTTATAAAATTAAAATTTTGTAGCCATTTGAGGTCGATAAGATCCCCAAATAAAATCTATAAGTTAGAGTTGTCATAATTTTTTAGTTAATTTAGGAATTTTTTTTATTTAGTTTAAAGCTCTTGAATTATTATTTTCAACTTTGTATAGAATATTTGTTTTTAGTATATAAACATCCTTAAAAGTTATAATATGGACTTTTGTTTATTGAGACTATTAGAAGATAATTATTCATCAATAAAACTTCAAATTAGATTTAGTTGTGATCCATTCTTTCTAAAAGTTTGATCTTGTTTTTTGAAAATCAATGCTTAACTTTTGAAAGTAGAATGTGTTTTTATAAAAGCAGTTTAAAGGTATATTAGCTTTAAAATTTACCATGTTTTTTTTTAAAATCAATCAAACCATTATAATTGGACTAAATTAAATTAAATTATAAGATGAATATAAATTCAAATTTTGTAAAATTCTAAGAAAAAAAAAGTAAACTACTTTTCATAAAAAAAAATGAATTTGCAAAAATGTATAAGGAGTAATTTAATATTCTAAACAATATTAAATCTTTATAAATGATAAAAAAAATGGCTTTATTAAAATATTTCAAATGATCAAAATACTTTGAAAAGTCTAAGAAATTTCTTTCTTTTCTAAAATCTTAATTTTTCTCAAAGAAAATAGCCAAGAGTTTCTAAATTTCAATTATTTTAATGGTTGATCATATTTGAAATTTTCATGTTAGAGAATTTCATAATTTTTTCTTCACTTAAATTCTTTTCATTTATTAAAAAAAATTAATAGTAAAGAATTCTAGTGCCAACATGTTGACCATATGATAGATTATTGGTGTCACCATGTAGCAGAAGGAGCAAGAGAATAAAGAAAGAGAATTGAAGCAAGGAAAATATGGCTTGCTCTTTATTATCTGTAATGTAAAGAATTTTTTTTTTTTTTATAATGTATGATGCAGGAAAATATAAATGAGAACTATCTCAGGCCTTCATCAATTCAAGCCCATCGGCATATAACTCAAACCCATCATCTAAATATCATCATTTAATCGTTACTAATCTCCAAGCCTTGCAAATCTTTGGCAGGTTATTCTCGCATCAGGAATTAGACTTCCATTAATGTTTTGAGAGCTCAAAATCTTCCTAAATTTTGTCTCTCGCACGAATCCCTTCTCCTAGGGGTGATTATTTTCGGTTCGGTTCGGTTTTTATCAAAAAAAGTAACCAAACCAAAAAAATTTTTTTGAAAAAAAACCGAAACCGAACCGAAACCGGGTCAAATTCGGTTCGGTTTGGTTCGGTTTTTTTAGGGCAAAAACTGGTTCAAACCAGTTTGGCTCGGTTTTCTCAGTTTTGGCTCGGTTTTTTCCGGTTTTGGCTCGGTTTTTTTCGGTTTGGCTCAGTTTTGGCCCGGTTTTTTGTCGGTTTCGGTTCGGTTCGGTTCGGTTTTTTTTATAAAACCGAAACCGAACCGAACCGGCCGGTTTTTTCAAAAATTTAATCGGTTTAATCAGTTTTTTTTTCGGTTCGGTTTTTTCGGTTATTTTTTTCCGGTTTTCTCGGTTTAATCGGTTTTCCGGTTTTTTTGCTCACCCCTACCTTCTCCTAGTAGTTAGTGTAGAAGAGCTCAAAATAGAATGAATAGCTCAAATCACATTGCTTTTCTTGTCACAATAAATACCATATGGAATAAGTGTCATTAAACCTGATTAATGACATATTCATTGTGTAACAAAATAAAATTCACAAAAGTCACATAATGGGTGATGAGGCAATAACAAGCTTAAGCAACTCAAAAAGAAAGGGAAGAAGAGATAAAAAAAAAAAAAAAAAAAAAAAAAAAAGAGGCCCACTTAAGCCACATGGAGAGTAGGAGAGAAAATAAAGGAGAGAAAATAAAGATAGGGGAAGAGAAAATAAAAAGAGAAGGAAAGAGAAGAGGAAAGGAGAGAAAAAAAAATGAAGAAGGGCCCAACGAGGCTTTTAGGAGAAAAAAAGATATGAGGAAAAGATTTAAAAAAAAGGGGGGGGGGAAGAAAAACCTAGTCGGACCAAGAAAAGAAAAGTAAAAAGACAATCAAGTCCAACATTTCTAAGTTTTTTTAAAAATATGAATACATAAGAAGAGAAGGAGAACAAGAAAATAAAATGAGATAAAGGGGAAGGATCCAATCAAGTCCAACATGCCCAACAAAGCATAATGAGAAAATAGAGAAAACATAAAGGAAAGAAGGTGCATAAAACATGGGAGAAAATAGAGAAAATTCCAAGATCCTTTTAAAGTTTTATCAACTTTGTTAGTGGTGATATTTGTATAAACAGAATAAAAGCCAGTTTGTTCCCTCCTCTTCTTATGTATTCATATTTTTTAAAACAAATTCATGATTGAAAACTTAGAAATGCTAGGGCATATGAGAGTAATAACCTCTTCACCACACGTTAATTGGCCCATTTAGATCTCTAACAAATAGCCCAACAAATAAAGGTCTGCGTAGAGGTTGTTCGATCCATACAATAGTAGTTTAGAACCTTGCCTCTCCCTTAGATATTGGCGCAATCACTAGTTTCACTACCTTTAGTATATAGACAACTTTAATTTTTAAGAGAAATAGGATAAAATGATGTACAGTAAAGTAAGTCAGAACATCATCATACTCCAACTTAACCTATAAAAGGCTATAACTACCTCGGTGAATGTTCTTAAACTAGTTACTATAGATACAAACTCTTAAAGTAAAAAATAAAAAATAGAACATCATCTAGTCACAACATAAGAGTGGTCATCAACATCACTTTATGAGAATCTAACTTGGGTAGTCCTGAGCAAAAAAGGTCATGGTATGTGGTTAGATATATTATCATGTAAGCTTTAGAGAATGAATACAACCCCCACTAGGTGGGTGGTTCTCCACTTTACAAATGAGTGTTGGATACCAATTTATCTAAGGATTATGTATCCATAAAGATAAATTTACATAATTATATTGGACTTACAAACCTAAGGAACAAGTATAAAATGTATGAAATAACCTAGAATTAGTGATATAAGATAGTGATGTTATATGTAAAATTCTTTCAATAACTTTTTGCAAGTCTACACAGGTATGGTATCATAGCCTAAAGCTCAATTATATTCCTGACCTTAGTGATCTTTTTTTTAAACTCATTTTTCACTTCAGCACAAGCATAACAGCTAAAAAGAGCTGGACTAAGCTCTTCACCATTACACAATTAGAAAACAAAAGCTCTAAAACGTGTATGAAGAGATTTTACAATAGGGCGTTTAAAGGGAAGGTTTATTTGAACCCATTGCCACTAAAATCTTAGTTAATGGAGTTTATGAAAATATAGTTTATGGGAATGACTATACACTCTTAGATTAAACTCTCCTCAAATTTAGACATTTAGTAAAAAACCATAATTATAAAAAGGAAGCTAGTGTGGCAAGACAAGGATATCCTCAGTTCTAAATACAAAAAGAAAAGCATCTTAAGCATCGTTGATCTCTACTTATAATATCCTTAAAGCAGCAAAAAAAAAAAAACTAAAAAGCTTCATTTGTAGTTTGTTGGTGTTTTTCAAGCTCAAGACCACACCATTGAATGCCACCTAAAATGAGGTATTCACTATCATTAATAAACAAAAATTTTTATAGTACCCCCAATGAAAAACGACACCAACGCATACAACCTTAATAAGTACTATCTTTTTTCATAAAGATAAGGGTCATGATATTGAGTATTGTTACATACTAAAAAGAAAATAGAAAAGGTGATTGTTAAAGGTTACCTTCAACAATTCATCATGAAGAAGTCACAACTTGAAAAAGAAAAAAAATAAAGACCAATGTGCCTCTAAAACTTTTTCCTAAAATTAAAGTGATCCTTGAAAACTTTTTTGTTTTGAATGACTATAGTCGGGCTAAAAAAGCATACGCATAGCAAGTTTTGGTTGCCTTATGACTCCCAAATTCATGGCATTACTATATCATCTTAATCTGTAAAGATGAAAAAGGGATAACATTCCCCTATAAAGATGTCATAGTAATCATCATTATCATATCCAATCATAAGGTACATAGGGTAATCATAGATGATGAGAGCGCTATCAACATCATCTCTAGATAAATGATGGCACAAGTAGGCATACACCCTTTCAAGTTGACTCTAGTAAAAACTCCTCTGATAGGGATAGAAAATAATAATGTGCTAGTTGAGGAAATCATAAATGTATTAGTAACTATTGGTAACTATCCCAAATGTTGCATACTCTCACAAACCTTCATGGTGATAAAGATAGAATTATCTTAAAACACTATCTTTGAGGGACCTTTTCTCAATTAAATAAATACTTTGATTAGTACTATATACTTAGCCATGAGGTTCCTTACTGAAATGTGAATGACTATGGTGAGATGAAATCAAATAATGTTTATGGAATGTACCTTTACTTTCCTTATAGGTAAGAAGTCATTATAGATCAATCAACCAGTACTAAGTAAAGATGTATAAGATTGCAAAAAAATGAATATTTATAAATAAAGAGACACCTTACTAGTAGAATTAGGTCTACTTTTAATCCTAGAGAAAAAATCCTTAAAGTGGCATCTGATCATTTTAATGTCAATCTTTCCTTTCCTTCTAGCATTTAGATTACTTAAAATGTATTTTAAACTTTTATTTCACGAAAGTGGTATTTTCTTCATGATTCTTTGTTATGTTGTTATCCATAAGATTACTCATCTTTATTATTATATATATAAAATACACATGTATCCAAATGAAATCTTCATATAAAATCTCTATAATTCCATATAATAATCTTTCTAAAAAAGTCATTGTGGTATTTTCTCCATAAGATTCTCTATCTGTGTAGGATTTTTTCTCGTCGGGCTCAAAACAACACTTATCCCCAACACAGTGAAGTCACCAAGAAATAACATAGCCCAAATATAATAAAGAGCACTTCTATGTGTGATAGCATAACACTTACTACAACATAACTTTGCCCAAGCACAAGGCATTCTCTACCATGAAAATGGTCTCCATGAAACTTTCTCTTCACCTAAGTACAAAACAATCTCCAATGGAGCTTAAATGCCAAAACACCCTATGTGAGCTCTCTCTAGCTATATTTTATGAATAACCTTTATTTGACTCGGACACAAGCATGCTTACTCCTCTCAGGCATAGTTATCAGACCCGACCCGGTAGTTGACCCGGTAAAATGACCGAGTCACGGGTCTTGTGGGTTGACCCGGGTCAAGAACAAAAACACACATTAATATGGTTCTTTTAACATAAAATATCACATTAATATATATGCTAGCATAATTAACAAGAAAATATCACATTAACATATGTACTAGTATAATTAATCAGCATCAATAGATTAAAAGGTGCATTTATCTTCAAATAAACAAACATTTAACATAATTTAAAGATATTAAAGATAAGGATAATAAAATAACAAGTTATTCTAGAGATATATAATTTAACATAATAGATATAAGGTGACAACATTCAAACTCTAGTTTGCATTAGAATCCATAAATCAACATTTTAACTCCATTTTGCATTAGAATCCATAAATCAACATCTTCAACTGCATAAAGAAAACAAAAGATTTTAGAATATGTTGAACACTTAACACTAATATAATTACAAAAAAAAAGAATGGTAAAGTACAAGACCTCATTGGAATAACCACACTTTTTCTACACAACATCTTTACTTTGGTTGAATATAGGCATTGAGTTCTTCAGTGTTCATAGGAGCAAAATTTAAATTAAATACCAAAGAACAATTAATATATCATATGATGAATAGCTACACACACTAAACATTATTGATGAACAAGTCTGTAAAAGTTTACAGTCATTGCAAAATGAAGGAACAAAAAAATCAAGAAACAAATTTGATGTAAATATATATTTAAACAAATCCTTTTACTTGTTTGTGGTTTTAACTCATAATCCAATCACTCATTTCTACTCAGAATTAAAAAGTTCTAAACAAACAAACTCTACCTGTTTTAAAAGGTCTAAATGAAAAACAAGGTAATCTTTTGATTATGTTGTTCGTCTGAACTGTATAATGATCTTCTCTACAATTGTTTAGTTAGTTTCTGGGAATTGAAATGGAAATCATTAATAGAAAAAAAAATACCATTAGATTTCTATGAAACAGTACAAACTCTTCAAATGGTTACCGCTAAATTTAACCAAAATTCATAATAGATTACAACAAACCTGAGATTAAAGTCGATGCAATCTAATATAACCCAAACTTGAAATAGTTCTTAAAAAATGAACATTGTCCACTCAAGATCCGAACGTACTAGCGATTCCATTAACAAATTCTTATATCTCCAAGAGACAAATCTTAATTTTCTAGGACAAAAAAGAACTAGATATTATTTTTTTCTCTTCATATTTACTCTAGATATCATTGTAGAAAAGAAGAATTAAAATAGAGAAATGGGATGTGAATCTATTAAATTAAAGCTTATTTCTTTAATAAGAAGGAAGGAACAAGAGTTAACTGTTGAAAGGAACAATAGTTAACTCAATTTAGAAGCTGCAATATTGCAAAAGAACCAACTCAGTAATAAAATTATAAAACATCAACTTGCAGAAGCAGAAATGGTAGATTATTGCCAGCACAATTAAACCCAAAATAAAACATTGCGAAGCAGAAAGAGGAAGTACCTGGCTTATAACAGTGGAATCTAGCTTCTCTTTCGGACCACTGGTGCAGACTGCAGAGTTCTACAAGATCATGACAAGATCCAGTAAGGGGCTAGAATATTCAAAGAAAAAAAAAGAGAGAGATCCAGTAGAGCTACCAGTAGAAGATACCAGCAAAAAAGATAACTTGATTGTTCGAACTGCAAAGAAAGAAATTAGGGTAAAAATTTAGCTTTCCTTTTGCTTTCCCAAATTTTCCGAGACAAGTGAGTTAGTATATATATTCTGGGTCTCACCCTGGTTAGGCCGGGTCACTCGGGTCTGGCCGGTTTTTTCCTTGCACCGGTCTTTTATGTTGCCCGGACCGGTCCAGGCCCCGGGTCGACCCGCCGGGCCGGTCCGGGTTTAATAACACTGCTCTCAGGATAACTCGCCTAAAAAGTTCATTGTCTTCTTTCACTCATGCATACAAAGGATAATTGACATTATATGATTTTGATTCGCACTCTCATAATTTATCCTAACTCCACCTCCCATTTCCGAATCAAAATGCCCCTACAAGTAAAAAGTAGAGTTTTTGAAACTTCACATAGTTTCAAAAACTAGATGGGGAAATTAATAAGGCAGGAGAAATAAGCCCAACCAGGCGCAAGAAGAGGCGAAAGAAGAAGAAAAAAATAGAGAGAGAGAGAGAGAGAGAGAGGCTCAGCCAAGCCCAATAAGAAGAAGGGGAGAAAATAAAGAGAGGAGAAGATAAAAGAAGATGAGAGGATAAAATTAGAGAAAAATAGAAAAGGGCTTGACCAAGTCCGAATGAGAGAAAAAAAAAGGGAAAAGGAAAAACAATATCAATTAGGCTCATAAATGAAAAGGAAAAGAATAGAAAGGGGGAAAAGAAAAGGAAAAAGATTGTTATAGATACGTACTATATAGGAGGATTTCCCCTGTCAAGATGAAATTAAATCCACCAAGAAAGACTTCATCAAAGGCCAAAAATTATTACACACATAGCTAGAAATTGGTAGGCTTGTTCACTCGTAGACGCATGTCATATATGTGCCCAAAAACTTTTTTTTTAATTTTTTCTATGTCAATCACTAATTTTTAGAAAATAAGGAGAAAAGAAGAAGAAAAAGTGTGGAAAACAAGGGAGAAAAAGTTAGAAAAAAAGAAAATAGGTTGTTGAAGATTTCTCATAGACACGTATTATATAAGAGGATTCCCCTCGTTAAGACGAAACCAAATCCACCAAGAAAGACTGCCATCAAAGGCTAAAAATTACTACACACATAGCTAGAAATTGGCAGGCTTGTTCACTCGCCGACGAATGTCATACATGTGCCAAATTTTTTTTTTCTATGTCAATCACTAATTCTTCAATAACTCTTTAATTCAGTCTCAACTCAGACAATGGAGCTTAATAAGAGAGAGGAGAAGAAATAAAAAGAAAGAGAAAGAGAAAAATAGCCCCACCAGGCGTAACAACCTTGATCCAATCAAACCCATAAAGAAAGTGAAGGAGGAGGAGGGGGGGAAAAAGAGAAAAAGAGAAAACAGTTGGCTAACCTAAATGGGAAAGCACATTGATTCTTTTCATGTTAAACAATCTCAAAGCATATGTGTAACAAGTTTGAAGACATACCCCATATGCTACCACCATCCTTAATTCTTTGTTTAACAAGTTATCAATGCAAGCGCACACCTAAATCATTGTATTACAAATTGTCAGTATGGTGCATACCTGAAACCTTGTCTCACAAATTAATAGGATGGATGCTTACACAAATAACTCATTCTAAGAGGTTAATGGTATAGTCGTTCACACAAATCAAATATTTTTCATGGTTACTAATACGAGTAGATTCGCGACCCTACGACCTGCAAAGCAAATATATGTGATCTGAGGTATATAAATACCCAAGGATCATAAGGTATAGAGATAACAACACAATTGATCCATATACATAGACCACAACATATATTCTCCTATATTTTCATTCTTTTTCTTTTGATCCATATACATAGACCACAACATATATTCTCCTATATTTTCATTCTTTTTCTTTTATATACTATTTTTCTTCTACGCTTTGTTAATTTAGGCATAAAAGGATCCCTTATTTTGCAAAAGGAACTTGTTTCGTATGAGAACGTGGACTATCAATCCAAGTCTAACTCAAAAAAAAAAAAAACTCAAGCCCATTATACAGTTGTGGAAAGAGAAGTTTTTTTCAACTTTGTTGGCAAGCATGGATTAGGGTCTTATTCATAGTTTAAACAGTCTACTCAAAGCAGGTCAATCAAGTAATTAAATATCTTTACCATGTAATTTCACATTAACTAATCATAAAAGCAAAAGATTGAAATTGGTTTTCATATATTATCCTTGTTAGTTTTTGTGTTTCAAAAGTTTTTGAAAAAAATTAAAAATTTTTTTTCCTTACCTCAAATTAATTATTTTTGGTGTTTTCATGTCGTTTTAATGTGCTGATATCAAAAATAATTTTTAAAAAATAAAAAATAAATATTATTTTGATGCATTTTCAAACCAAAAACACTTTAAAAAACAATCGTTATTAATAATGTCAAAAATAGGAAATAATCACAGAAGAAACAACTTGATCCCTTCATCCTAGAAAAGCACAGAGTCATCCTAGAACATTTGACTGAGAAAAATCATAAAAAAGAAAATCGGCGTGTATTGTTCAATGAACACCACCGAGACGGTAATAAACAATGACTTTGAATTTTCGAGTCTATATATCATTGTCGAGTCACCATCACGATTTCTCGCTTGGTTTTTCTGAATTGTGCGCCTCAACCATGCCCTACAGGCTACAAGCTAAGATACTTCCTACGCTCCTGTACTTCTATGAAATTATTCCCAGTAGCAATTAGAATTCAAGCATCATAACTTCCCAGTAGCTCCTTAGAACCCGCATGGTACTGTATCATCATGAACAGAAGCTTTTTTTTTATATATAAAAAAAAAAAACATTGCCACTAAGAAGACAAAATTTAGTTCAAAGGCTGAAGTCGACATCAATATAAAAGACAGCTAACAAAGGCTAACCAAATATTGTATGCCAAAACATTCGGAGACCAATATATCAATCATGCTAAAATAACTGAACTGGACCATGAAATGTGTCTCAGGCAGCTTGTCTTTGAATTGGCTATCATTTGCAACAACACGGTTTTGAAAAAGAGAGAAGAACTGGATCTTTAGTTTAAAGTCCATGGAAGACTCAGTTGCCAGTATGAACCACAAAATTAGGACCTGACCACAAGGCTGCTCTGTTTACACAGACTGCTGTGCTGCAAGAAGCTACGCAGCATTCAAGAAACCACAGGCATCGTGATGAACACATGAGATTTTTTGAGAAGTAACATTCGGAAGTGATAAACAAAATGCTACTTTACTCTTTTTTTCCTCTACAAATGTTATTTCTACGTGTTATAAAATATAACATTATTCTTTTCTCAATTACACATGTGATGAATTTAACGACTTCATCTAAATTAACTTGAATTATTTTTAGAGCATCTCCCATTTTAAAATGGCTTTGTATATATATATATATATATATATATATATATATATATATATACTAATGTTTACTTCACTTTTTGTGTTACAGAACAATAAAAAGTATTTCTTTCTAAACAATTTAGTTACAATAAAGAAATTCAACTGAAGTAATGGTTACTTCAAGTTATGGAAGAAAAAAACCCAAATACAAGTGTGATAAGAAAGAAATAGAGACAGACTGGCTGATAAACGGAAGTTCTTGTTTTAATTTAACTGCTAACAAAATTGAACAATTCAGAAAGAGACAACATATACTGTGAAATATAAGAATCAAGTAATTAGCGCAACCAATTGGAAAAGAAGAGGGCGAATGGATCATCAAGAGTTGGTTTCTCATTTTACCGACTCCTACAAAAATCATTCACAGATTGCTACTTGAACTATCCCCGTGATTTGATGACTTGTTAAACGCACAGGGCACTAAATTCCTGCTGGCAAAAAACCCTAGCTTCGCCCTAAGCAAAGCCAATCTCCCAATGCTGACTGAAGGGCCATCACCGACAACTACTCGGTCACCCATCACCGGGAATTCCACACCACTTTCTTGACCTCCAACATCACTGCCACTGGCATCCAACCCTTCACTTTCAGCAGCATCGAAACTAACAACAAGTGACCCCTTGCGCCGCAACAACCAATTCACAACTTCACTACTAACTCCTCTGCATTTCTTGATCTTAACCTTAACCAAATTCGGACATCCCCAAGCAAGAGCTTCAATGGCAGTATCAGAAATAGCACAGCCCTTGATGCAAAGCTTCTTTAACTCCACACATTTAGCTGCAATGCAAGCAATCTCCGCATCACCAATAGCTCCAATCCCGCACAATGCCAATCGCTCCAATCTCTGACAGTTAACAGCAATTGCTGCCATACTCAAATGCGTAACATGAACACAAATCAAAACAAGCTCTTGTAACTCCGGGCACTGTTTCGCTACAGCTATTAAACCCTCATCGCCAATCCGATTAATATTCCACCCATCAATATGAAGCTTCCTCAACTTCCTACAATTCTCTGCCACAGAAACAAGCCCTAAATTTGAACAGTCAGGATTCCTCACAATATGCAAACTATCTATATTTACACATTTGGCAATTGCTCCAAGTCCAATATCACTCACTTGCAACCTCTCTAAGTGAACATCACTCAAAATCCCATTTCCATTCCCAATTTTTACAAGCACACTATCCCAATCACCTAAACAACGAATCACTTTCAAGGTCTTAAGCTTCTTGCATTCAACCACAAGCGGTTCAAAGCATTGCCCATTAACCAACTCCTTCAAACAAATGGATTTTAAACTTAATGCGGCCGCGTCGGGAACGATGACCAATTCGTTCCCATTATTGACACTTCTAAGCCGCTTAATAGTCAACTCTTCAAGATCAGTACAATACTTTAACATCCAATTAATTCCTTCAACCCCGAAATTGCACGAACCGCACGAAAATTTCGTCAGGTTCTTACAATTTTTAGCAAAGTTAGCCATACCTAACTCAGTCAGTTCACGACATCCACGGAGCTTGAGTCGCGTGAGATTCTCGCACCGGATAGAAATCATCAGCAACGCATCGTCATTTAAGCTAACAGATTTCCGACCACACCGGAGAGATAGTTTAGCAACCGAATCGAATCGAGTAAAGATCGTAGGTACATAGGAAATAATCTCCGATTGCGCAATCAGAGAAAGCCGGCGGCGACTTTGAGCATCGACGCGTAGCCATCGTTTGCAGACAAGGGATGAGCTTTTGCGGTCACCGGCTTTGAGAAGCTGGAATATGTAAGCTAAACAATCGTCTGGTATGTCCTCCGTGTGGTCTCTGAGAGGTCCGATATTGATTTCGTCGGCTAAATCTGAGGATTCGGATAAGATGGTCGCGGGGGTTAAGAATCGGTTGATTGAATAATTAGTGGTGGAAGATGATTGGCCCATTTGGTGAGTGAGAAAACGAGCCACTGGAGCAGCTGGTTCCAGAGGAGGTCCCGTCGTGTTAGGATTTGGAGTTTTGCTTTGCAGAGATTGAGAGGAGAGGGAGCAGGTGTGCTAGGTTATAAATACGAAGAGGATAATTAATAATTATTTGGTTGAAACTGCTCTTGGGCAGTCAAAACAAAGGAGGAGGGAGGGAGCGAGGGGGGTGCGTGTCCTCGTCGTAATCGCCACGGACCGACTAGATAGATACAAAGTTATAATCTGGTGGGCGTGGAGATTGCGTGTGAGCGAGTCATGTTCGACGTATTTTTCACAACTTATGCTTCTATTTTCATTTGTTTTTTAAAATTGTTTTTTATTTAAAAAAATATTAAATTAATTTATTTTTAGTGTGTTTTTTTTATTTTAATACATTTTTAAATAAAAAATTATTTTAAAAAATACTATACACCACAATCTCAAACACCTCTGAATGTTAGGAAAAGTAAAGTATTTTTATTTATTAGCAAGTTTTTTTTAAAAAAATAAAAAACTAGTATAGTTTAAATACAAATTGATAAAATAGTACAATTTATACATGTTGTAATTAGAAAACATGACATTCAACCTTATTGTTATTCAAAAAATACAACATTTCAAAGAAATTGTGAAATGTGTTTCATAAATTACGATGAGAATAAAAGAGAGAAAAGATAAAGAAGGAGATCTTGGAGACACGTCGAAGCTTCGGTTACAACATCATCAATATCATTAAAAAAATCTCAATGAGATAAATCTAAATACACCAAGGAATGTCACCAACAGTGACTGGAGTGGGTTATACTTGTCACCAAAAACAAATAAGCCACTTGCCATCTTTGAGCGTCAAATATAACCCAGTCCGGTCACTGTTGGTAACCTTCCTTGATGCCATTGGATTCATCTCGTCGAAATTTTTTTATAGTGCTAGTGGTGTTGTAATCGAAATTTCTTTGTGCCTCTGAGATCTTTCGCTTCACAAATTACAATGAGAATAGGAGAGAGAGAAAAGAAAAGAAAAAGACATTGAAGGCACATCAAAGCTCATATTACGACATTACTATTATCATCAGAAAAATCTCGACAAGATGAATTTAACAACATCAAAAAATATCATCAATGATGACTGGAGTTGGTCACACTTGCCTTCAAGAACAAGTGAGCCACCTGTCATCTTTGGGTGACAAGTGTGGCTCACTCCGATCACTATTAGTGATCTTATTTGATATAGTTGGATTCGTCTCATCGAGATTTTTTTATTGTATCAGTGGTGTCATAATCAAAATTTTGGTATGCCTTCAAAATCTCTTTCTTTATTTCTTTATTTCTTTTTTTTTGCTTATCATAATTTGTGCAATTTATTTCATAATTTCTTTGAAATATAACATTTTTAAATAGCAACAAGGTTAAATATTGCATTTCACAATCTCGAGATTTACAATTGTGATATTATGCTAAAAAAAATTAAATTATGTTATTTTATCAATTATTTTTTAATTGTTAATTTTCAAAAATGGATGAAATTTGGAGAAGGGATTAATATTATATTATAAGGGACATGGATGAGTGGAACAACTTGAAGGAAGGAAGGTGCTGTTTGTTTTGTTTGAAGCACTATAATCATAATTTAGACCCTTTTATTTTTATTTTATTTTTTTAAGAAAGGCAGCAGAAAAGAAAAAGGGCACGTTGTCTTTGACCCCAAGAGCTTGCTTTGAACAGCAGAAATTGAAGGCCGTCAGCGCACTAGTCGGAGGAGGGATAAAGCCAGGACCACCTTTTTACACGATCAACCCGTGAACCGGTCTTCTGCTATTTGAAGACCGCTTGGTTTTTTTAGTTAGGTTCATTATTTCTAGATTCAATCCGACCAAACAAGTTACCTCGGAAAATTTGATATTTGAAGCCTAATTCATACAAGGTTTTTTAGTTGATTTGTTGTGTTTCTTTGTAAATTTTTATCTAGTCAAATTCAATTCAAATTTAATTAGATTAATATCTTGAAAAAAAATATTTTTTTAATAAAAAATAATTAATATAGGCAATTCTATCTATTTTTTTAATTAGTATTCAAATGAGTTCAATATAACCATTATTAGAGTAGAGCTTTTAATACTATAAATCTTCTCTATTTTTATGAGTTTTTTTCTTGTTGCTGCTTCATTCCTTTTAATATAAAATATATATTAATTTTTTAGTTGTATATAAAGGGATTTATATAAAGAAAGATCTTTCTCCTTCATCTTTTTGTAAAGGAAGTGTTTAAAATAATGGTATATGAAATTTTTTGAAATAGTTTTTTTGTTTGAGAATACATTAAAATAAATTTTTTATTTATTTTATTTATTTTTAATATTAACATATTAAAATCATCAAAATACACTAAAAAACATCAACTTAATAATTTTTTTAAAAAAATATTTTTAAAAAATATCTAAATATAGAAGTAAAAACTATGTCAAATACCTTTAAAGTTGAAGTCAGAACATGGGGGCTCGGAAAAATATCGAGAATCGGTGTTAATAATTGAAATTATAAAAAAAAGAAGTTAAAATAAGAATCAAAAGGTAAAGATATATTTGATAATTGTTTTTGTGTTGGAAGTAGAGAGTATTATAAAAGCAACTTGGTGGTATCAAAATTGAGAAATTAGCAAGGAGTTGTACTTTCTTATGATTTTGGCCAGGAAAACGATAGGTTTTAAAGTTTGTGCGCCAATATAAGTAATTATACGCCCATCAACAAATATACATAGGACATGCTTGTTTACAGAGAAAGTTGTTTTTTAAAAAAAAAAAATAGTTTTCATGAAAAGTAAATTTTTAAAAATTAAATTATTTTTTTGATATTTTATAGTGTTATAAAAAATAAATTGACAAGTATTTTTTAATGTTTTGCTATATTATGAAAAACAAATTGGAAAATAGCTTATTAATATTTTTTTCAAGTTTTATTAAAAGAATAGAAACCAAATCAGACAGATAAAAAAAATTGAAGAAGAATAAGATTAAAAAAATTAAATTTAAAAAATTATTTTAAATAAAATAAATAGCAATTAAAAAAATAAAAATCAAATCTGACAGATAAAAAGTTTGAAAGATAATGAAATTAAAAATAAAATTTTAATTTCATAAGTTATTTTAAATAAAATAAATTGCAATCAAAAGAATGAGGATCAATTTTGATAGATAAAAAAATTTCAATTAAAAAAAGGATAAGAGAAAAAAAAATAACAATCAAAAGAATGAATACCGAAGTTGATTTAAAAATAAAATTAAATAAAATTCTAAGGGTTCAAATTGAAAAGAAAATAAAAATAAAATTCAAAATAAAATATATAACTGTTAAAAGATTTAGGATCAAATTTAGTATAATAAAAAAATAAAAAAATATTTTTTAATTTTTCGTAACTTTTAGAAAGATGATGGAAGATTTAACTATTTAGTATTGTTTTGATTTGGATCCTATGATTCTAAAATCTTTATCATTGACTTAAAATTCAGTAATTTGGATTTGATATGAGAAATACAATAATAAAAGTTTTCAAATTTTATCATACATCAAATCATCTATATTTAATTTGAATGTATTGAACATGACAGAAGATGATGGAAGAGAACATAAGAGATTTAATCGCTTTCATGTTATTTGATTACTATATAAAATCACATATATATCTTTTTCAAATTGAGATCCTTTTCTATTCATTTATGTTCTTCAAATCTAAACTATATATTAAATTTAAATTGAATGTACTATTATACAATAAAAAATGAAAATAAATTAACTATGTATTTATCTTTATTGTTTCCTTTAATTTAAAATATTGAATTCAAAACTAATGATGAGGCTTGAAATATGATAAATCATATTCTCTTAGGAACATGAAATGATCCAGTTTTTTTGTCTATCAAATAATAGTCTTCATGAGCATGTAACGATATAATTTGCTAGCTTATCCACCTTTCGGAAAATCATGGAGTACATTTTTTTAAGGATAATTATCAAAAACAAAAAAGAAATTATTTTTTGATTGTGTTTTTACTTTCTTTTTATACTTTAAAAAATTATATTTTATATCATTCCTCAAACAAAAAATTTAGAAAGGATTCATTTGCCTTTTTCAATTTTGGTTGATTCTTTTTGGAAGGTGAATTCCAGAAAAATGAATTCCGGAAAAGTGAATTATTTTCTGATATTTGGTAGTGTAATAAAAAATAAATTGAAAAACACTTTTCAGTGTTTGCTTATGTCATGGAAAATGAGTTGAAAAATAACTTATTAATTTTTTTATTTTTTTCAAGTTTATTAAAATAATGAGGAACAAATCTTACAAATTAAGAAGTTGAATGAGAATAAAATTGTGAAAAAATATAATTTCATAAATTATCTCAAATAAAATAAATAATAATCAAAGTACAAGAGATCATATCTAACAAATAAAAAAAATTGAAAGATGAAGAAATTAAAATAATAATAATTACCATTTCATAAATTATTTCAAATAAAATAAGTAACAATCAAAAGAAAGATGACCAAATTTGATAGATAAAAAAAATTTCAATTAAAAAATGATAAAGAAAAAGCAAATAACAATTATAAAAATGAGGACCAAGGTTAATATAAAAATCAAATTATAAGGGATGAAATTGAAAAAAAATATTCAAAATAAAT
>Ga0307513_10002981_pt1 | contig 23071 bp, 23 predicted proteins | sample 15_EM_MG_FD_202174 | JGI IMG/M metagenome (GOLD analysis project Ga0307513, IMG submission 202174) | Populus trichocarpa ectomycorrhiza microbial communities from riparian zone in the Pacific Northwest, United States - 15_EM | ecosystem: Host-associated > Plants > Roots > Unclassified | place...
TGTCGAACTCTTGGCAAATCCCATACTAAACTCCGCCAGGAGTTCGACAGACTTTCCCACAACCCCCTGTACATCGCTGATGGAGAGGAAATGCCAAACTCTCCAACACACGTATCCGATATCTTTTCCCGAATAATCCTTCCGATATCCGTCCGTAAGTCATCCACCGTCGCCTCTGGCTTGTGCCCCCTGTCCGACTTCATCCCCAGAAAATTCCCGATAAGGTATGCCCTTGTTGGGTAAAGGAGCTGTACTATAAGCACGGAACGGTGATATGCTCGTGCTTTGCCTTATCGCATAACTGGTGGAACAAAAATAGCCCCCCCTCAGTAACATTCTGGTCTTTCAGAGAGCCCACTCACTGCGAATATGCTTTGCCCAGGCCCGAGTCCCGAAGCAGAACAAGGCAGCCTTATCTGTTCCACTCCGGAAACTCGCTTGTTTCCAATAGCCAACACCAAACACTGTCTGCTCGGTTCGTACGCGCGCCGTGATGCGCGTTATCCGACTCGAGCGGAGGGGGCCGGGCATAATCTGTGCATCCCCGTCGGATTCGGGATTAGTCCTGTTCTAACTCCCTACAGTGCTACTCCAGTTTGCATTCCGGTTACCGTGCGATTAATTGTGTATAGCAAGGGCCGTAGTCTACCAAAAATGTTAATTTAGAGTAGAAATGGCGAGAAACAGCCGTACCTAAGGTTAGCGAGGGAGTTAACAAAACTCTCTGTCAGCAACGCTAAAGAAAAGCGGAGTGATGAGGCCGCTCTTGTGGCAACCGCCGTGGAATCATTTAGGTTAGATGACAATGAGATACCAAGACAGTTGAGGCTCTGGTGGGTTTCCTGGAACCTGACTCCGCAGCAGGGATTATTATGAGACGTGAGACTTTGCTACACATATAATAGAACGCCATTGGGTGGTATGAAAATATTATCCCACAGAAATTAGCCAATTGTACGAGGTACAAGATTGAGCAGTTTGTTGCACCAGCATTTTCCTACTTCCCATAGATACAGTGTAAGGCGGCGGGCTGCTCCCCGGCTGCTCGGAATAAGAAATGAACATACAAATGGATTTATCAAGGCGAGAACAGGGAATATATAACGGGAGAGCTACTTTTAATACGGTATCCCTTATACCGATAAATTTGGAAGAGCCAGAATACTCTAGCACGTATAAGAAAGGCGGGTGAAAGAGAAATCACTTCAAGGGGTAAAAATATTTTGCATTATCGCCAAGTACAGAATTTCGTCTTTGCACAGTTTACTCGAGTGGTTTCCTCCAGAAGGTAGCGCGATTTGCCACACTTTATTTATCCTTATTAGAGTATTTCGGTTCTTCCCAATTCATATGGTTCCCCCTACATGTGGGGTCGATAGATATATTAGTCACGTGCCTTATCGAGGCACACAGCAGCCGCATACCCATAGTCCATCAAATATTTCTTATCAGGCCCACATGACGAATATTTCTCTTATAGGCCCCGGTTGAATTGGAACCTAAGATTTGGGCATTCTGAGGACAGCTTTCATACAAGAAGGAGAACCTTACAAAAACTAGAGATCTTGATTGAATCCCGTTTTAACATGAAGAAAAAGGGCCCGGTTGGTTGGGAGGGCTGGGCTTGTGGTGGGGGCGGGGAGGAGAAACAGAGTGAGCTACAATGGCTGACCATGCTGGTAACAACCGCTACCACTGCCATTTCCAGCCTATAAGAATTGCATTATACCACATGATTTTGGGCTTAACACAAAATCCACCATTAAACACAACTATTGCAAGCTTGCCAACCCCACTCTCTTATAACACCAAGCACAAGAATGAACCGCGAAAGGCCAACAAGCGGTTACTGTAAACAGAGTAGGCTAAGGCGAAGACCATGGTGGAGAACTAGTGAATGCTTCATAATCGTGATCAGTTGTCGTGAACTTTCCTTCACGATTGACCAACATCTGCTTATAGCGATGCAGAGCTAATTGCCGAATGTGACCATTCATGTTCTGAAAATAGGACTTCCAGTCAAAGAGAATCTCGTAATCGATCTTTAAGGGAGTATCCAGGAATTCGTTCAAGTGGAGGTTTACTTGAGGGAGCTGAGACGAGTCGAACACGTTCTAAATTGTCTTTGTGTCAACAAAGGTCCACTATTTAGACGAAGATGTAACTTACCATACGAGTACCACATAGAACCGGTGATCTAGAGGTAGTGTCGCGCCTCCAGTTTTCAATAAAACCACTGATTTCGCCGACCAATGAGTGTTCGTTATAGAGTGCCGGACAATATTCCCCAGCTACAATGAAGTCTTTCCCAGTGTTCGCAGCCGTCCGGGGGCCCGGTGGGGCCCCGTGGGGGGACTTCCAAGAGCTCCAGACGGGACGGGACGGCTAGCTGTAGTCAGTCCAGGGCGCTTTAAGGGCACGACCGCCATCTTTAGGCAGGACGGTGGGCCCTACAGGGTGAGACATGTTAGTGCAGGGCAGGGGGATGGACGGCAGGGGACGGCCGGGGACAGGTGAGGACGGCCGGGGATGCGTAAGTACGGTCAGGGATGAGTGAGGATGGCCGGGGATGGGTGAGGACGGCGGGGGACGGCACCGGACGACACAAATGATGTCTCATGATGCTATATGATTGGTTCGGAGGTGCATTATTTCAACTTCGGCTAGTGCCGGAGGTCCAAGTGCTGGACTACAGTCCCCTATAGTCCGTTCGGTCCTAATCTTCCCGGGCGTAGTCCGTCCTAGCACCCCAAAAAAGACAGACTATGAGCCGTAGTCCATCCCGTCCAACTCCGAAGACGGACGGACTGGACGACTGAGAACACTGGTCTTTCCCTTTGATTCCCCCTATTCCGAGAAATCCTTGCTGAACAAATTTGGTTTCCGAGAGGTGATTGATCGGGCAATGGTACGGTGGATGCTCTTGAATTTTCACAAGCATTACAACGACCACACTTGCAAGGCCCTCTAACCACATTCTGGCATCTTTGACTAGTTCCTCATACGATTCTGAGAAACCTACTTCCACAACAAACTTCAGCTGGTGGTCGCCATCGTTATCGGTAACTTCCCAAGCCATGTCCGGGGTTTTCTCAGATCCATGATAGTGGTGTTCAAAGCCGTTAAAGTCTTGGTTTCCAAGGAAATATATTCGATCACTGATGCTCTCGGGAATCTTGCCTCGTATATTGAAGAGCCCTTCTGCAATGATAGCAACGCACTTTTCATGAAGTGAACCTGCCATGCATTGTATCGCCAAGGTAGCATTCGCTGAATTGTACGAATACCGGGGAAAACTAAATATAATATAAGTTAAATACTAATACCCGTAAAAGGGGACCAACCTCTCATCATTATCAACCTTCAGAGCTTGTTTAAAAGTGACAAAGTCTTGACGGGAAATGGTAAAGGTAAGACCCTGCTCGCGGAGTTCAGGTAACTGGAATTTGCTGGTTCTGGATATCCAAGCCTTGAATAGATTAACCGCAGACTTGGAATGGGAAGTCATGCGGTTGGTTTCCTTAGTATCGGGAATAAGGGCCGGTTTCAGGAATGGTGTGGTAGATTTTGAATTTATCTGGGTTGGTTTGATGGAGAAAAAGCGACGAGCGGCGAGGGCTTGACCTGCCTAGGATGATTGGGCAACCGACAATTCGTGGGGAACGCTGTGTGGGGCGCCACCCTGAAAGTGGATATGTGGATACCAGAAGGGCAGCAGACGCTGTTGATGATTTAGAGTGGTGAGGCAATAGGGTTGATTGTTACGGTCCATTACAATGAAAGTAGTCGGCTTCCAATGTGTCAGCTATGATAAAATCAACCTAACCCATTAATAGTGACAACAAATCAGAATCCTCACCCAATACCTTGAGAGAATAGTAGCCTCCAGGGGCTGAATGGTGCTTCGAGAAAGAAAGGAATGGTAGAATTCAGGGGCACAATATTAAGCAACAAGGAGCGAAGAGAAAGAAACACAGAGTCAAAGGGATAAGGAGAAGAGGGAAGGCATGGGAGAATAGTGGAATAAGAGTGTGCAAGAGACGGTGGACTGCTAAAAATATTTGTAAGAAAGGACTGAGATCTGCGTATAAAGAGGTAATTCTGAGGCTGCCTTTTCCTAAGTGGAATCATGTCTTGGTATTTTGTGACCTGTTTGTCAATCCAAATCATGCTCACTCACTAGGCTCAATGGATTGAGATTCCGCAAATACTTTTCCTAGCCCTCGGATACTTGGCTGAATACTTAAATGGTATGTAACTACCTTTTCCTAGCATAGTCCCTTCCTCCATTTCGAGTATAACCAGTTCTTGCGGTATCACTTGACTCCACTGCTTACTCCCGCCTATTTATGATATGACGACCGCATGTTCCAACCCTTAGGCTGCCCTCACCGCGCTTCTAAATCGTATCGCAGAATACCGTTCAATCCCCCATCATCCTCGACCCCTCCTCCGGGCTATTATTCGGTACGTGGGGTTTATAGCTACCCACCGGGACTCAGAAAGTTTAGTTGGAGAATATGCTGAGAGGGTGCGGAACTTTATTAAAGCGTGGAAGAAATGGTTTGTGGTATGGATGAACAGGTAAACATTGAGAAGATACCCATTGCCATGCGAGTTCGGCTAATTAGCGTACAGGACAACTTGAAATTATAGAGCGTTAGGGCTAAGAGAGGTACTTGTACCTGGTAAGCCATATGCACGTTAGTCGGTATCAACCGAATACAACATGTCTGGCTAGCTCCAATTGGTTGCAGGGCCCCACTTCATATGAGTCGCGTTCCATATACTCGGGCTCAAATTAAAGATCCGGAAAAAGTGACAACCAAAAGGTATGGTTGCAGCACGGGTATTTCAAGTCACTTTTTCATCATTAGTTTGCGCCTGAGCGCACCTCCGGCATAGGACGGCAAGGAGAAGCAGTAAGATAGAACTTAAAGTGGGATTTAAGGGGGGTTCTAATGGTGTTTTATAAGAGGAACGATACCAGGTGGAATTCTATACCGCTTCTCTCCCAGATATCGAATTGACCAAGAAGATTCGCGAAGAGTCTATGATCCCTGCGCTACTATTTGCCACCGTCCTTGTTAATCCAAATTTGCTAAATATACAATCGAAGTCCCTCCAAACAGGGATGCCCACGTTATTGGGATCCGTTCGAACACCAGGCTTGCCGTTTCGGTGCTCGATCACCACCAAAACCTTTTGGCGATCCGATGCTTTTGCCTTGAGACAAACCATGTGGATTTGGAATATGCAGCTAACCCTGGCGCTACTGCTTTCAATAGCCCTTTCAGAAATTCCCATTCTGTCACCGAACTGGTAATTACCGAAGTCATCACGCTTGCTCGTGGGGCCAGCCATGGATCTATGGAGATGCGATTTGGCACCTAGGAGGAGACTTCCACCCACTGCCGCGAGATTCGTGGATTGGTTCCAGGCATTATTGGTTATGGCTATATCGGATCTCAATTATCTGTTTTGGCTGAGTGAATAGAAATGGGTGCTCTCTTCCATGATACCATTCCTTTGAGGTAATTGATAAAGCAAGACATGTTAAAAATTAGTCTAAACCACTAGTCTTATCGGATTTTGTTACTCTCGATTCCTAAACACCGGAGATACGCGATCTTATCAACCACTGAGTCAAAGGCCATGACACAAGAAGCCATCTAATGCATCTTCTAGTGAATGTGTAGTTGATCCCTAGGCTTTATGGTATGGACCTCCTCTTAGAGAAACCCGCCTTATCCGACATGCTAATCACTTGCTTGCTATATATATTTAGTAGAGCTTGGCATTCTCGCCACTTAGCCGAGGCAGCACTGGATGTATTCCCACTAGGACTAACGTCCCTTCAGAGAAGGCTTGGCTCTCTGGGTGGCTGAAATTAGAGACCTCACCCATATTATTCTTGTACCTCATATTAGTGGGTCGACAGAAGATGTATCACGAAAAAATACATAATCAAGAAATTTCCCTGACCTCTATACCACTTCGTGCCTACACACTCACCCAACTATAAACACATCCCACCAACTAACTACCCATAACCCCAATTACTGTGCATCATACTTGCAGGCCCGCAGGGGGATCAGCAAACTTGCAATGGCCACCGAATCCCGCTAAGCCTCCTCCTCCCGCAGGCAGCATATGCACCTCCGCTGCAACCACCCCCAAGCACCCTCCGGTAGTAGTCACGAAAACTTAGGACGACGAAATCCGTCCAACCCCGAGTATCGCCAGCGCAACAGATCTCTGCATCTTGCTGGCCCAAGGGGGGACCAGGCATGCTGGAAAGGTGTAGGATGCAGCAGGCGGGGACCACTATCGGCATGCACCTGCCCCGGACTTGAACACCCCCGGGTACGTGCAGTGGCTAAAACCGACTTTCGATATAGAAAAGGACTGCCGACACCCCTCACCGCCTTGCGTCTCATGCCGAAGTCTACTCCTCAACAGCTCCCCACTCAGCTCACGTTTCCCAACATCTCGCTGTTGACAGGGATCACCGTGTGCTCGATGGTTTGCCCGGTGATGAAGGATTCCGCTTACCTGCATGTGTCTGGCCTGGTAGCGCAGAGCATCGAGGCTGTTAGAGTCAGCGTATACCAGAGAAAGGAGAATATCACTAAGCGGAAGCTGCGCACGGGAAAGCCACCTCTGTCACCGCCCGCGCACGTCAAGGGGAGCAGCAAGTATAGGTTTCTCGCCCGGTTGATTGATGCCGTGTTGCCTAGGATCAGGGATTGGAAGAGTTTCTAGTGGCACTGGGGGTTTAAGTGGGAGTATCAGGTTTAGGGTGTCATCGGATGCCGTGTAGATCTTTCCTGAGATTGAAAAAGTGTCGTTCTCCTTCCCCCCAAGGGACTAGGGAATTGGGAGTGTATGAGAGTGGGCTGAAAGTAGTTATAGTGAATTTTAATATGTGCCCTCCAAAAATGGTGTTAGGAATACTCATACTGGAAATGAGATTGATGCTAAGATTTTACTCGAGGCTGTGGGCTTGCCATTTGAAGGGGATTTCCAGTGGACTTCTTGGGTTCCCCGACGCGCAGACCCTCACCATAAACTCACAGGCCTTCTTCTCCCTTCCCTCCACCTCTTTATCCATTACCTGGTGCCGGGAGTGGTTGCGGCGAATATTGGCGATGGAACATCGGTTGAAATTTAGCTAGGGGATAAGAGGGGAGCATTGTATCATAAAAAGCGGGTTAGGACTCGGGTTATCTGTATGAGATAGGGGTAATAGATGTGGGCTAAAATGGGATATTCCATGTAGGAGGAGATATGTTTTTCAAAGCGGAAGAGTCAACCATCCTTCGCATTACGAGGTATGATTTGTGCTGTAGGATATGGATTCGTTGTTTGTCACTAGGTGATGGGAGTAATCATCTCCTATTGCATGGTCCTGTCCTTCTCCTGTTAGGTCGAGGACGGAATGCCTGCGCGGTTTAAATTATGAGTATCCATATTGCGTAGAAGAAGGGGGAGGAAATATTACTCCTTAAATCACCAACTACATCCTTTGCTTTTCCAAAGAAAACCCCTGCTATTCACACCAATCATGTTAGTGCAACGGGAGCATGTACATCGGAGGTGTGGAGTTTGCAGGGCAGATCCCTCATCTTCGGCTCCCTCTCTTCAACCAACAGTTTTCATAAATTAACCCGTATCCTCTTAGTAAGTTATGACAGTTGTACCGGGGCATACCTTTCCGATATTGGCAATATGTAAAGATGCATCATTGCCGAACATATCTGGCTTGAGTCACCACCCAACCGAAATTGCTCCTCCCAAGTGATTGATCTGCATTAATCGGATTCAATATACTGTAGAAGAGAAATTTGAGGGAGAGATTCGGGCCCGATCGATAGCTTCAAAGATGTGAATTGTATCCTAAGAACTGGTCTATTCATTGGCTCATGAAAGAGCTACATAAAAGTTAGCTCAGACAAGATCGGCTGATCATCTTGGTATCCTTCAAGCATTTTTTGAGCAAAGCTACACAGGCAAATCTGTCATCGGGATTCCTGAGAAAATTAGAGTCACCCCTACAATACCTACAATGAAGCCCGAATTATTGGCTTCAAGAAACTATCTCCATATGAGAAAAGAAACTGACGGTTGAGGTAAATCTCAAGGGGACAGATGGCAACTGCGACCCCTCGGACCCTTTTCCTGGGTAGAGTGCCGGCCGTGGCAAGGGGCTGAACCCGGTGCTCCAACGAAACCAGTAGGAATCTCCATCAGGGGTGAAGTAAAGGGATTTATTGTTCAATAGGCTTGCTGGAGTCAATAAACGACTTAAGAATGTCCATGAGGAAATATCCGAAGGGTTTGGCGGAATTGTACAAGAATGTGGTGTAGCACTAGACTTCCGTGCCCCCAGAGAGGGTTCTCTGCATTGAAGAGGCAGTTAAGGTGGTGTAACTAATATCGTGTCAACGGGTGTGAAAGAGGGTGGGTTAGGAGAGACTTTATATCGCCAGCCCAGAAATATGGCGGGTTAATAATACTATAATTGGAAACTTCCGACTGCTACTTAGCCCCACCACGATGCCGCTGCCAATGCTTTAAAGACATTGCATTTTTTAAAGGACATAGAAATACCACTAAGATTGGCAGGAATGATAGAGTGGTTGCTTTTTTCATTGGAATTGCCCTGGACGGGAACTTGCATAGCCAAACAAGGATAGAGGATGACAGAGAAAAAAGATTCAATTGGCATAAATTTGGTCAAAGCTCCAGGAGCATAGGGTTCAGGGAAGGAATTTTTGGAAAAAGCAGAATCGGTTGGCATTGCACCACAAGATCTCATGTCCCCACAGGAACGGTTGTGCATAAAGGTGAGGGCTGGCTGGGTGAGCTCAATTATGGACAAATAATTAGTGTGGGAGTGGTGGGCAGACAAGGTGGTTGTGGCCGTGAACTCTGTGAATAGGTTGTCCGATTTAGTCGATCTCCGGCACCGATACTTTCCAAGGTAATTGACATGTAGTTTGGCCAATTAGATCTCCTAGCAGCTGGCCAAAATAAAGGGCAAATACCACCGGCGTATTTCTCACAATGTGTGTGATTGCGAAACCTATAATGAAATTAGTAGGGTGAAGGGGAATCATAAGGGAAATGACTGACCATAATTGTCCGTAGAATATCAATCAGCCATGTTCCAAACATCTCTTGCAAGTTGATAGTAGTCTTACAGCTACATCCCCATATCTTGCTCGCCACTTTGAACCGTGAATATGTATGCAGATACTGGGCGCTTGACTGCCTCCTCCCCCGCCTGAATCCCCTGTATTTGCTTGTTGATTGACTGATCTTTCATAATGTTTCTGCTGCTGGCCATGCTGGAATGATGCAACTTGGTCATAATATCGTCATTCAGTAGTACCATAACCACCAACTCACGAGAAAAAGATTCGACTACCGTAATGATGCGCTCCGTCCTCACTGGTGGAAATAAGAACATTCCATAAGTCATAGTTCCGGCAATGTTAGCATAGCCAGAGAAGGTTCAGAAAACGTGAACGCATTATAATAGTCCAATAAACTGACATATCATGCTTTGCTAGCAGGAGGTTTGATCGGGGGTTCAGCTCCAGGAGGAATAGAATCGTAGAGGTTGATAGGCTGCTCAGTACTAGTGGTTTGGGGTAAGAGAGAGTCCATAGCCGGGTTTCTGTGGTTCTGACCGGTACTTGAGTGCGAGGGTAGGTAATCGGAAAAAAAGTGGTGTTGGACCAACTACCTTTTTTCCGATCACTTTTTTCTCCATGCTAGTTCTGAACAGATGCAACATGTATAGCCTCCATTGGAAGTAACTCAACTAGACGGAGCTGAAGATATTCACATTTTCAAATCGGAAAAGCTTGACAAGGGAAATATAGGCATGCTGGCAAAGGATTTTATGTCAGGGTCATAGAAGTTGAACCACTCCTTTGAGTCAAGGACAGCAAAACCTCTTGTTAAAAAAAATGCCATATTCACTTGCATTAGCCTCTCGGTCCTTTGTTGAAACCTGTTTTGATAATAGTCCATTTAGGTACGAGAATTGTGAAGTGTAAAAATAAATGGGACTCGGGAGAGCCTCTTTCGGAGGCTACCTCACTTCACCCGGGCTATCCAGGTCGCCGCAGAAGAACAAGTCACCAGTCAAATCTGGCCTGCAGAGCAGGTATATTGAGGTGATGACATTCACTATATATGAATACCATTTCCCACAACCATTTGAGAACCAAAACCAACAAAGAAGGAACCTTTCAAAAGTACAAACACCCGGGGGGCCACCGATTAAAGAAACCCTCAAAAAAATAATCACACAATGAGAAAATTTCTTAGACGTCGATCCTGTTGAAAAGCACCGGCGAACACTGCGTGCCCACTATATTGTGTGTTCGTACCCTTTCCTATATTCCTTAGTTAGTTACTAGTTCCTTTGTCAGTCATTATCAATCTCGGAGGAGGGGCGAGTATACCTAGTTTGTATACTAGTCAAAGGATTTGCAGAGGTGGCCGGAAATGTGCGGAGAGGAAAGCGATGAGTGGGTCGGAACAGAGTGCGAGTTGGTGAGCAATAATGTCCACAGAAGGATTCCCGGAAAAGAAGATAGGTGGTGGGATTTCTTGTATTTAAACCATCTGCTCTGCCATTGATATACGGACAAGCAAGGCACATCTCCGATCAATATATATACGTTTCCTCCTTAGCTTCTTTGTACTTCTTCATCTTTCCACCACGTACTCCTCCCATCCAGATCTGATAACAATAGATCCCCCTTCTCGCCCACACACTCACCCCAAATATAAACATCCCACCAACTACAGGTAAGCACAATTATTGCTGGGTTGGGAAAACCCATTGCCAATTAGGCAAAGCGCATGGAACACCACTCAGGGATATGGGTAGGAGGGCGGAGACAAGTCGGAAAAGGGTTTGGCCAGGTACCCAGCCAGCGGCGGGTCATAGCTCCACAGCATCATGCCCTTGGGACAAACACACCAGATAGCATCCCCCAAATCCCCCGTACACGAGATCTTCAAGCTCGCTACACCTCGCGTTCTTTGTTGCCCCCACATCACCCCTCTCAACACCAATAAGCGCCGGCATTGTCACCGAGTGAGATATTGGTGCCAGCGATCTTGAGAGACAAGGGCAGCAGCAACCCCTCAATGCCTCCGCCAGTGGAAGTTAGCGATGCCACAATATGGTCTGTTTCTCCTTTGTTTAGGTTCTCCTTTGTGATTTGGGTTGTTCCTATTTCTTTTCTTTGCAAACATCTATTAGCTAAGATACATCGAACCTTGCTTGGAAAAATTGGCTGCGCATCATACTTACCAATGTGCTGGGGAATCAACAAAATTGCAATGGCCACCGAATCCCCCTAAGCATCCTCCTCCTGCCGAGGCTAAATGCTCTGCGCCTGTCTGACGACTCAGCACCTTCCAGCAGCAATCATGCAAAGTTAGCGAGAGAGACACAGGCAACCTTGAGCATCCCCCCGGAAAAAAGCCCTCTGCATCTTCCCGGTGAAAGGGGTGGACAGCATATCTTCACAAACTACCTGTGCAGCTCATCATGGTACTACAGCCACCACCCAGCCCCCAATATTCTTCCGCCATCAGCGTCTGCCTCATTCATATTATTCATGCCCGGTCCTTTTGTACTGCAGAGTGTACCCCCCTCCCCCTCCCCTTGCTTCTTTCTACAACTACACAAAGTGTAGGATGCAGGAGCACGAGGATAAGTATCAGAAAGCACCTACCGGGGACTTACATGTCCTCTTCTATGATACATGCACAGGCTAAAACTGACTTTGGATATAGAAAAGGACTACCGACACCCTCACCACCTCACGTCTGCAGCCGAAGCCTACTGGTCAGTAACTCCAAGGCCGCGCACATTTCCGAACTTCCGTCACTTGAGAAGAATGGCAGTGTGCTCTATTGTCCGCCAGGCCATGAAGAATTCCGCATAGAATGGTTGCCGCGAGCATCACCGGTGTTAGCGCGAGAGCGCACGAGAGTAAGAGGAAAATCGCTATCTGGGAGCTGCACAAAGGGTAAAGCCTGGTTAGTCACAGCGCATGTCAAGGTGAGGAGCAGGTATAGGTTTTTCGCCCGGTTGATTGATGCCATGTTACCATGGATCAAAGATCGCAGTTTAGTGGTTGGTGGCTCAGGCCATTCGACTTGGTATATCAGGTTTAGGATGTCATTGGAGCTAGTGCCGATCTTCCTGGAGATTTTATTGTGAGTTCTCTCCTCTTTACTCCTGGACCCAGTAGTTGATTAGGGGTGTGGGAGCGTGGGCCGACTGTGGTTACAGTAAATTTTGACACAGGCCCTCCAAAAAAGGTGTCCCGGATTCTGTATTCTTTTACATATGTAAGCCGGAAATGACCCCCATGCTAAGATTTCGCTCACAGCTAAGGACTTACCCCTTGATGGGAGTTTGATAAACCTGCTTATCTTCCCAAAGCGCATACCCTCAGAGTTCACTCATCAGACATGTTGCCCCTTTCCTCTGTCTGTTGCTGCATTGTCTTGTGTAGGGAATGGTTGCGTCCAATATTGGCAGTGCAATACAGGCTGAATTTTAGCTGAGGATGATAGTACTTGTAAAGCATTGTATTATAAAAAGCATGCTAGGACTGGGGTTGGATATATAAAAATGGGGTTAATAGACACCAGGAAAAACGGTGCGCTCTAGGTAGGACAGGATACCCTGAAGTAGAGAGTTCACTGAGTACATCTCTCATCACCAACTCGCTATCTTCTACAAACTATTTCCACCAATTAGCTAGCAACATGTTAAAAACTTAGGACAATAACTGTGAATAACTTACACCTCTGATATCCTCAATATGCGAATAGTCGCCGTGTCTTAGCCAGGGAAATCTTGCTCGATCCTGTTAGCCATTATTCTACACAAATCCACCCCCCCCCATCGTTGATCTCCAAGTCCATTAATCAAATTCAAGCTGACAATTGAAATAGTAATTCTAGAGAGAGATTTGGGGTGATGGATAGTTTCAACAATGTGACTTGGATTGCAAGAATTTGTATATTCATTGACAGATAAAGCATTTACCCAAAACTTATCCCAGAGCCAAAATCGGATCATTGTATTAGTATCATTCATGTATTGTTTCAGCAAGGCTACACTGGTAAATCTGTCATCAAGGTTCAAGAAGAAATTCAATACGCCACAAGCCACCGCCAAAGTACCTATTATGAAGCTCAAAGTATTACCTTTGAGAAACTACCATTATATTCCAGAAAGGTCACCGCATTTAGCCTTAAATCTCAAAGACACAGCTGGCAGTTACTCCAATCTCTCTTCCCCTTTTACTAGGTAGTGTACCTACCCTTAGAGGGGTCTAACTTGTTGCCCCAAGAATACCAGTAGGAATCTCCATCAGTATTTAATTCAAGAAAGATAGTCTCACCTACCCTGGGTCAAGGGTTGAACCTGATGAGGCTGGTAAAGAGAAGCCAAAATATCCTCCGTCAAGTCTAAAACATGATTGGTAAGAGAATTTAGATTTTTGGCTGTCACACCACTTAACACTTCTGATAGAGCCCATTCAGCGGCGTGCATACACCTAATGCTCAACGCTCCACCACAAGAGTTATACAGCCCCAGGGATCCCCTGCTGGCTTGAAACTATATCCCAGGTTTCAAGACTCAAGCCTACAATGGCTAGCAGAAAATGAGAAGGGGTCTGGTTCGTAGTGGTATGGCTGCTGGCTTGCCTACATCCTGGGTTGGGAAGTTTTTTACACAATGTTTATTATCCGGGGATGCAGGTGTATCACACAGGTGTTAGAGCCTCAGAGGAAAATCAAGTACGGCCAATGGTATAACAATTTGGTAAGGAGGATGAAGGAGGTAAAGAGGGTATAAGTGGAGACAAAGGGTAGAAAAATTGGTGAAGTGTAGGAGGGAATTCAAGATGTACAATTGGCTTTGGAGAAGATGATTGAGGAGGATAGCTAGAGAATGAGAGGAGGATGGTGGAAGTAGGTGATATGGGGGGTGGAGGTCTGCTGTGAAGAAGATTATGAGACAATTTGGAGTAAGGAGGATAGCAAGTATGGTAGAAGGGGGGGTGCTCGGCACTGGAAAGTTTGACATGTATCATATGATATGGCTGGGAGTCAAAGAAAACAGCCCGCCTGTCGGGTAAGAACCAAGTATGATACTCTAGGTTAAAACTATTGTTATGAGATGCTGATAGGAGAAAGATGGGAGAGGCAGATGAAGAGGTACAAAGAAGCCAAGGAGGAGAGGTCTGTCTATTCTGCGGATTCGTTTCATGCTGGCCTATCGATTTACCTACGGAAACAGACAGTTTAAATACAGCGAACTTTACCCTGCCGGGAGTCCCTCCGGAGACGTTCTCAACAGGAACTGCCTTCCGACCTATTCCTCGCCTTGCTCCCCGCGCATTTCCGGTCATATCAGCGAATCCTCCAACTAGTATAAAAACCAGGTATACTGGCCCCTCCCCTGTGACTGATCATGACTGACAAAGGAAATAGTAGATAACACTAAGAAAGATAGGAAAGGTACAAAGACAAAGTATACATGTGTGCGGAGTGATCGCCGGTGATATTCAACAAAAACCAGCAATAATAACCCCGACAACGATCATACAACAAGAGAATCAAAAAAAAGGTAAATCCAAGGAAATATTTGTGCACTATTTTGATCCAATTTTCCAAAGCCTCAACTCGTATATTGCAGAAGTCTAAACGATGAAGGAAACAACTATAAAGAACAAAGGAAATAAAATAACGTCAAAGGAAAACACAGGACTATCTCCTCCAGTTGATTGTCGGCCCGTTAGTTCGACTGCCCGAGGCTTTGGGAAGGGTTCCACTGCCCTGGTCATGGGAGATCATTACCGCTGATGTATCCTTAGGTGGCAATGAGGGCGCATGGGGGTTCGGTAGGGGTAGTGGGTGGGAAATAATAAACACGAGGTGTAGGAAAGTAGGGAATACAAGGTATAGGAAGAATGGAGATCTCGTGAATGGGGGAGTTCGGAGGTGGTATATGAATGGGGGGTTCACGGACCCGGAGTCTATGAGCCATGACACCGCACTGCCCAAGCAACCGGGTATACTTTTTTCCACCCTTTTCCTGCGTACGACCCTGATTCGCCAAGTTCTATTCCCTGGGCTTGGTTGTTCCATCCCAGTACCATATTTAGTTTGCGTAGGATAGTGTGGGAATGGTGGAGGGTGTTGTTGCGACGGAAGGAAAAATATGACCGATTGTCGACAGGGGTACTTGGTTGATACCAAATAGGGTTCAGATTGTCTTTTTTGACCCCTTGCTGGATCATATGCTAGCACTAGAAGTCTGTTTTGGATTCTAGGCGGGCAAGAGGGTTCTCTCATGCTGCGTTAAATCTAGAACCTTCTACAGCAGTGTAACCCTGAATGAGAAATACCCTAGTAAGTTGTTATAGAAAAAACCCAACATTAGGATTTATGTTTTCTTATTGAATTTTCTGTAGAGAGGTGCCTGCAAGCATAGTACTACACAAAGGTCCCTCTGTCATAACATTGTGAGATCCGAGCCCTTGTAGCAATCAACCAGGGGGCATGCTGAAATTTGAATTGAAAAAGGACTCAGCAATGGGATTGAGCAATCTGGTGGAAGCGGTGCCAGTGGTGCTCCGATTCGAGAGGGTTTTGAGTCGCCCCTGGGCTCGGCAATGCTGGTGGTATGATTTCCTCATCTCTTTCACCATATAGATGGATAAAGAATCCTCCTTGAGAGTTGGTAGGCCCCACAGCCAATACCAGTTCCCGTGAGTGCCCCGGGTATAAAACCTTAATCCCCCTTGGTCATTTAATACCTGAATCCACATTGGGCATACTCTACAGCTCAACTTGAATACTCCCAAATAGCTAAATGGTGAAACAGTATTCAATCTCTTTACAACTTCTTTTCTTTTCTTTCTTCTGTTGTGGTTTCTCTGCTTCAGCCAGTTCAACAAGAGACAGCCTGACATTGGCCGCTGGATATCTAGTGGAATGGTGAACTCGGTACTTTGCCTTAAAACCGGGGTCTGGATTTGTATAGGTTTAACTTTCAACATCTGTTGAATTGGTAAACTGCATCTGTGATGGGGTTCATACGGTGAATGAATCGGATATGCTTGTGGATGTCTGGTATATATCAGTTTCGCTTTCATTCTTCCTATTCCTTCTTCTTTTCTGCTAGGGCAATGTAAAAGGGGCGCAGTTCAGTTTGCTATTCAGCGATTGGGCTTTTAGATACTGAATAAGTGAAAATTGGCAGTGAATAGGAGCTGTTATCGATTGGACAGTATGAAACATCTTAGCCAAGTTGAGTGCTTCATTAGTTCGCTATTGTCTATCGGATCCACCCAGATCTGAGGTTGGTACCAGCTCATTGACTATTTTACTCCCCTGAGCCTGCTTTCAAGGTAGGTACAATAGGCATTGCGAAGGTGTGGGGACAGTGATAATAGACATTAAACATTGAAAATCAGGGCGCAGTCGAGGAGAATGCACAAAGGAGATGAGTGCTTGAATATGGCAATGTGGACTCGTGAGTTTAATCAGAGTGTACCGAAGATCAGTGCCTTTAAAGTCCTTAGAATCTACCTTGAACAAAGGTACGCTGGGTGCCTAGTTATTTCTGGTTTCAATATAGAACTCACCAATTTCCAGTACCAGGTAGTTACACGAAAAATTATTTTCAATGGGTATGCTGGGTGCTCTGTATGTAGCGACCTCGTGGAAGCAATAAAGATCATTCCAATGACTCTCGTCTTGCCGATCAGTGGGCTTGTAATCATATGCGTCTGCATATCTTAGAGTGTGAAAAGCCATTTCAAGATCTGCCTCTGGCTGCGAAAACTGATTTAGTCAGATTTGGGAGAATGGTTTCCTAAAGGCGTTTAGGGGTGGCTTCCATTTGAGCCAGCGAGGTTGATTTTTCGGTCCTTGTATTTTAATGGATATTCAAAAAGATGGTAACACAAAGGTCAAGCCCAATATTGGCTGCCATATGTGGTGAAACCCCACGGTATGCTTTCCACTACTTTGCAGTGCTATGCCTTATTCTTTCAGCCAGTGTGGTAAAGTCCGACGACAGAGCTTTCAGCAATCCCCATACTTTGCTTCAATATGGTACTATATTGAAACAATTGTATTGTCTGCTCATTATATTGCAACAGGTAACCACCTTTCTTACCCGAGTGCTTGTCATCTCTTGAGACAGTACAAGACTGTCTTGTCATATGCAGTCCTCACTATCTCATCAGATAGTACGGTACTGTCTTGGTGAGATATAGGACTATCCTAATAGCCCTGTAGTATCGTCGCACCTCTTCAGACTATACCAATACTCATAGGCTCTGAGAGCTTAACGGAAGAGAATTCATGGTATTCAATAGTGTAGAAGATAAACAGAATCATATTGCAACTTCTTAGTATTGAAAAGTACTTAGATGGTTGCATGAAGATCCTATCTCTTGGTCAGAACCAAGTCCCATATATAGGTATCTTCCCCCAAGCCTAACCATGGTGACACATTACCTCACATTACATAAGCTCTACAGCTCATCGTGAGTCATAGCGTGAAATCCATCAGGTAACTTGCATGAGTCACTGCGCAATATACCGTTCAAGTTTAACCAATCAAAACCCATAAACAAGGTCATGTACTCGAATGAGTCACCTGCATGGAACCCTTGACTCATAATATGAGTCATGTGCAAAAGTCATTAGATCATATGACGTCACAATCGTGAGTCACGAAATCATTAACCAATCATAATATAACGATGACTCACAAGTGCCTAGTCATGTGCCAACAATGAGTCCAATGACGGCATAGTGTAAAACCAACATACCTTATGACTAATCAGTATTAGTCATGGGAAATCTACCTTACTTAGTCACGATTTGTGACACATATCTGGTTTCACTTCACCATTCTCGGCTAGTGTTATCCAAATCTTCTTCTCCGATAATTGAAGTTGCAATGAAACAGCAACAACTTGTCCTTTGGGTTGAGAAACACAAATGTTTGCCAGGGCATCCAGCACAGGGAATCTCCGCTCTCTGGCATCATTACAAGAAATGATCTTGCCTATTACATCTTCAATACAAATATCAGCCTTCCTCTTTGTGTGATGGTGTTGCATTCCAATTGCAACGTGCATTAGGGTTACCAAATCATACATCTCAAAAGAATTCCAATTGTCTATTAGAACATGGGAGGTGCGGATTCCGTCTTCAAGCCTGGTAATAAATAGCACCAGAGGGCTGAAAGTAGTAATGGGTAGGAAGTTGTACAAGTGACGTGACACAAATAGGAAGAGTAGGATTCCTATGATACAATTTTCCTTTGCTCGCTTAGGTAGTTTGGGTCTCTAGGATCGGTCAGGTCACGGTAGTTGAATCTGTGTGCAGCAAACAATTTCTATCCACCGTGCCTTTCAAAACTATGGTGATGATTGTTAGAAATATTGAAAGAAATATTTCAGTCATTATTTAGGAATATCAGACAAGACATGTATCTACATACCAAAGACAACTGAAAGAGATCTGTAGCGTGGATGTGTAATCTTACCAGGAAAGACCCCCAAAACCTGGCAGATAACGCAAATGGATAAGAAATAAGGGTGTGAGAGTGTGACACTGTGAGAGTCTGTGTTTGAGCATGTAACAGGTTTATTCCTGTCTAACAAAAATACAATAGGAGCGGCGATAGACTTGCTAGCGCGGGGGCTAAGGGAGGCTTCAAGGGACCGGAGGTAAGAGAGAATAGTTGAAGGACAAATAGAACTCAGGGATTGCCATCCAACCAAGTGTATTCTTAGACTGAAGGTCTGTCGAAGTCTGCTGTCTCCTGCTAGCCAGGAGACTTGTTATAATACAAAACCCAAGAGCGATAGCCTTTCTGCAATCACATCATTACCAGTAGCTGCGCACATACCGGAATCCTCTAATCCTGCAAGACCAAAGAAAGAAACAAACAATGCTCAGCCCTCGCCAGTGTTACATGACCATTCCATACCCGGAATCCTAAATATAAACTTCCAACAAAGCAAGCTAAACATAGCAATACGATAGCATAGCCTATCTGACTCAGAGGCAGTGGCGGAGCTGAAATCAAATCAAATAAACCAAATATAAATCAACTAAACATAGGAGATCCTGCACTGCCCGCTCCTGTGCACTGTTACCCGAACATGTACATATGTTACATTCCCTTATTCTGAAAAGTCAACAATCATTCCAAAGTCTTCGCTGTCCTCAGCGCTCTCGTCCGTGTGCCATAGGAGGCTGTCGTCATCTGTGGGGAAATAGTGCTGCTCAGAGCTGTTAGAATCATATTCCTCATCATCATAGGGTTCCCAGAAGTTGTCTTGGCAATCGTTTGCGGTGCGGGGTGTAGAGGAAACTTCCATGGGTTCCCAGGAAGCTTTAATGTAGTGGGAGGTGATCTGGAACGTCGGTTCTGCTGGGTGGTTAGCGTCCCAGTATTCCTGTATGAGTTCCAGGGAGTGGTCGAGGTTCTCGATAGGTTCCCAGGAGTCGTCTGCTCCGTCATAGCCTTTCCAGTGAACCAGGAATTCGTGCCTGTAGCTCTGGCGGCGGTAGTCGAGTATCTGCTCTGCTTCCCATTCTTCTGCATTGTCAATTAGGATGGGTGCTGGCTTGGCCATTCTGGGGGATTTGAATCTATCGGGATCCTTCTCGCTGAATTCCTTAAGGGAGGAGACGTGGAAGTAGGGTTTCTGGTGGGCCATTCTGGGCGGGAGGTGTAGTTTGTAGTTTTCTGTATCAGGTAGAAGTTCGAGGACCTTGAAAGGTCCGAACCAGCGTGGTTCTAGCTTCTTGGATCATCCAGCGGAGGAGGTATAAGGGCGGCCTCTAACGAGAACTCTGCTGCCTTTCTTGAAGGGTTCCGTTAAGGGTTTGTGGCGTTTGTCAGCTTGGACAGTCTGGCGGAGGAGGGAATGCTTTCTGGCCATGGCTACTTCCATTCTTGTTGCTTCATGGGGGTTTAGGATATCGTCCACAGCTGGTACTTTGCTGGCGGATCTCTGGACAGGACTGAATATCTTCCAGCGGTGTTCATAGATAGAGTTCGTTAGGGGGCGGACGGGGCCCCGGAAAATGCGGGCCCCCGGCCCTTTTCCCCGCCCTGCCCCGCTCAACGGCCTGGGGCGGAGTGTCTTTTTCGGCATTCCCTGCCCCTGTGCCCGCTCAGGCCCCCGCCCCACCCATACCTCGGACGGGTCCCCATTAAAAATGTGTGGTAACAAATGGGGCCCCGTCCAGGGAATGAGTGCGGGTGGCCCCTGGGATCGGCGGGGCGGGGATTACGCGAAAATACCCCCCCCGGCCCTCTGTAAGGGCGGGGCCTGGCGAGTGAAAACCCGCCCCACCCGGCCCCGTAACGAACACTATTCAAAGAGGGCATGGTATGGCGAGATGCCTAGGGATTCATGAGGGGCGCCATTCATGGCTGCTGCAATAGCTGGCAGGGCGCTGGACCAGTTGTTCTGTCTGGGGTTAACGAAGTTCCTCATTAGCTGTTTAAGGGTGCGAATCCTTCGCTCCACCTGGCCATTCGTTTGGTGGTGGTATTGGGTCGCCATCCAGACCTGGATACCAAGGGACTTAATCATTTGTGACCAAAACTTAGAGGTAAAGTGAGAGTCCTGGTCAAGAACAATGCTGAGAGGGAGGCCATGGACATCGAAGATAGTACTGTTGAGTTTCTTGAAGATCTTCTCAGAGGTAGCCGCGTCCTTGAGGGGTATAAGGTGTGTGTAGAAGGTAAAGCGGTCCATAATGACCATGATAGATGTGTAGCCATCGGATTTGTTAAAAGGTCCAGCGAAGTCTATGGCTAGGGATTGGTAGGCTTCGTCGGGGTCAGGGAGGGTAAGAGATCGTCCATAGGGTAGGGTGGTGGGCTCGTTGTTAATCTGGCACTTATCGCATGACCGACAGTATAGGACATAGTCCTGGCGCATCTGTGGCCACCAGAAGAAGCAAGCCGCATAGGAGTAGCATTTGTAGGCTGAGAAATGCCCAAGGCCTTCATGAACAGTCTTGAGGATGAAATCCCGTAGGGATACCCCCTTCTCAAGAGGTCCTACCCGTATATAAACGTTTTCGTACCCATTGGTGTTCTGGGCAAGTAGAAGGCCATCGTGGATGGAATAGTGCAATTTGCTATCGGTTTCCTTGACCCTAGTGTCGAGGGCGTCGGTCTCAAGGGCTTCCCTAACTCGCTGGGCAAGCATACCCATAAGGCGGGAGTGTAGGGTGCTTAGGAATTGGTTGGCATTGGTTACCTCATCGGGGTCATAGCCTGCTTGGCTGTAAAGGGGACTGAAGGCCGGCTAGGCAATGGGGGGAGTGGCTAGGATGGTATCGTTCATACGGAAAGGCGGGAGGCTTTCTGAGTAGTATGGGATATCGGGGAGTGAGGCCTGGCCTGCCTCAAGGGCTGTATTCGATGTTGAAGTCCTATCCTGCTCTTTTCTCTTTGTCTTCTTACTCTGCTTCCGGACCTTAGGGTCCTTTGCCCAGTAGCCTGCACCTTCTTTTTCATTCTTATGTATTTCACACCCATCGTTAGTGCATGACATCCAGCTCATTTCTGAGTGTCGTCGTTCCATTTCACTAGAGATTGGAAGAGTTCTATGATTACCCCAAGAGTTTCCAATCAATATTCTGCTATCGTTGCTGGCTGCGCTTGATGTAGCTGGCGAGGAGGCAGCAGCCTAGCGCTTCTGGGAACAGGTTACTGCATTGCTAGTAATTTCGTGCATAAGGTATTCAGGGCGGCAGCGACTGATAGAGTCACTGCTCGTAACGGTGGGAGAGGTTCGGGCTTCTTCTCAGTGGTACATTGCGTCATCTGATTCAATGCTAAGGTCGGTCGAGGAGGCGTAGCTTGTATTGATTTCGAGGGGTTGGGTAGTGTCAGGTAGCTCAAGGCTGTCATAATCGATAGTGGGGTCCCTGAGACTTATATCTAGCGGCCCTGGGGTTCACTCATGGATTCTCGATAGGTAGTCTGCATGGGAATTCATCGCTCCTGGCTGGTATTCTATTTTACAATCAAAGCGACTGATGTGCGTTAGCCGGCTCTGCTGTCGTCCATTCAGATTCTTTTGTGTCATGAGTTTGGGGAGACTCTCGTGGTCTGTAACCACTGTAAATTGCCTGTGAAGCAAGTGGGGAGCGAATGCTTCCATAGCCTCAATGATTGCGAGCGTTTCCTGTTGGTGTGTTCGGTAGTTGCTTTGTGAGGGTGTCAGCTTTCTGGTGTGGAACGCTGCAGGCCTGGCTGCATCTGTGGTTGGTCCTTGGCCTATCCAAGCGCCCGTACCTGTAGGGGATGCATCCGTAAAAAGCCATATCATATGTGACTTATTATAGGCGATCGGTCTAAGGACTGTGTGCTTATCTGCAGCTCGCTTGACCGCTTCGAAGGCTGGTTCCTGCAGATCCGGCCACACCGATTCAGCGTTTCCACTCAGCTCTGTGAGCGGGGCTGTGATGGTGGCGATGTGGGGAATGAACTGCGAGATATAATTAACTATTGCATTGAATCGCTGCATTTCTTTCTGGCTCTCTGGTCTTATCTAGTCCATTATGGTCCGGACTTTCTCTGGTGCAGGGTGGATGCCATCATCATCTATCATATGGCCTAGGATATCGAGTTTAGTGGCAAAGAAAACACCTTTCTTTGGGTTGGCATAATAGCCGGCGGTCTGCAGCTTACTGCAGGTGTTCGTAACGTCCTTAACATGCTCTTCAAAGGTGTCACTGAAGACAAAAATATCGTCAATGTAGACCCATATGTTCTTGCCTATTTCGTCATTGAATAGGTCCTCCATAGTTCTCACAAAGGTTCCAGGAGCATTCATGTCTCCTTGCATCATGACCTGGCTGGTAAAGCCGCCGAAGGGTGTCTTGATAGTGTTGTACTTAACATCATCTGGATGCACTCTGGTCTGGAAGTAGGCGTCACTGAGATCTATCT
>Ga0307513_10002982_pt1 | contig 23062 bp, 18 predicted proteins | sample 15_EM_MG_FD_202174 | JGI IMG/M metagenome (GOLD analysis project Ga0307513, IMG submission 202174) | Populus trichocarpa ectomycorrhiza microbial communities from riparian zone in the Pacific Northwest, United States - 15_EM | ecosystem: Host-associated > Plants > Roots > Unclassified | place...
CGAGTACATCGACCTCGTGATCGTCTTGGTGTTCGGGACGATCCTGTATCTGGGCCTGCCGTTTCTGGCTGTCTTGATCACACGGAGGCTGCTGCGCGGGCGGTCCAACACGGTTCAGCTCGTCGCAGGCGGCATCGTCGTCGCGCTGGCGGTATCGCTCCTACCCGCGGTCGCGGCCGCGGCGGCGCTGGCCCCCTACTGGGCCGGGGTGGTCACAGCCATCGTCGCGGTCTCCGCGGTGCTGCTCCTGGCCCGGTTGGGGGTCGGGGCGATCCTGATCTGGGCGATCCGCAAGGCGGCACAGCAGGTCAACAGCATCGGCACCATGGCGTCGCGAGTGCTGCCGCTCCTGCTGCTGGTCGTGATGTTCGCGTTCTTCACAGCCGAGCTGTGGCAGGCCGCCAATGCACTGAGCCGGAGCCAGCTGTGGGTCGTGGTGGCATTCCTGGCGCTGCTCGCCGTGGGCTTCATGGCCGCGACGTTCTCCGACGAGCTCCCCGCGCTGCGCGAGGCATCCCGGGCACGGGCCGACCTGCTGGCCCGTCTACAGGGGACGCCGCTCCGTGGCACGACGGCGACGGCCGGACAATCGCGCTTGACCGGACCGGAGCGGCTCAACGTCCTGCTCCTGCTCTTCCTCGCCCAGGCGGTACAGGTCGTCGCATTCGTCGTGGTGGTGTTCGTGTTCTTCGTCGTGTTCGGCGTCCTCATGATCACGCCAGGGGTGCAGGAGACCTATCTCTCCGCACCGCTACCTGCCGAGGCGACATTCTTCGGCATTCCCGTTCCTGTGAGCAACGCACTCTTCCAGGTCTCGCTCTTCCTCGCCGCCTTCTCGGGCCTGTACTTCACCGCCTCGAAGACGACGGACGAGCGCTACCGACGAGCGTTCTTCGAGCCCTTGATCGACGAGATCGCACTGAGCCTCGCCGCCCGGGATGTCTACCGCGAGCGGTGGCCGCAACAGTGATCGCCTCCCGACCGGGACGGTGAAACGACGGTGAAACCGCCGACGACCATCCTTGGCAGGGGCTTACCGAGGGGGTCGGTGAGGTCGGCGAGGGGGACGGTCCAACATGTCGAGCGGGAACGAAACAGGGGCTCGCGAGCCGGTCATCGACGCGGCCGTGGCCAGCACCGAGACAGCGATCACGGCACCACCGGCTGATCAACAGCCGGAGTACCACCGCATGGCCAGCAAGCCGGGATCGCCCTGGTGGCTACCGATCGTCGCGACGGTCGCGCTGCTCGCGATCGGGTTCGCCTGCCAGTTCATCGTCGGCCTGGGCGTCTTTGCTGCCGCCGCCCTGACCGACGTCATCGACGAGGCGTTCCTCGATGTGGTCGTCTCGTTCGCTGCGATCGGCGCGTTCCTGCCCGCGTTCTTCCTCGCCGCCCGTGTCTGGCGCCGCCGGGGCGGCGAACTCTCGTCCGTTGCCGGCCGGATCCGCTGGAAATGGCTCCTGCTGTGTGCCGCGATCGCCGTGCCGGCCTTCCCGCTGCACCTCGTCCTCGTCACGATGTTGTCCGCCGTCGCGGAGCCGGCGATGCTGGAGGCCCCGCCGATCGACCCGGCCGAACCGACCGGACTGGCCGCGACGACGATCACCACCATCGTCGTGCTCCTGCTGGTGGTGCCCTGCCAGGCCGCCGCCGAGGAGTACTTCATGCGGGGTTGGCTCGTACAGGTGTTCGGCGCGTACCTGCGCACACCGTGGGTCGGCGTCGGTATCGGTGCTGTCGTGTTCGTCCTGTTGCACGGCGAAGGCACCGTCGCGGGTTACGCCGCCCTGTTGACCTTCGGGCTCGTTCTCGGCTGGCTGGTGGTGCGCACCGGTGGGCTCGAAGCCGGGATCGCGTTCCACGTCGTGTGGAACCTGACCATCGCGGTGCTCGCGGTGCTGGCGGGCGACACGGACTCCGAGTCGAATCTCGGCGACAGCCCGTGGCCCGTGCTGGTGGGCCAGCTGATCGTGATGCCGCTCTACGCGTTCATCATCGCGAAGCTCGCGACGCGGAAGCGCCTGCTCGCGGCCTGACACGGGCTGTGGACGCACGCATGGCTCGCGGGGGGCGAGAATGATCGATCCGACGAGGTTCGTGGGGCGGGTCGACGAGATCGCGCAGCTCTGCGGGCTGCTCGAGAACGATCTGGCGGAACCGTTGCGGGTCGGACTGGTCAGCGGGGAGCCGGGGATCGGCAAGACCGCGCTGCTCGACGAGTTCGACCGGCTCGCCCGTTCGAAGGGCTGGACGGTGTCGCGGGCCGGCGCATCGAGCGCGGCGGGCGCTCCGAACTACTGGCTCTGGGAGCAGGTGCGGCGGGGGTGGCAGTCGTGTGTGGGCGAGGCCGCACCGATCCTGTGGGAGAGCGCCTCGCCGGATCGGCACGGCCCGGTCACCGCTGACCAGCGGTTCGCGATGTTCGAGCGGTTCGGCCAGTTCCTCGCCGAGGCGGCGGACACCACCGATGGCGGGCTCGTCGTGGTCCTCGATGACCTGCATTGGGCCGACCGCGGGTCGATCGCGTTGCTGGGTCATCTGGTCGCGCATCGAGCCATCCATGCGATCACGGACCGCGCGCGGACGCGACTGGTCATCGTCGCCGGGGCCAGGGCGCTCGAGCTGGCGCAACGCTCCGCAGGGTCCGAGCTGACAGCGACGGTGGCCCGTCACGACACGCACATCCGGCTCGACGGCCTGTCCGGCCACGAGGTCGGCGTGCACCTGAGCAGGGTGCTCGGGCGACGCCCGGATCAGCGCGTCATCGATGCCGTGCGGGAACGGACTCAGGGCAATCCGCTGTTCGTCCACGAGCTCGGCCGCATCATCGCGGCCGGTCAGAAGCCGGACGCGGGGGTCACCGACGTCATCCGGGACACGATCCGTCATCACGTGGCGGTGCTGCCGCAACGGGTGCACGGGATGCTCGCCTGCGCCGCGCTGCTCGGTGAGCCGATCGACGTGGCTGCGGTCGCGGCGATCACCGGCATCACGGTCGAGGACGCGCTCGCCGACGTCGAGCAGGCACAACGCGCCGACGTGCTCGTCCCGGGGCAGGGCGGGCCCGCGTTCCGGCACGACCTGTTCCGTGAGACCGTGCGCGACGACCTGCCGCTCGTCGAACGCGCCGAGATGCACCTGCGGATCGCCGAGCACTGGACGGCCACCCGCCCGGACCGGGTGCTGGAGATCGCCCGCCACCGGCTCGCGGCGCTACCGCTCGGGGACCGTGCCGTCGCGAGCGCCGCCGCGCGGGACGCTGCGGCGCAAGCGCTCGCCGTGCTCGCCTTCGAGGACGCCGCGGAACTGCTCGACATCGCAGCCACCACGGCCCCATCCACGCACCCCGTGGACGAACGGTGCCGGGTGTTGGTCGAGGCCGGCCGGGCGCATTTCCTGGCGAACGACACCGGCACTGCGATCGAGCGATGCACCGCCGCCGCAACGCTGGCCAGACAGGCCGGCGATGCCGCAAGCCTCGGCCGGGCGGCGCTCGCCCTGCCCGAGTCGACCGAGATGGGGTGGCTGCCGCTGACGCACGCCTGGTCTGAGCAGGCGCTGTCCGAACTGCCGGCAGGGGACGACCCGCTGCGCGCCCAGCTGCTCGCCCAGTGCGCGCTCGCACTGGTGCCATCCGATGAGGTCCCGGCGATGCAGGCGGCGAGCGTGGAGGCGCTGGCCATGGCGATGCGGCTCGGCGACGCTCCGTCGCTGCGGATCGCGCTGCGGGCACGGCAGGTCGCCTGCGCCGCGCCAGAGGGGCACGTCGAGCGAGCGATGCTCGGCGACCGGATGGTGGCGCTGGGGCGGCGGACCGGTGATCAGGACGCCGTCTTCTGGGGACACCTCTGGCGGTTCGATGCGCTGCTGCAGGCCGGTCGCGCGACGGCCGCCGCCGGCGTGCTCAGCGAGGCCACACTCATCACGGACCACGAACGCCAGCCCGTCCTGCACTGGCAGGTGCTCAAGAGCCGGGGTGTGCTCGCGATCGCCCGCGGCGAGTTCGCGCAGGCCCGCGTACTCGTCACGGAAGCCCGCGAGCTGGTACCGCCCGGCCCGGAGCGCGACGCGCTCGGGCTGCCCCAGAACGTGCTGCTCAGCAGGCTCACCGACGACGACTTGGATCCCACGCCCGTCATACCTGCAGCGCTGCTGGAGCACCCGCTCGTCGTACTCATGGTGTTCCTGCACCTCGCACCGTGGTACCTGGCGCGCGGCCGCGATGCAGAAGCGGCGGATCTCTACGAGCGGCTCCCACCGCTCGACGCGATGTCGCCGCCCCCGTACATCGCGCTGCTGGCCACCAGCGTGCGCGCGGCGGTGGCCGCCGCGCTCGGCGACGCAGACGGCGCGGCGGCGTGCTACACGGCGCTGCTGCCACACGCCGACCTGCACGCGACCACCGGTGCGGAGGTGCTGATCACGCTCGGCTCGGTGCACCAGTTCCTCGGACTCGCCGCCGCCGGGGCGGGACGCCTCGACCCGGCCGTCGAGCACCTGCGCGCCGGCATCGCCGCGAACGACCGAGCCCAGTTCCGCCCGTACGCCGCCACCGGCCGCTACGAGCTGGCCAGGCTGCTCCGCGACCGCGGCGGCCTCGGCGACCACCAGGAAGCGGTGGCCGCCGCAGCCGACGCGCTCGCCGTCGCCGACCGTCTCGGCATGCCCGGCCTGCGCCAGCAGGCCGAGACACTCGCCACCGAGCTGCGGGCGTCGGCGCAGCCGGGCCCGCTCACACCGCGCCAGCTCGAGGTCGCCGAGCTGGTCGCGATGGGCGCCACCAACAAGGAGATCGCCGCGAAGCTGCACATCGCAGAACGCACGGCCGAGAACCACGTACAGGCCATCCTGACCGCGCTCGGCTTCCGCTCCCGCAGCCAGATCGCCACCTGGAACACATTGCGCCGGGGCCGGGAATGAGGCGGCCGTCTCAACCTGGCCGAAACGGTCGCCCACTAGCGTGACACCCTGCGATCAAGTTCGCGCCGACACCTGACCCGAAGGACATCACCGATGCTCTCCTCCACCGTACGAATGCGGACGTTGGGCACCGCACTCGTCGCCGCCGCGGCGTTGCTGATCGCCGGATGCGGCGACGCAGGGCGGCGTGATGCGCCGACGGCGCCGGGCACGGCCGCTGCTGCCTCGAAGCCGAGGCTCGCGATCGTGTACTTCCCGCAGTTCAAGGACGGCTCGTGGGGCGAGGCCGCGACCACCGGCGCGCAGAAACTGAAGGACAGCGGCGCGATCTCGGACTTCCTCGCGCAGGAGAACGTCAACCCCGGGGCCGACGCCGAGCGGGCGCTGCGCAGCCTGGCCCAGCAGGGCTACAACCCGATCATCGCCCACTCCTTCAGCTACGGCGACAACGTCAAGAAGGTCGCCGCCGAGTTCCCGGGAACCCTTTTCGCCTACCCCGGCGGATTCGGTGACGTGAAGGCCAACCAGACCGACTACGCCCAGCCGTTCTACGAGGCCACCTACCTCGAGGGCATCCTCGCGGCCGGCGCGACGACCGGCGGGGCCGTCGCCGGCCTCGGCGGGTTCGACATCCCGGTGTGCCGGGCGATGTACAACGCCTACCTGGAGGGCGCGAAGGTCGTGCGGCCGGCGACCACCGGCTCGTTCGTCCAGGTCGGCGACTGGGTCGACGTGCAGAAGGCGAAGGAGGCGTCGCTGGCGCAGGCCGACGCGGGCGCCACGATGTTCGTCGGCTGCGGGCAGGGGCCGACGTTCGGGCAGATCGACGCGGCCGCCGAGCGTTCGGGCGTGGCCAGCGGCTACAGCGGCGACATGTCGGCCCGCTCCCCCGCGGTGCTGGCGTCGTTCACCTGGAACCTGGACAAGGTCTTCGCCCCGATGGTGGCCGATGTCGCCGCGGGCAAGATCAGCCCGTCGCGGTACTACCAGGTCGGGATGAAGGACGGCGGCATGGACGTGGTCATCAGCCCGTCGTGGAAGGCGAAGATCACGCCCGACGCCATGGCCCAGTTCGACAAGAAGCTCGCCGAGGTCAAGAGCGGCGCCTTCACGGTTCCCTACAACGACAAGTGACCGAGGCGGCCGTCCTCACCGGGATCCGGCGCCGGTTCGGTGCCGGCCACCCGGCGCTGGACGGTGTCGATCTGGAGCTGGCGACCGGCGAGGTGCATGCGCTGCTCGGGGAGAACGGCGCCGGCAAGACCACGTTGATGCGGATCCTCGCGGGGCTCGACCGGCCGGACGACGGCGAGGTCGTCGTCGCGGGCGAGCCGGTCACGGCGTTCACCCCGCGTGCGCAGCGGGCCCGCGGGGTGGCGATGGTGCAGCAGCACTTCACCCTGGTGCCGACGCTCACCGCCGGCGAGAACCTCGCGCTGGCGGGGCCGCGGGGCAGGCTGCGGCCCGGCGCCCGGCAGCTGCAGCGCCGGGTCGACGAGCTGGCGGGCCGGTTCGGCCTGCCGGTACGCGCCGACGCACCCGTGGCCGAGCTGTCCGTCGGTGAGCAGCAGCGGTTGGAGATCCTGCGCGCGCTCGACGCGGACGCCCGACTGCTGATCCTCGACGAGCCGACCGCGGTGCTCGTCGACGACGAGGCGCAGGCGCTGCTCGACGTGTGCCGCGAGCTGGCCGCCGACGGCCGCGCCGTCGTGATCATCACGCACCGGCTCGGTGAGGTGTTCGCCGGCTGTGACCGGGTCACCGTGCTGCGACGCGGTGCCGTCGTGTGTGCGGGGGAACCGGTCGCCGACCACGACCGGGCAAGCCTGGCCGCGCTCATGGTCGGCACCACCAACGGGGCCGGCGCACCGGCCCGGCGCACGCAGCCAGACGGTCCGGTCCGGCTGCGCGTCACGGGCGCTGCCCTGCGCCGGCTGCAACCGCTCGACCTGGAGGTGGGCGCGGGCGAGGTGCTGGGCGTCGCCGGGGTGGACGGCAACGGCCAGGCCGAGCTGGAGGCGCTGCTCGCCGGCTCGGCGGCGCCCGAGCGCGGCACCGTCACCGTCGACGGGGCGCCGCTCCCGGTCGGCCGGCCGCGGGAACGGATCGCCCGCCGCATCGCCTACGTGCCGTCCGATCGCTATCGGCACGCGCTCGCCCGCCCGCTCTCGCTGGCCGACAACCTCGAGCTCGGGCGCGGTGCGACCTGGCGCCCCGGGAAGGCGCGCCGGGAGCAGGCCGCCGCACCCGCGCTCGACGCGTGGGACGTGCGCGCCACCGGGCCGGGCACGCCCGCCGCGGCCCTCTCCGGCGGCAACGCGCAGAAGCTCGTGCTCGCCCGTGAGCTGGCGGGCAACCCGTTGCTGGTGGTCGCCGCGCAGCCGACCCGCGGCCTCGACCCGGAGGCTGCCCGGATCATCACGCGCCGGATCCTCGACGCGGCTGCGGCCGGCGCCGCCGTCGTGTGGTTCGGGGCCGAGCTGGACGAGCTGTTCGCGATCGCCGACCGGCTGGTGGTTCTCGCCGGCGGCCGGGCGACCGAGCCGTTCACACCGCCGTACGACCGGCATGCCGTCGGCATCGCCATGGCAGGCGGGCACGACTCGTGACGATCACCGAACAGCCCACCCCGGACCGGCCCGTCGACCGGCTGCTCAGTGGCGCGGCCGAGCGCCCCGGCCTCGCCCGCATCGCCGTGCCCGCGCTCGCCGTGCTCGGCGCGCTCGTGATCGGCGGCGTGCTGATGGGGATCGAGGGCGTCGCTCCCCTCTCGGCGTACGGCGAGGTGGTGCGCGGGGTGTTCGGCCGCACCCGCGGTCTGATCGACACCGCGATCATCGCGACGCCGCTGGTGCTGATCGGCCTGGGCATCACGATCGCGTACCGGGCCCGGGTCTTCACGATCGGCGCGGAGGGCCAGTACATCGCGGGCGCACTCGCCGGCACCGCGCTGGCCACCGCGGGCCCGCTCGCCGGGCTGCCCGGGCCGGTGCTGCTGATCGCGGGTCTCGTGGTCGCGGTGCTGGCCGGCAGCGGGCTGGCCGGGCTGACCGCATGGCTGCAGAGCCGGTTCGGGGCCAGCGTGGTGATCACCAGCCTCCTGCTCAACTACGTCGCGGCGGCCGCGCTGGCGTGGGCGGTCCGGGTCGGCATCCGCGATCCCGGCTCCTTCACCCCGCAGAGCCGCGACGTCGGCGCCGCCGCGCTGCCCGGCACTCCCCTGCATCTCGGGTTCCTGGTCGCGCTGGTCGCCGTGCCGGTGGTCGCGATCGTGCTGCGTCGCACCCGCTTCGGGCTGCGCGTCGACGTGCTCGGCGCCAACCCGGAGGTGCTCGCGGTCACCGAGGTGCGGCCCGCCATCACCCGCATGATCGTGCTGCTCGTGGCGGGCGGGTTCGCGGGGCTGGCCGGGTTCGTGGAGGTCGCAGGCGTCACCGGCCGGATGACGCCGGCCTTCGCCACCGGATACGGGTTCACCGCGATCATCGTGGCGCTGCTCGGCGGGCTGCGCCCGCTCGGTGTGCTGATCGCGGCGCTGGTGCTCGCCGGCATCACGGTCGGGTTCGACGAGGCGGAACGCGCGTTCGTCATCCCCTCGGCCACCGTCGGAGTCATCCAGGCCCTGATCGTCGTCTTCTTCGTCGCCGGCGACGCGCTGAGCAGGCGGGAGCGCTAGTTGGACACCCTGTTCACGCTCGCCACGCTGGCCGCCGCGATCCGGTTGGCGATCCCGGTGGCGATGGCCGCGCTCGGCGAGGTGCTCACCGAACGCTCCGGCGTCCTCAACCTCGGGCTCGAAGGCACGATGCTGTTCGGGGCGCTGGCCGGGTACCTCGGCACGGTGGCCACCGGCACGCCATGGCTGGGGCTGGGCTCGGGGTTGGCGGCCGGCGCGGCATGCGGGCTGGTGCTCGCGCTGTTCATGGTGGTCGTGCGCGCCGACCAGATCGTCACGGGGCTGGCGTTCACGCTCTTCGCGGTCTCGGCCACCACCTACCTGTTCGAGCTGAACTACACGATCGGCGAGCCGCCACCCCGCATCCCGAGCCTCGACATGATCGAGCTGGTCGTCATCGTGCTGGTGGCGCTGGGTGCGGTGTGGTTCCTGCTCGCCCGCACGTCGGTCGGGCTGGTGCTGTCGGCGGCCGGTGACGCCCCCGGCGCCGTCGACGCGATGGGGTACCGGGTCGCGCGGGTGCGCTCCGCGGCGACCGTGGCCGGCTGCGCGCTCGGCGGCCTGGCCGGCGCGATGCTCGTCTGCGGGCCGCTCGGCCTGTTCGTGCAGAACGTGACCGCCGGACGAGGCTGGGTGGCGCTCGCGCTCGTCGTCTTCGCCCGCTGGCGGCCCGGCTATGCGGTCGCCGGCGCACTCTTGTTCGGCCTCTGCGACGCCGCCCAGCTGCGGCTGCAGGGCACCGCCACCGCCATCCCGTACGAGATCTTCCTGGCCCTGCCCTATCTCGTGACGCTCGTCGCGCTGATGGTGCGGGCCCGGCGCACCGGCACGCCGGCCGCGCTGGCGGTGCCGTTCGTGAGAGGAAGATCATGAACGTCGAATCCGTGATGTACGACGGTGTTTGCCGGTGCCGGCCGCGTCGTATCATCCGCGCGGCTGAACGAGCCACCGCGGTGCGCCGCCGAGTCGGCCTGTTCTACGAATCCTGAGGAGCGGCCCGGTGTCCGACAGCCTGCCCACCATCGACGTCAGCGCTTTCGCGACCGGCGCCGCGCCGTCGCCCGCCCAGGACGCGGTGGCCGCCGAGCTCGACCGGATCCTCCAGGAGATCGGGTTCTTCCTGATCACCGGCCACGGCGTCGAACCGGCGGCCAAGGCCGAGATGATGGCGCAGATGCGTCGGTTCTTCGCGCTGCCGGAGGCGGAGAAGCTCGAGATCGCGATCGAGAACTCGAAGGCGCACCGCGGCTACGTCGCGATCGCCTCGGAGGCCCTCGACGACGTCAACAAGTCGGCCGGCGACCTCAAGGAGTCGATCGACACCGGCGGGGAACACGGCCCGGACCACCCCGACGTGCTGGCCGGCGTGCCCACGTTCGGCCCCAACCAGTTCCCGGCCGATCCCGCCTTCCGCGCGGCCTGGGAGGTGTACCGGGAGCAGGCGGTCGAGGCGGCGCAGCGGGTGCAGCGGGCAATGGCACGCGCGCTCGGCATGCCCGACGAGTACCTCCTCGACCTCCCCGGCGGTGAGGTCATGTACCACCTGCGCCACCTGCACTACCCGCCGCAGGACGCCGTCAAGCCCGGCCCCGACCAGCTCGGCTGCGGCGCGCACACCGACTACGGCACCGTCACCCTGCTCTCCGACGACGGCATCGGCGGGCTGCAGGTGATGCGCCGTGACGGCGTCTGGATCGACGTCCTCGTCCCCGACGACCAGCTCGTCGTGAACCTCGGCGACCTGATGGCGATGTGGACCAACGACCGCTGGGTCTCCAACCCGCACCGGGTGGTCAATCCCGCGCACCGCGACCGCTACTCGATGCCGCTGTTCGTCCACCCGCCCTACCACGCGGAGATCAGCTGTCTGCCCACCTGCCTCGCCCCGGGCGAGCAGCCCCGCTACGAGCCGCAGGGATCGGGCGCCTACCTGATGAGCCGGCTCGACGCGACGCACAGCTACCGCAATCCGCTGCTGGCACAGGGCGCATCCCCCGAGGTACAGAACCCGTGACCGAGCACATCATCGACTCCTCCATCCCGCACTCCGCCCGCGTGTGGAACTACTGGCTGGGCGGCAAGGACAACTACGAGGCGGACCGCGCCGCCGCCGACGCGTTCTCCGAGATGTACCCGGGCATCGGCCCCCTCGCGACGCAGTCGCGGCAGTTCCTCATCCGGGCCGTCCGCTACCTGACCCTCGAGGCCGGGATCCGGCAGTTCCTCGACATCGGCACCGGGCTGCCGACCATGGACAACACCCACGAGGTGGCCCAGCGGTACGCCCCGGACTCGCGCATCGTCTACGTCGACAACGATCCGCTGGTGCTCGCCACCGCGCGGGCACTGCTGGTGAACACCACGCCGGAGGGCGTCACCGCCTACGTCGACGCCGACATGCACGATCCGCGGACGATCGTCTCCGACGCCAGGAACATCCTCAACTTCACCAAGCCGATCGCGGTCATGTTCATGGGTGTGCTCGCGCACGTCGCCGATTACGAGGAGTCGCGCGAGATCGTCGCGGAAGTGCTGTCCGCAGTGCCGTCCGGGAGCTACCTGCTGATGTGGGACGGCACCACCACCAGCGAGGGCCTGGTGCACGCCAACGAGGAGTACACGAAGTCCGGCGGCGTGCCCTACATCCCGCGTGATGTCGAGCAGATCGTCCGCTACTTCGACGGCCTGGAGCTGGTGGAGCCGGGAGTCCGGTCGGTCTCGCTGTGGCGCAACGACGTCGCCCAGATCGGAGCGGCCGCCGAGGTCGCCGGCTACGGCGGGATCGGCCGCAAGCCGTAGCCCCACCCACCACCACCGAGGGGACACCGCGTGCTGCGCAGCCAGAGCTGGTTCGACAATCCCGACAACCCGGGGATGACGGCGCTGTACATCGAGCGCTACATGAACTGGGGGCTGACCAGGGAGGAACTGCAGTCCGGGCGGCCGATCATCGGGATCGCCCAGACGGGGTCGGATCTCTCGCCGTGCAACCGCCACCACCTCGAGCTGGCCGACCGGGTGCGCGAGGGCATCCGCGAGAACGGTGGGTTGGCGCTCGAGTTCCCGGTGCACCCGATCCAGGAGACCGGCAAGCGGCCGACCGCCGCGCTGGACCGCAACCTGGCCTACCTGGGCCTGGTCGAGGTGCTCTACGGCTATCCCCTCGACGGCGTCGTGCTCACCACGGGCTGCGACAAGACCACGCCCGCCTGCCTGATGGCCGCCGCGACCGTCAACATCCCGGCGATCGTGCTCTCGGGCGGACCGATGCTCAACGGCTGGTTCAAGGGCGAGCGCACCGGCTCGGGGACCATCGTGTGGAAGGCCCGGGAGATGCTGGCGGCCGGTGAGATCGACGAGGCCGAGTTCGTCGAGCTCGTGGCGTCGTCGGCGCCCTCGCCGGGGCACTGCAACGTGATGGGCACTGCGTCGACCATGAACGCGCTGGCCGAGGCGCTCGGCATGAGCCTGCCCGGCTGCGCCGCGATCCCCGCGCCGCATCGCGATCGCGCCCGCATCGCCTACCGCACCGGGCGCCGGATCGTCGAGATGGTCCACGAGGACCTCAAGCCCTCCGACATCCTCGTCCGCGAGGCGTTCGAGAACGCGATCGTCGTCAACTCGGCCATCGGCGGCTCCACCAACGCGCCCGTGCACATCACCGCCATCGCCCGGCACATGGGCGTCGACCTGCCGTTGCAGGAGTGGCAGCGCGTCGGGCTGCGGGTGCCGCTGCTGGTGAACATGCAGCCTGCCGGTACCTACCTGGGCGAGGAGTTCCACCGGGCGGGCGGGGTGCCCGCCGTCGTCCACGAGCTGATGGCCAACGGGCTGATCCACGAGAGCGCCCCGACGGTCAACGGCGCGACGATCGGCGAGAACTGCCGCGACAGCGCCACCGGCGATCGCGACGTGATCCGCTCCTTCGCCGACGCGCTGCAACCGGAAGCCGGCTTCCTGGTCCTGCGCGGCAACCTCTTCGACAGCGCGATCATGAAGACCAGCGTGATCTCGGACGAGTTCCGCAAGCGCTACCTCTCCGATCCCGAGGACCCGAACGCGTTCGAGGGCCGGGCGATCGTCTTCGACGGCCCGGAGGACTACCACAAGCGCATCGACGATCCCGATCTTGCGATCGACGAGGGGTGCGTGCTGTTCATCCGCGGGGCCGGGCCGCTGGGCTACCCCGGCGGTGCCGAGGTCGTGAACATGCAACCGCCCGCCGCCCTGATCAAGCAGGGGATCCACACGCTCCCCTGCATCGGGGACGGGCGTCAGTCCGGCACCTCCGGCTCCCCGTCGATCCTGAACGCCTCGCCCGAGGCGGCCGCCGGTGGCGGGCTGGCGATCCTGCGCACCGGCGACCGGGTCCGGATCGACCTCAACGCCGCGACGGCCGACATGCTGGTGCCCGACGAGGAGCTGGCCCGGCGCCGGGCGGAGCTCGAGGCTGCCGGCGGCTACCCGTCCCCGCCCTCACAGACACCGTGGCAGGAGATCCAGCGGGGCATGGTCGACCAGCTGTCCGACGGGATGGTGCTGCGCCCGGCCGTCGCCTACCAGCAGGTCGCCCAGCGGATGGGTATCCCCCGCGACAACCACTGACCTCACACCATCCCGTGCGGGTTGGCCGGGGTGTCGGGGATCGGCTGGACCACATCCCAGTGCTCGACGACCTTGCCGTCGAGCACGCGCAGGATGTCGACGATCGCCGTGGGCGGTGCGCCTGCCCGGGCCAGCCGGCTGTGCACCGCGACCAGGTCGTCCCCCGCGACGATGCGGCGAACGTCGCTGTCGGCCGCCATGAGCGCTTGCCCGGCCGGACCGCGGAAGAAGGCGATGAACGCGTCCCGGCCGCTCTGCGTGGCGGGATCGTGCGGGACGAGCGGGTTGTGGGAGACGAAGTCGGCGTGCAGGAGGGTGCCGGCGGCGTCGAGGTCGTTCGCGTCGAAGACCAGGTGGAGCAGCTCTTCGACGATCTCTCGGGTGGTCATGCAGGGAAGACGGATGCGGCGGCGCCGACGTCACACGGCGGTAGATTCGCCAGGGAGATGGCTGATCACTTCGAAGCCGAGCGGCCGGCGCTGTTCGGGCTCGCCTACCGCATGCTCGGCACCCGTGCCGACGCCGAGGACGTGCTGCAGGACGCCTGGCTGCGGTGGAGCCGCGTCGATCCGGCGGGCGTCGACGACCCGCGCGCGTACTTGTTCCGCCTGGTCACGAACACGGCGGTGGATCATCTCCGACGCCTTCAGGCCCGGCGCGAGAGCTATGTCGGGCCGTGGCTGCCCGAGCCGCTGATCGGCGACGCGGCCGCGGAGATCGAGGCCCGAGCCGCCGCCTCGGTCGGGTTGCTGTTGGTGCTGGAGGCGCTGGATCCCGACGAGCGCGCGGTCTTCGTGCTGCACGAGGCGTTCGCGTTCAGCCACGCGGAGATCGCGGGGTTGCTCGGACGCACCGAGCGGGCCGTGCGCCAGCTCGGCTACCGGGCCCGCCGGCACGTCCGGGATCGACGCCCCCGGCGGCAGCCGGACGTGCAGGAGCACCGCGAGCTGGTCGAGCGGTTCGCCGACGCCGCCGTCCGGGGCGACGTCGCGGCCCTGATCGCTCTGCTCGCGCCGGACGCCGTGCTCGTCGCCGATTCCGACGGGCGCCGCGAGACGCCGCGTGTCCCGCTGCACACCGCGGCCGCGGTCGCCGAGTGGTTCCGCAGCGCGCAGCCGTTCTGGCCGGCCGATCTCGCCCTCGTCGCCACCACCGTGAACGGCGGGCCGGGCCTGCTCGTCATGACGGGCGGGGCCCCGTTCCTGGTGGCCGCGCTGGAGGTCGCCGACGACCGCGTCCACGCGATCTACGCGCAGCTGGCCAGCGTGAAGCTGGGGGCAACGTCCGTCGAGTCCTGATCCACCGTCCTGATTCCACATCTCGACGTCATGAGATCCACGACTCGCCGTCACGGTTTCCGCAACTCGCCGTCACGATTTCCGCAACTCGCCGTACCGGTGCCGGGGTCGGGCGTCGGGCGCCGGGCGTCGGGCGTCGGGCGCCCGCGCGAGTTGCGGATTCCGTGACGGTGAGTTGTGGATTCCGTGACGGCGGGTTCAGGAGTGCGCGGGGTGACGTAGGCGATGTTGGCTCGCACCGCCGGCACTGGTCTCCTTGCCGGCATGACCTCCGGAATCGACTCTGGCATGCCCGCACCGCAGCGGGTCGGTGTCGTCGGCGGCGGCACGATGGGCACCGGCATCGCGTACGTGTTCGCCGCGGCGGGATGCGAGGTGACGCTCGTCGAGCCCAGCTCCGAGCAGGCCGCCCGCGCCGAGCGGACCATCCGCACCCAGGCCCAGCGTGCGGTCGAGCGCGGGAAGCTGGAAACGGCTGAGCAGATCCCGCAGTTGCTCCGCGTCACACCGGCGATCACTGATCTCGACGTCGGTCTCGATCTCCTCATCGAGTCGGTCCCCGAGCGGCTGGACCTCAAGCGCCGGGTCCTCGTCGAGGCCGAGGGGCGGGAGCCGGTGCTGCTCGCGTCCAACACCAGCGGGCTCCCCATCAGCGACATCGGCGCCGATCTCCGGCGCCCGGCGGACTTCCTCGGGCTGCACTTCTTCAACCCGGTCTGGTCGATGCCACTGATCGAGATCGTCCACACCGAGGCCACCAGCGACGCGCAGATCGAACGGGCGCGCGCCGCTGCGGCGATGGTCGGGAAGGAGACGATCCTGGTCCGCGACATGCCCGGGTTCGCCACCAGCCGGCTCGGGATCGCGCTCGGGCTCGAGGCCATCCGCATGCTCGAAGACGGCGTGGCGGCGGCCGCCGATATCGACAAGGCGATGGAGCTGGGCTACCGCCACCCCATGGGCCCGCTGCGGCTGACCGACCTGGTCGGGCTCGACGTCCGGCTCGACATCGCCCGCAACCTGACGCTCGCGTACGGCGAGCGCTTCGCGCCGCCGCAGCTGCTGGTCGACAAGGTCGCGGCCGGCGAGCTGGGCCGCAAGAGCGGTCGCGGCTTCTACGACTGGGACGCCTGAGCCGCGAGGAGCGCACGCACCTCCGCCCCGGAGGCAGCCGCGCAGGCGGCCGCCGCGAGCCGGGCCGCGGCCGTGGTGTCGATCTCGCGGACGGCCTGCTTGACGGTCGGGACGGCGGGGGCACTGACGCTGAGCCTCCGCACACCGAGCCCGACGAGCAGGGCGGCGGCACCGTCGTCGGCAGCGAGCTCGCCGCACACCGAGACGGGCTTGCCCGCCTGGCACACGTGCGCGATGAGCTGGGCGACGCCCGGGTCGAAGGGGTCGGCGAGTGCCGCGACGGTGGCGCTGCCGCGTTCGGCCGCCAGCGCGTACTGGGTGAGGTCGTTGGTGCCGATGCTGAAGAAGTCGACGTACGGGGCCAGCGCCCGCGCCTTCAGCGCCGCAGAGGGCACCTCGATCATGACGCCGACCTCGAGGCCTGCCGGGATTCCGCGGCCTTCCACGTGGACGGCCTCGTCGAGCCGTGCACGCGCCCACCGCAGCTCGTCGAGGGTGGCGACCATCGGGAACATCACGCTGACCGGGGTCTCGTGGGCGGTGCGCACGATGGCCCGCAGCTGGTCGGCGAAGAACTCCGGGCGCGCCATCGACAGTCGGATGCCGCGCAGCCCGAGGAACGGGTTGGCCTCGGTGGGCACGGGGAGGTAGCGCAACGGCTTGTCGCCGCCGACGTCGAGGGTGCGCAACGTGATGCGCGCGCCGCTCATGGCCTCGGCGAGCGCGGAATAGGCAGCGTGCTGCTCCTCGATGTCGGGCGGCGCGGTGCGATCGAGGAACAGGAACTCGGTGCGGACGAGTCCGGCCATGTCCGCACCGTTGGCGGCGGCCGTGGTCGCCGACGTCACCGAGTCGATGTTCGCCCCGACCGGCACCGCCACCCCGTCCCGGGTCAGTGCCGGTGCCGAGCCGCTGCGCAGCGCGTCCCGCCGGCGCTCGGCGAGTGCGGCGGAGCTGCGTCGGTACTCGTCGATCACGCCGGGGGCGGGGTCGATCACCACCACACCGCGGGTCCCATCGACGGCGATCGTGGTGCCGTCCGCGACGTCGAGGACGTCCGCCCCGGCGGCGGCGACGGCGGGGATGCCGCGTGCCCGCAGCAGGATCGCGCTGTGGGCCGTCGGGCTGCTGAACGCCTGGACCACGGCCAGCACCCGCAGGGGATCCAGCTCCGCCGCCGCGGCCGGGGTGAGCTCCCCGGTCACTATGACGCCCTCGGCGATCGGCGCTGGGGTGTGCTCGCCGCCGAGGGCGCGCAGTACCTGCGAGCCGACGTCGGTGACGTCCGCGGCGCGCGCCCGCTGGTACGGGTCGGGCAGAGCGGCGAAGCGGTCGCGCAGCGCGCGCACCGACTCCGCCCACGCCGACTCGGCGGCGAGCCCGTCGGTCAACCGGGCGCGGGTCTGCGCGACGAGCTCGGGATCGTCGAGCAGGAGCAGGTGCGCCTCGAACACTGCTGCTTCGGCATCCCCCAGCTCGCGCGCAGCGCGCGAATGCAGCGCCTGCAGCGCCGAACGGGTGTCGGCGAGCGCGGCAGTGAGGCGTTCCCCTTCGACGGCGGGATCGTCGGCCGTCGTCGTGGCGACGTCGAGCGAGCCGGCGTGCCACACCCGCGCGGGCCCGACCGCGACGCCCGGGGACGCCGGCAGCGGTCCTGCGACGGTGGCCGGTTCGGGGGCACGCGCCGACGCCGCTTCGTCGAACGCGCGGTCGGCCAATGCGGTGATCTCGGCCAGCACCTGGCGGGCATCATCGCCGCTGGCCTCGATCTCCAGCTCGTGGTCGTGCAGGACGCCGAGCGTGGCGATGGCGCTGAGGCTCTCGCCGGAGACCCAGTCGGAGCCGGTCGTCCGGTTGCGCAGGCGCACGTCGGCGTCGATCCCGCGGACCACCTGCACCAATCGGGCGGCAGGTCGGGCGTGCAGCCCGTGCGCGTTGGACACGCGGACGACCGCCCGCTGAGCCGACCCGGACGGCGCATCGGTCGGCACAGCGGTCGCCGAGCCGCCGAGAGCGGCGCGCTTGCCGTCGAGCGCGATCTCGGCCTCTGCGGCCACGGCACCGCGGTCCGCCCCGCCTGCCGCGGCGACCGCGGCGACGACGAGACCTTCGACCAGCGGCGCCGGGCACAGCACGACCCGGTCGGCGGTCTCCGGGTCGAGCAGCTCGAGCGCGACCTCCGCGGAGAGCACGGCGCTGCCCATGTCCATGAGGACCACGACACCGGCGCCGCTGTCGGCGTCGGTGACGGCCTTGGCGATGCGGGTGGCGTCGGTGCCCAGCGCGCCGTCCTCGAGCCCGGCGGCCGACCCGATCGCCACGTCCGAGCCGTGCAGCATCTGGCGCGCCAGCTCGATCGCCGCCTCGGCCAGCGCGTGGCTGTGTGACACCACCACGAGCCCGACAAGCTCGCTCATGCAGGCCCCTCGTCGACGACCAGTGCGGCCGTCGCCGCCACGAGCAGTGCCGACGACGTCGCGCCGGGATCGACATGCCCGACGCTGCGTTCGCCCAGGTAGCTGGCCCGGCCCTTGCGGGCGATCAGCGGGCCGGTGGCGTCGCGGCCCGCGTCGGCGGCCTTTGACGCCGCCTGCAGCGCGTCGGCCAGAGGCCGGCCGTCGGCCAGTGCGGCATCGAGCGTGTCGAAGGCGGGTGCAAGGGCGTCGAACATGGTCTTGTCGCCCGGCTCGGCCCGACCGCGGGCCACCACGCCGTTCAGGCCCGCGCGCAACGCGGCGGCAAAGGCGGCCCCATCGACCGTGGTGCCGCTGAGCGCCGGTGCCATGCGCAGGAAGAACGTGCCGTAGAGGGGGCCGCTGGCCCCGCCGACCTTGCTCACGAGCGTCATGCCGACCTGGCGCAGCAGGTCAGCGGGTTGTTCGGCCGCGCCGCCGTCGAGGACGGCGACGACGGCCTGCATCCCGCGCTGCATGTTCGCGCCGTGGTCGGCGTCGCCGATGGCGGAATCGAGTGTCGTGAGGTCGGCCTCGTGCGCGGCGATCAGCTCGGCGAACCGGCGGAGCCACCGCTCGACGGCAGCAGCGTCGATGGCGCTCACCGTCCCCACCGCAGCGCCGTGGTCTGCACCGGCGCGTCCCACAGGGCCGTCAGCTCGTCGTCGAGGCGCAGCAGTGTGACCGAGCAGCCGGCCATGTCGAGGCTCGTGACGTACGAACCGACCAACGACCGCGCAATGCGCACGCCCGCCTTCGCGAGGATCGCCGCGACCTCGTTGTACATCACGTACAGCTCGATGTTCGGGGTCCCGCCCAGGCCGTTGACGAACGCGAGCACGTCCGCCCCGGCGAGGTCGAGGTCGGCGAGGACGGGCTCCAGGAGCTGCTCGGCGATCTCCGCCGCGGGAGCCAACGGCACCCGGCGACGCCCGGGTTCGCCGTGGATACCGATCCCGAGCTCCATCTCCGTCTCGGGCAGGTCGAACGTGGGCCTGCCCGCGGCCGGGACGGTGCAGGACGTCAGCGCCACGCCCATGCTGCGGCTGAGGTCGTCGACCCGCTGGGCGATCGCAGCGACGTCGGCCAGCTTGCGGCCCTGCTCGGCCGCGGCGCCGGCGATCTTCTCCACGAGCAGCGTGGCGGCCACCCCGCGCCGTCCGGCGGTGTAGAGGCTGTCCTGCACCGCGACGTCGTCGTCGACGATCACGGAGGCGACCTCGATCCCGCTCTCGGCCGCCAGCTCGGCGGCCATCTCGAAGTTGAGCACGTCGCCGGTGTAGTTCTTCACGATGTGCAGGACGCCCGCGCCGCTGTCGATCGCGCGGGTGGCCGCGAGGATCTGGTCCGGCACCGGAGAGGTGAAGACCTCGCCCGCGCAGGCGGCGTCGAGCATGCCGTGGCCGACGAGGCCCGCGTGCAGCGGCTCGTGGCCGGAGCCGCCGCCGGACAGGAGGCCCACCTTCCCCGCGACGGGTGCGTCGGCCCGGCGGACGAACCGCAGCTCGTGGTCGACCGTGAGGTCCGGATAGGCGGCGTCGATGCCGGCGAGGGCATCCCTCACGACGTCGGAAGGGTGGTTGATGAGCTTCTTCATCGGATCCGTCCTCACTCTGCGGGCTCGGCGACCAGCGGTCGCGCGTCCGCGCTGTTGGCGGTGCGGTCGGCGGGAGTGCGCGACACCAGTGTGTAGGCGATCGCGGCCGCCGCGCCCGCCAGCAGCTGGGCCAGCAGGTAGACGGGCAGCTGCGCCCACTGCACCGGACCGCCCGCGAGGGCCTGCACGATCATCGGCCCGACGGTGCGGGCCGGGTTGATGGCCGCCGAGGTCGCCGGAGCCACGGGGATGATCACCGCGAAGACCACGAGGCCGATCGCGAGGCCCGCGAACCCGGGCGCTGCCTTGCGGTGCACGGCCCCGAACACGATGAACACGAGCGCGAAGGTCCCGATGAACTCGGCCGCGAAGGCCTGTGCCACCCCGACGCCGTCCCCGAAGGCGGCGACGCCCAGCCCGACCTCGCTCGCGCGCGGCCCGAGGACGGCGAGGATCGCGGCGGCGCCGACGGTCGCGCCGACGAGCTGCGCTGCGATGTAGGCGGGCACCCGTGACCACGGGAACTTCCCGCTGACCGCGAGCCCGAGAGTGACCGCGGGATTGATGTGGTTGCCGGAGACGTGCCCGAGCGCGTACACGGTCGCGACGACGACGGTGCCGAACGCGAGCGAGATCATCCCCAGGTCGGCCATCGTGAACGGCGCGTTCCCGTTCACGATCAGCGTGGCGGGCACGGCACCGACCCCGACGAACACGAGCAGCGCCGTGCCGATCACCTCCGCAGCCAGCTGCTGGAGCGTCGTGGATTCGTCCATCGGGCCCACCTCCATGTGGATCTCGAATGTCATTCGATAATGTCGAATGACGCTCGGAAAGTACGCTAGTGTGGTGCCGGACACAAGATGCCGTGTCCGCGGACGACGATGGGAGGAGCACCGGTGATCCAGTCGGTGGACCGCGCGCTGCGGATCCTGACGGTGTTGCAGGGTGCGCGGCGGTTGAGCCTCGGCGAGCTGGCGGTGCGGCTGGATCTCGCACCGTCCACCACGCACGGGATCGTGCGCACGTTGCTGGCCCACGGGATGGTCGTGCAGGAGCGCGACTCCCAGCAGTACCGCCTGGGCCCCGCGACCCTGCGCATGGGCAACGTCTACCTCGACACGCTGGAGCTGCGCTCCCGCGCGGCCACCTGGGCCGAGGACCTCGCCGCCCGCACGGGGTGCGCCGTGCGCACCGGGGTCCGCCTGTTCGACGACGTCGTCGTGGTCCATCACGTGCCGCGTCCCGACGGCACCCGTCAGATGCCCGAGGTCGGGATCGTGATCCCGGCACACGCCTGCGCTCTGGGGAAGGCGTTGCTGGCCTTCGGGGCAGAGTCGCCGGCCCCTGGACGGCAGATGACCGGGGAGACCGTTACCGATCCCGCCGCGTTCGCCGCGCAGCTCGCCGAGGTCCGCCGCACCGGCATCGCGACCGAGATCGAGGAAGCCGTACTGGGCGAGTGCGGCGCCGCCGCCCCCCTGTTCGACGCCACCGGCGAGGTGGCCGGAGCGATCGGCCTGGTCACCCCAGCAACGGACTGGCCGCTCGAACCCGTCGCACTCGACGCCCTGCGCACCGCGGCGCGCGCGATCTGCCGCGAGCTCGGCGCCCCCACCGGACTGCCCGCCCCCGCGAGCCCGCCGGCCACCGCGTGAGCGCCGTCGAGCGGATCGGCCTCGGCCTCGCCGCCCTCGCCCGTCCCGCGTACATCACCTCGGGCCGCGCCGCCGACCTCGGGACCACGCGCACCGTCGACGACCTGCGCGAACGCACCCACACCGTCATCGACGCCGCCTACGCGGCGGGCGTGCGCTACCTCGACGCCGCACGCTCCTACGGACGCGCCGAGGAGTTCCTCGCCGGCTGGCTCGCCGCACACCCCGAGATCGACGACGTCGAGATCGGCTCCAAGTGGGGTTATCGCTACGTCGGGGACTGGCGGCTCGACGCCGACGTCCACGAGATCAAGGAGCACTCGGTCGCGGCGTTCACCGAGCAGCGCGCCGCCACCGAGGCGACGCTGGGCGACCGGCTCGACATCTACTACGTGCACTCCGTGACGCCGGACAGCGCCGCGCTCGACGACCCCGCTCTGCACCGTGCGCTGGCCGACCTGCGCGGGCGCGGGGTCCGGGTCGGCGCCTCCACCTCCGGCCCGCACCAGGCCGACGTCGTGCGCCGGGCCCTCGACGTCACCGTCGACGGGGAACCCCTGTTCACCGCGTTCCAATCCACCTGGAACCTCCTCGAACCCTCCGCCGGACCGGCACTCGCCGAGGCGGCATCTGCCGGAGCACTGGTCGTGGTGAAGGAAGCCGTGGCCAACGGACGCCTCGCACCCGGCGGCGATGCCGCCGTCCCCCGGTTCGGCCTCCCGATCGACCAGCTCGCGATCGCCGCCGCCCTCGCCCAGCCCTGGGCCTGGCGTGTGCTCTCCGGCGCCGTCACGGTCGACCAGGTGCGCAGCAACACCGCCGCCGCCACGGCGTCCCTCTCCGCGGGCGCACTCGACGAACTCCTGGCCGGCGCCGAGAACCCCCGTGACTACTGGGCAGCACGAGCCCAGAGAACCTGGGCCTGACGGCCCCACCGCTCACGCACACCTTCACGTGCTCACGCACACGGTCGAACATGTGCGTGAGCACATCAGGGTGTGCGTGAGCTGCGGGTCGGGCGCCCTACAGCCCGACGTGTGCCCCGAACGCCGCCGCGGTGCGCTCCGCGATCTCGCCTGCGTCGGCGTCCCAGATCTCCTGGTTGAAGATCTCGACCTCGACGTCGCCGGCGTACCCGGCCTGCTCGACCAGCGCGGTCATCGCGGGGAGATCGATGTGCCCGTCGCCCATCATCCCGCGGGCGAGCAGCGCGTCGGGGGGCAGCGGGGTGATCCAGTCGTTCACCTGGTAGCTCGCGATGCGTCCGGTCCGGCCAGCGCGCGCGATCTGCGCGGCCAGCTGCGGGTCCCACCACACGTGGAAGGTGTCGACGACGACCCCGACGCCATCGAACTGCTCCGCGATGTCGAGGGCCTGGCCGAGGGTCGAGATCACGCCGCGGTCGGCGACGTAGATCGGGTGCATCGGTTCGATCGCCAGCGTCACCCCGGCCGCGGCGGCGTCCGGTGCCAGCGCCGCGACGGCGTCGGCGACCCGTCCCCGCGCTCCCGGCAGGTCCCGGTCGTCCGCGGGCAGTCCCCCGGCGACCAGCACGAGCACCGCTGCGGATTCGGGGGCGCCGGCGGCCGCGAGCACAGCCGTCTCCTCGATCGCGCGGCGGTTGTCGTCGATCGCTGCATGCCGGTCCGGGCCGTCGGGCGCGGTGAAGAACCCGCCCCGGCACAGGCTGGACACGCGCAGCCCCGAGTCGGCGACGA
>Ga0307513_10002983_pt1 | contig 23062 bp, 18 predicted proteins | sample 15_EM_MG_FD_202174 | JGI IMG/M metagenome (GOLD analysis project Ga0307513, IMG submission 202174) | Populus trichocarpa ectomycorrhiza microbial communities from riparian zone in the Pacific Northwest, United States - 15_EM | ecosystem: Host-associated > Plants > Roots > Unclassified | place...
GCCTTGAAACGTTGCTACAAGCTTCGTCCGGACACCGCATTTAACGCCCTCTCCGCTCAATCACGCATTTATCATAGTGCAACAATCATGCCAGTTATGGCAAACAAGACGTTACCGGCTCCGGGCGACATCGCGCAACATCAGCTTTTTCGAGACTTTGATAAAAACCTCCATAAAACGGGCTTTCCGGGCAATCAACCCCGCATTTCAGCCGCAAGAAATAACCCCTCCAGCCTCGATTGCACCCCAATATCACCCCTCATCGCTGTATACCTCTTTCGCATCGCATACTTGATTCGCAGTTTCGACAAAAACCCAATGTTTATGCGGCTAAGACGGCGTAAGGGAGCGTTGTCCATGAGGCCGTGCGAATGAGGTATCACTTTTTATCGCCCGAAACAGTTTCTCCCCGCCGGGGCTGAAACCGCCGCACGCGTTCTTTGCCGCTAAATGACGTGTTTTCTTAGATTTCGCCAATCTGGCACGGTGGTTGTTAAGAGCCGTCGTGCGTGGTGAATCGCGGGCGCAGTGGTTCGGAAAGTTTGGAATATGCTGAATGCGCGGCTCGCAAAGTTCAAATAACAACAGGCGCATCAAGGGGCGCGTTTTTTGTAGCTGAGGGGAAAGAACGAGGAAAAGAGAGATGAGTTTTCTGAAAGGTAAGAAGCCATTATTTAATTTGCGGAGGGGGGCGGTGGGGATCACTCTTCTTCTAGCCCTGTTCGTCCTGAATGGTTCTCCGGTCAACGCCGGTAGAGATGGCGGCGGCGCGTTCGCCAGCGCGGCTCAGGCGACGCCCACGCCGAGTCCGTCGGCAACGCCTAGCCCGTCGCCGACAAGTACGCCTTCGCCAAGCCCGACGGCAACGCCGAGTCCGTCGCCGAGTCCGTCGCCGAGTCCGTCGCCGAGTCCATCTCCAAGCCCGTCGCCGAGTCCCTCGCCCGGTCAGGGTGCGAGAATGGAAATCAGGCTCGTCGGCGCGAGTCTCAACGGCGCGACGCCCGTCGGCGAAGCGGAGTTTCGACGCGAGGCCGCCGGCAGCCGTCGCCTGAGAATCAAGATCGAGAACGTGAACTTGCCGAACGGCACTGTGCTCAACGTGCTCGTCGATAACGTGAAGGTCGGCGAGATCGTTATCAACTCGCTCAAGGGCGAGATCGAACTGAGAACCGACCACGGGCAGACGACCCCGCCCGTCGTCAACGGCACGAGCATCGTCATCTCGGATCGCACGGGCATGACCGTTATCGCGGGCACGTTCTCGCAATCGCTGCCGAACCCCGGCCCGTCGCCGAGTCCGAGTCCGAGTCCGACGCCTGTGCCGACACCCGGCCCCGGCGGTGAAGTCCGCGTTCGCATCCCGCTCTCGGGTGCGTCCATCAATGGCATGATGCCGCAAGGCCACGCCGATTTCCGGCAACGCCCCGGTGGCCGTCGCTTGAACGTCGAAATTCAAGACGTGAATTTGCCCGCCGGGACGACCTTTAGAGTTCTGGTCAACAACGTCAGCATCGGCCAGATCGTGCTCAACTCTTTCTTCCGCGGCGAACTCGAATTGAACACGAACGACGGCAACAGCGTCCCCGTCGTCAACAACGGCACGACCGTCGCCGTCGTCAACAACACGACGGGCGCAACCATCGTCGCGGGCGTGTTCGGCGCGATTGCCCCGTCGGCCAACCCGCTCGAAGACGGCAGTTTCTTCGTGCGCCAGCAGTATCTGGACTTCCTCAACCGTGCGCCGGAACAGGGCGGACTCGACGCGTGGCTCGGCGTGCTCGGCAAGTGCCCGAACAACGGCTATGGTTCGTCGAACCCCGATTGCGACCGCGTGCAAATCTCTTCCGGCTTCTACCGTTCAGCCGAGTTCAGCGGGCGCGGCTACTTCGTCTATCGCCTCTATGACGCCGCGCTTGGACGGATGCCGCGCTACGCGGAGTTTATGCCCGACATGGCTCGGCTCGGTACGCCGCAAAATGCCGCCGAGTTGGAAGCGAGCAAGGACGCCTTCATCGCAGAGATCATGGCGCGGCCTGAGTTCAACACGCTCTACAACGGGTTGACGGGCGCGGCCAACGCAGAGGCGTTCGTCGGCAAGTTGGAGAGAACCGGCAACGTCACGCTCGCCAACCGCGCGCAACTCATCGCCGACATGAGCAACGGCAGGAAGACGGCGGCGCAGACGCTCCGCGCCTTCATCGAGAGTCAGGAAGTGCAGACGCGTTTCTTCTATCGCGGGTTCGTCGCCATGCAGTATTTCGGCTACCTGCGCCGCGACCCCGAACAGGCGGGCTTCGATGCGTGGGTGAACGTGCTGACCGACGGTGCGCCGAACGTCCAGACGGGCGACTATCGCACACTGATCTTCGGCTTCCTGCACTCCTTTGAATACCGCAACCGTTTCGGCCAACCGTAAATTATTGACGCGGCGGTGGTGACTGTTCAGCGCAGGCTGAAATCAAACGGAGGCGTTGACTTGATGTCAACGCCTCTTTTTTGTCTCAGGTTCGACTATAGATAATGGCGAATGTGTGTGACTGAAAACCTTTCACCGCAGAGGCGCGGAGCAAAGCCGCAGAGACGCGCAGAGGAAAGCATTCGCGATCTCACTTAATCTCGAATTTGAAATTCTTCATAATCTGAAATTTGAGATCTGAAATGCCTCAACTCTGCGCCGCCTCCGCGTAAACTCCGCGCCTCCGCGATGAAGGGTTTTATGCTTGACCGTTCCCTAGTGCAAACCGCTGTAAAACTACGGGACGGGAACAATCGGCTGCCAACTGTAAGAACCGTTGTAAGACGCATTGGCCGTGAAGTTGACCTCGTTGTCGCCGTCGTCGTCCATCAGGTAAATATCCTGATTGTCGTTGCGATAGGTGAGAAAGGCGATGTGTGTCCCGTCGGGCGACCAACGCGCTTCGGAAGCGTCGGAGGTGTCGGCGAGCGCCGTCAGGTCTGTGCCGTCGACATCCACTTTGTAAATGTGCGAGTGGTAGTTGGCGAAAGTGGTGAAAGTGACTTGAGTGCTGTCGGGCGACCAAGACGGCTCGAAGTGGTAAGGCGCAGTAGGCAGGACGTTGCCCGTGTTGGTCAGATTGGTCTGGTTGTTCCCGTCGGCGTCCATCACGTAGATTTCCGTTCCTGACACGCCCCACCTGACAAAACTAATCTTCGTCCCATCGGGCGACCAGACGGGCGCATCGTCGAAAGAATTGGTGAGCCGTGTCGTATTCGTCCCGTCGGCGTCCATCACATAGATGCTCGCACTGTCGTCCTGACTGCTGATGAAGATGATCTTCGTCCCGTCGGGCGACCATCGGGGTAGAGAAGAAGTCCCGGTCGGGTCTTGCGACAGGTTGGTCATGCCGGTTCCGTCCGCGTTGACGACGAAGACATCGGAGTTAAATGACTGGTCGTAGGTCGTGAGGGCGATCTTCGTGCTGTCGGGCGACCAAGACGGGTTGCGCGAGCCGTTAGAGTTGGTGAGCCGTATCTGGTTCGAGCCGTCGGCGTCCATCACGTAAACCTCCCCCTGCCCGTGTAGATAATTGACGAAGGCGATTTTCGTCCCGTCGGGCGACCACACCGGCGCATAACTGTCGTACGTTTTGTCCGTGAGGCGTGTCTGCGCGCTGCCGTCGCCGTTCATCACGAAAATCTGCATGGTGCTGCCGCGCACGCTGCCGAAGGCGACCTTGCCGGTCGCGCCGGGCGTCGGGGACGGAGACGGGCTGCCGGGCTGCCAGTTGAGAACGAGCGCCCCGGGATAGCCCATCTGATCATGTATGTCGAGCGCGATGTAGTAGACCGTGAACGCCGTCGCCTCGAAGGAGACGGCGCTGTAAATATTCGATGGCGCGTCGTCGTTGCTCGCCACCTCGCTCAGGGCGTCAACGCTGCTTCCGGTGTAGACGCCCATCACGGTGTCGATGTAGACGCCCGCGGTGTCCAAAGTGTCGAAGGTGACGCTGCCCGTCGTCGTCGGCTGCCAGCGATACCAGACGGAGAATCCCCCGGCGTGCCCCGCATGGCCGGGTTCACCGACTTCTGCCGTCGCATCGCTGTTATCGACGCTCAAGCTCCCGGTGTCGCCGTTGAGGTTCTCCGCATCACCGAAGTTATCGTTAACAGGCGCGAGGGTGAAAGCCATGCTTGGCTCAACGGAAATCCTATGTGCCGAAGCCGCGCGGCTCGCGGGGTAAGCTACGGTGAGGAAGCAATTCATAAGAATCGCCAGAGAGAGAGACAGTTCGGTAATTTGCTTCGCGAGGCCGGTAAGTTGCTTCGCGAGTTGCGAGTAAAACATCTTTTATGCTCCTTGGTTGTGAAGTTTGTTGACAAGTGCGACGCGTCGAGTTGAGGTTCGACTGCCGTCGCGTTGGTTCGATGCGACCAAGGTTGCGCTTCTGCATTCGTGCTGTCGGCGAATCCGGTGTTGGACGGACGAAAGCCCACCGTCATGCCGGATTCGACACGCGAATACTTTAGCGCGGGGCGAACTGCTGTTTTTTTTAAACTTAACGCGCCGTTGAGAAGTCGGGTGAGGTGCGGCGCTCTTGTTCAGCTACCCGAAGGCAACTATCAAGTCAGGTGAAGCGAAGGTGTGCGAGCCTCTACCCCGCAACCTACGCTCCGCTATTCGATTTTGCAACGATTCCCTTCTTAGTTTCCCGGAGAGACGACGGCACTGTAATTGCTCTAAAGCCCTTCTTGAGTTTTCCCTATGCTGTCGAAATTGGGTACTGTAGAGATTCTAAATCCCGGTTGTTAAATGTCAAGTTAAATGTCATTCCGGCAATGAGGTGACCGGCATCGGTACGATATTAAGTCGAAGCAGCAATGCTGAACTTCCCCAACCCTTCTCATTGACTCTAACGCGTTCTTCACCCCCGAGTCTACAAAAACAAGTCGAGATTTTATCGACATCGAATCTATGACGTTATTAAGCGGCATCTTCATTACGTGCAGCAGCGTCAACCGCCTGACACATGCCATCACCCGCCCGCTGTGGCCGTTGCAGAAATTTGACAGCCTCCGTGTCGCGTGTCTGCCGTCGTCAGGCCGTGCCCGCAATGTAAACGTCAGTTGTCAACGTACCAATCGCCGGGATCAATACCCGCTAAAGTTTGCCCTGCACGCAGCGTTACTTTAATGGGTTCGTGCGACGGGCAGTTGACCGAAAGACCACATTTAACAAATTCCGAATAGTAAGCCTTGTAACCTTGATAACTCTCGCCCGCATCTTCCCCGTTCACAATAGTGGCGAAGACATAATAGCTTCCGGCGGGAACCGTAAGTTTATACGTTATCTTATTCCTTCTTCGATTCAGCACGCGTTTGTCTGTGCAATGGATGTGCTTGGAATTTACAGCTTCCGCACACACGATCATTTTAGGGAAATCGAAATCACTCGGGTAAGACAGCGCACCGGTAATAACCCCCATTTGTTGCGCCGATACTTTTAATTCAGAAAGGCCACCGAGCAACACAGAGGTCATTAGTATGCTAAATAAAAGTTTCTTCCTGAACATCCCGCCCTCCTAAAGATTATTCCAAGTCGAAATAAGCCGCTGATTATTTATGATACCTGCCGGAAGCAGTATAACGCCCGAATCGAGAGGCCGCGCCCACAACCGGCCTCCGAATTGTAACGCTCTCCAGTTTATACATTCTACGCTCCTGCCATGTTGAAATTGTCAACATATAGGCAACATAAACAGCAACGGGCAGCCCGTGAGCTGCCCGTAACTTATTGCATTGATTGATGGCCAGGGACGGAATCGAACCGCCGACACCCTGATTTTCAGTCAGGTGCTCTACCAACTGAGCTACCTGGCCTCGACTTCATCTTCCGTAATCAAGGGCGCAAGTATAGGTAGACGCAGAGTCTGCTGTCAACTTTGCGTCATCATTTATGAGTTTTGTCGAATTAGTCACAAAAAAGCGTTGACAGTTTTGTGAAGGCGTGTATAATCCCACCTGTTTAGGATGAGCCGGTCGCCACAAGCCGGTCAGTCGCAAGACAACATCCGAGACGGATACTTAGACGCCCGCCCGTGCCAGCTCGGACGCCGAACCGCCCCCCGGTTTCGCTCCATTCGAGCTGGCACAGCTTTTTTATCAAATAACCGCCTATTTCCTCAGTAATTCCCTATTCAAACGATGCCGCCCTAGCTCTCTGAAAGTCCGTGTAGCTCTCTGAGACTACAGTTGGGCGGAGGAAAAACAGCAGAAATTCAACAGTCAAGTGGTTATCTACCCTCAAGACATCTACCAAAGAACGACACGAGGTCAGCACCCGTCGTCTCCGCGCCCGCGTTGTGATCTCCGTCGAGCCTGACCGCGGATGCTTCACGCGCCACGCCCGCGATCTGTGCTAAGAAGAGGCGTGAGTGAAGGTGCCACGGCACGAGCGAATCACCGTCACCACCGTAAAACCTGATACCTACATTACGCCAGTCAGACGCCGGACGGAGATGCGGATCATGCCCTGCCGTTTGAGCTTGATAGTTTGAGCCATCCTCGCTTATCCCATAGGCGTACTTTATCGTCGTCGCCATCGCTGAGTTGAAATCAAACTGACCACGGAGCGACGTGACCGGATAGTAGAGTGCCAGACACTTCGCAGGGACACGAGCGTCTGGAATCGTCAGAAGCGTTGCCAGCCCTCCCATCGAATCGCCCACCATGCCAACGCGCGCGTTGTCGGTTCCGTAAGTAGTGGAGAGGTAGTTGTACATCTCCGAGTTCGCATTAAGGGCAACCTGATTGCCCCAGTTATCGAAGTGGTTTGGGGGAGGTAGGGTCATGCGTGATGCGGCGACGACGTACCCGGCATCCATGAGATTGTTAACGAGGATGCGGAATGCTTCGATGTCGAGCCACATGCGCTCGGTCTGTCCTGCTGCATGATTCAGGATGATGAGCGGTCTGGCTCCCTCTTGCTCCCGCACGCGCCATGCGACGAAGGCGGGAGTCGAGAGTTCCAGGTCTACGATCTCATATTCCAGCACCGGCGGGGCTGGATTGGGGTGGCAGCTCGGTTGTCTCTGTGCGTGTGCGCTCGTGGATGCGAGAATTAAGATTAGGGAGAAGAGTCTTTGACGTTTCAATCGGTGGCCTCCAGACGATGGTTGCCCCCTTGTAGGTGGCAGACACTATCATGGATAAGTCTGATAGACCAACCGCGCGAAGAATTGAGGATGTGGTCAGCGGTAGGGGTGGTTCGAGGAGAGGTTGTTCTCTCTCATACAAAAATCAATACTTTTTCGCGGGTGCTACGGGTTTGTCTGTGAGGTAGGGGAAAGGGTCGATGGCTCCGCACGGTGTGTAGACGCCGAAGTGCAGGTGCGGCGAAGTGCCTGCGGCGTTGCCGGTCGTGCCGACGTAACCTAGTACGGTTTCCGGCGTGACGTAATCGCCCACGGCGAGGCGGGGCGCGTAGGAGTCGAGATGCGCGTAGTAGTAGGTGCGGCCACCAGCGCCCGCGACGAAGACCGTGTTACCGCCCAGAGAGTTCTCGCCGACACGCACGACGTAGCCTTCGGTGGCCGAGCGAACGGCGGTGCCGCGCGCGGCGAAGATGTCTTGCCCCTCGTGGCGACGACCGCCCGAACGGGTCGCGTGCCACGAATTACTTATCCGCTTCACGGAGACGCCGTCTACGGGCACGGTCAATTCGCGGTCGGCCTCCTTTGTGGACAGCAGGGCGACCTTGAAGGGCAGCGTGACGTAGCGCGCGGCGGAGAAGCCGTGGCGGTCGAGTTGCTTCACGGTGACGACGAGCAGTGCCAGCCCGATCAGTAAAACTAATCTCTTCACGCCGGTTTAGATGCCGTGAGAGGGGCTAACGTTCTTTTGTCGGGGGCTGATTGACGCCCGTTTACTTTTGCGGGAAGTACTGAAGGGAAACCTCCGGCGGGCTGTATCAAGTGAAACAGCGACGGAGGAAGGCGATCAGGTCGCCGGTTGACACCTGCACGTTCGCGTCGTGCCCGCCCGTCAACGGTACGACGCCAGCCTCGGTCGCCAGCCCTCCGATCAAAGCCGACATGGCCTCTGTGTTGTCTTCATGTGTGACGAGCGTGTCGTCGGGGGCGGAGTAGAAACGGAAACGATAGCCCGCGTAGTTTGCGGGCGGGCGGAGGATCGGATCGTGCCCGGCGGTTTTGGCGTTGTAGTCCGAACCGTCGTCGGCGATGCCGTATGCAGCCCTGATTCCCCGCGCCATGAAAGGATTAGTGTCGTACTGGTGACGCAGGTTTAAGACCGCGCTGTACAAGGCCGCGCCGCGCAAGGGGATGCGCCCGTCCGCGAACGCGAGCATCGTCGCCAGACCGCCCATCGAACTGCCGATCATGGCAACCTGATCGGTGTCCACGCGGTAGTGATCTCTGACGTAGCCGAACATCTCGACGTTCGCGTTGATGGCAGCTTGATTGCCCCAGTTGTTAGACCCGGTCGCGGGGTTGTCCGTGAGGCGCGACGCGACGACGGTGTAACCTTCGTCGAGCAGCGCGGTGAGAAGCGGGCGGTAAGTGATCAGGTCGTTGAACTGTCGTTCGGTGAACCCGGCGGCGTGATTCAGGATGACGAGCGGACGCGCGCCCTTGAAGCCTTGTTTGCGGGCGACGAGCGCGGGTGTGGTCAGGAAGTCGATGTAGTCGTATTGATAAGACAGGCGGTTGTAACTACGCAGCCGACCCGTCAACCGTACGACCTCCGCGTCCGTCAGCGCGCGGTCGAACATGCAGACCTGCCGCACGCGACCTGCCCCCGGTCCCAAAGTAAACTCCGTGAACGCCGAGGGCGATTCGGCGGGCGTGATGGTTTCGACCGCTACGCCATCCACGAAGAACGTGATGCTGTTGGCGGAATTCTGGCGCATGCAGAGAACCGTCCACTCGGAGCTATAACCCACCGGGAGAGTTCCCTGCGCGCCAGACTTCTTATACCAACCCCACCCGGAACCCGGATGCGGGCCTGAAAACATGTGATTGTTCACATTGAACTTCAACAGGTAGGCAAAGGGAAACGCCGACTGTAGGCGAGCGACGACGAAGAACGTCCTCTGTGCGCCCGCCGGGACGGCGACGGTCATGCGCTTCGTCGGGTCGGCGGCGGACACGTAAGGCAGCCCGTCCTCCCACTCGGCTGCGTGATAAGTCAGACGCTCAGACGCGTCGGGCGTCACGCCGTCGTGGCCCTCGCCCGTCAGGTCAGGCCACAGTCGGAGGAGTTCGCCGTCGGCAACTCCCTTGAGCCTGAACGCGTCGAGCAACAACCTCATGCCGCGCTGCGTCCCGAACTCAAGCGTCTTACCGGCGGGCAACTTTCGCCCCAACCCGTCTTCTTTTGAAACCATCGTTTCGCCGCCTCTGTTAATTAACGGCAGCCAAACGCCCGCACGAAATGCGCGGGCGAGCGCAACCGTCTATCGTCAAATCTGTCCGTCGAGTCTCGCGCGTTGAAATAAATGTTTCGCCTGCTCGTTCGCCTCGGCGATCACTTCCCGCTCGTTGACGGTCGCCAGTTCCCTCTCGCGCATGACGACCTGACCGTCTATGACGACCGTTCTCACGTCGGTCGCCTGCGCAGCATAGACGACGGCGGAGACTATGTCGGGGCGCGGCGTCAGGTGCAGGCGGTCGAGCGCGACGACGATCACATCGGCGCGCTTGCCCGGCTCCAGAGTGCCGATCTCCCGTTCCAGTCCGAGCGCGCGCGCGCCGTCAATCGTCGCCATGCGCAGCACGCGCCGCGCGGGCAGCGCGTCCGCGCCGTGCGTCACCTTTTGCAGCAGCGCGGCGGTGCGCATCTCCGTGAACATGTCGAGGCGGTTGTTGCAGGGCGCGCCGTCCGCGCCTAGCGAGACGGAGATGCCGCGCGCAAGCATCTCCACGACGGGAGCGACGCCCGAACCGAGTTTGAGATTCGACGAGGGACAATGAAGAACGTGCGTGCCGGTGCGCGCGAGGATGTCTAGTTCGTCGTCGTTCAGGTGGACGCAGTGTGCGAGCGCGACGTGGGGAGCGGCGAGGCCGAGCGACGAGAGATATTCGATGTTACGCATGCCCGTCGCGCGCTCGACCATCTCGATCTCCGTGCGGTTCTCGGAGGCGTGTGTGTGGACGAGCACGCCGCGTTCGCGCGACAGGCGTGACACCTGTTCGAGCAACCCGCGTGTGCAACTCACGGCGAAGCGCGGCGCGAAACAGGCGCGGATGCGTCCCCCGGCGCGCCCGTGCCACGCTTCGATGAGCGCCAGCGATTCGCGGATGGAATCGTCCGTCGCCTCGAAAAGCTCCGCCGGCACGTCGTCGCCCGCGTCCATCATGCACTTGCCGACGGTGGCGCGAAATCCCGTCTCTTCGACCACACGGAAAACGTCAGCCGTGTGATTCACCGTCTCCATCGTCAACGCAGAGGACGTGCCGCCCTTGATCATCTCCGCGATGCCGAGCCGAGCCGAAGCGCGTAGGGAGGCGGGCGTGTGCGCGGCCTCCAGCGGCCACACGCGCCGCTTCAGCCAATCAATCAACGGCAGGTCGTCGGCTGCGCCGCGAAAGAGCGTCTGGCAGAGATGGACGTGCGTCTGCACGAAACCGGGGAGGACCACCGAGCCACGCGCGTCTATCAACTCGTCCGCGTCTTCCGTCGTCTCGCCGACCGACACGATCCGACCGTCGCGGATCAACACGTCGCCCGTCACGACCGCGTCGTCCGCGTCCAACGTGATGACCGCGCCGCCTTTGATGAGAATGGAATTGGTCATTGATGTGCTGCCGATTGTCTCAAGCGGCAACGATTATGCGTTGAGGCTCTCGCGGTGTAAAGAGATAAAAGACGAGCCGCCGTGGAGTCGTCTTACGTTTAGTTGAAGACGATTCCACGGCGGCTCGATGTGCGGGTTGCGCGCGGACTACTTTTAGTTGTTCGCAGCCGATTCGGCCTTTTTAGACTTGTCGGCCTTTTCAGCCTTCTCTTCCGCCGTCTCGCTGACGGGGATGCCGAGCGCGGCGCGCACTTCGTTCTCGATCCGCTGGCGCAGTTCCAGGTTGTTCTTCAAGGTCTGCTTCGAGTTGTCGCGTCCCTGCCCGAGCCGCTCGCCCTTGTAGGAGAACCACGCGCCCGCTTTCTCGACGATCTTGTTCGCCACGCCGAGATCGATCAGGTCGCCCTCGCGCGAGATGCCCTCGCCGTACATGATGTCGAACTCGCACTCGCGGAAGGGCGGTGCGATCTTGTTCTTCACCACCTTGACCTTCGTGCGGTTGCCCACCACGCGGTCGCCGTCCTTGATCGCGCCGATGCGGCGGATGTCGAGACGCAAGCTGGAGTAGAACTTCAGAGCGCGTCCGCCCGTCGTCGTCTCCGGGCTTCCGAACATGACGCCGATCTTTTCGCGAATCTGGTTGATGAAGATCAATGTCGTGTTCGACGAAGAAACGACTGCGGTCAGTTTACGCAAAGCCTGCGACATCAGACGCGCGTGCAGGCCGGGGAGGCTGTCGCCCATCTCGCCGTCCAACTCCGCGCGCGGCACGAGCGCCGCCACCGAGTCGATGACGATCACGTCCACGCCGTTCGAGCGCACGAGCGCCTCGCAAATCTCCAACGCCTGCTCGCCCGAATCCGGCTGCGAGATCAACAGGTCGTCAACCTTGACGCCGAGTTTCCCGGCGTACTCCGCATCCATCGCATGCTCGGCATCAATGTAGGCGGCGATACCGCCGACGCGCTGCGCTTCCGAGACGATGTGCAGCGCGAGCGTCGTCTTACCGGACGACTCCGGGCCGTAAATTTCCACGACGCGCCCGCGCGGGACGCCGCCGATGCCGATGGCCGCGTCAATCGAGATCGCGGTGGTCGAAATCGCCAGTATGTCCGCGACTTCCCGCTCGCCGAGACGCATGATCGATCCCTTGCCGAATTTCTTTTCGATATTGAGCAGCGCCGCCTCAACGGCTTTGCCGCGCTCGCTCTGTTTGCTATCAGCCATTGTGGTAATCACTCTTTCTGTCCCCTCTTCTCACATTTAATTTGTGCGTCCGACCAGCGAACCGGAAGGCAGTATAGCACAAACAACGCAAGAATGGAACGCTGTTTCATGTGTGCAACAAATTTATTTTTACGGTGAAGTGGGATTTCAAAGCCCGACCGCTACGTGGCTTGTTGGCCGCGAACGGCGTCTCCGGGTTTCAATGCGGCGTTAGGATACGCTAACCGTTGCGCCCAAGTCGAGCGCGGTCGGCGGGTTTCTTCCGCGCCCGTCTAAGACGGCAACAGGCCGCGCGCGAATCCGCCGATGTGCGCCGCGAGGTCTGGCGCGTCGCCGCGTTTTTCGATCTCCGCGACGATGGCCGAGCCGACCACGGCGGCGTCTGCGTAACGCCACACGTCGGCCACCTGTTCCCGCGTCGAGATGCCGAAGCCGACGGCGACGGGCAACTCCGAGACGGCGCGCACGCGTGCGACGAGTCGCTCGGCCTCCGTGCTCGACGCACTCCGCACGCCAGTCACGCCCGCACGCGAGACGGCATAGATGAAACCGCTCGCGCGTTCGGCGATACGGCGCAGACGCTCGTCGGTCGAAGTCGGCGCGACCAGAAAAATGAGGTCGAGTTCGTGCGCACGGAGCGTCGCGGCAAACTCCACGGCCTCTTCGGGCGCGAGGTCGGTTACGAGCATCCCGTCAACGCCTGCGCGCCGCGCCTCCGCGCACAGGCGCGCCGCGCCGAATTGCAGCAAAGGATTGTAATAACTGAAAAGCACGATGGGCACGTCCGTCTCGCGCCGCGCGTCCGCGACCACCGCCAGCACCTCCGCGACGCCCACGCCCTGACGCAACGCGCGCTCCGACGCGCGCTGGATGACAGGCCCGTCGGCCATCGGGTCGGTGAAAGGGACGCCGAGTTCGATGACGGTCGCCCCGGCGCGCGCGAGTTCCACGACGAGCGCGCGCGTCGCGTCAAGTGTGGGATCGCCAGCCGTGATGAAGGGGATAAAGGCGCGCCGCTGCTCTTCTCTCAGGCGCGCGAAAGTTTCCGCGATACGACTCAAGGCAGTTCGACGCCTCCCGTCGTTTCGCCGTGCGCGCGTTCGGTCGAGTCAACAGGCCGCGGCGTGTCGGCGACGCTCTGCACGTCCTTGTCGCCGCGCCCCGACAGGTTCACGAGGATCGTCTGCTCCGGCTTCAACTCGCGCGCCAGCTTCAACGCGTAGGCGACGGCGTGCGCCGATTCCAGAGCCGGAATGATTCCCTCCTGCTCCGATAACGTGCGGAAGGCGGCGAGCGCATCCGAGTCCGAAGCGGCGACGTATTCGACGCGCCCGGCGTCGTGTAAAAACGCGTGCTCAGGCCCGATGGAAGGATAATCGAGTCCGGCTGAGATCGAATGCGTCGCGGCGATCTGCCCGCGCTCGTCCTGCAAGACGTAGCTCATCGTGCCCTGCAACACGCCGGGACGCCCGCCGCCCCGCTCGTTGAACCGCGCGGCGTGCTCGCCGAGTTTGTCGCCGCTCCCGCCCGCTTCGACGCCGATCATGCGCACGCCCGCGTCGCCGAGAAACGGGTGAAACAACCCGATTGAATTTGACCCGCCGCCGACGCAGGCGACGAGCGCATCCGGCAGACGCCCGCCCTCGCGTTCGCTGAACTGCGCGCGTGCCTCGCGCCCGATGACGCTCTGAAAATCGCGCACCATGAGCGGGTACGGGTGCGGGCCGAGCGCGCTGCCGAGCAGGTAGTAAGTGTCGGCCACGTTCGTCACCCAGTCGCGCAGGGCTTCGTTGATGGCGTCCTTCAGAGTGCGTGCGCCCGCGTCTACCTCGCGCACCTGCGCGCCGAGCAACTCCATGCGGAAGACGTTCAGGCGTTGCCGCCGCACGTCCTCCGCGCCCATGTAGACGACGCATTGCAAACCGAACAGAGCGCAGACGGTGGCCGTCGCCACGCCGTGCTGCCCCGCGCCCGTCTCGGCGATGATGCGCCGCTTACCCATGCGCCGCGCGAGCAACACCTGACCGAGCGCGTTGTTGATCTTGTGCGACCCCGTATGGGAGAGGTCTTCGCGTTTGAGAAAGATGCGCGCGCCGCCCGCGAGAGCCGTCAGGCGCGCGGCGTAATGAAGCGGCGTCGGGCGACCGGAAAAGTCGCGCAGCAACGCGGCGTACTCCGCCTGAAACGTCTCGTCGTCGCGCACGACTAAGTAAGCCGCGTTCAACTCTTCGAGCGGAGCCATCAGCGTCTCCGGCACGTAGCGACCGCCGTAGACGCCCCAGTGGCCTTGCTCGTCGGGCTGGGTTGAAAAATTTCCAGACATAAAAGTTATCGAGACGGGAACATCGTCAACGCGGAGGCGCGCAGAGTAACGCCTTCATATCTCAGACATATCTCAGATTTGAGAATTTGAAATGTTCTTCTCTTCTCAAATCTGAGATTTTAAATTGTCTTCACTGTGCTCCCTCGGCGGCTTTGCTCCGCGTTGAAGTTTTCAGATCACTTTCAACTGCCCGGCGGACATAGGACATGAGCGACAGACTCGTCGCTGCCCTGCCGCAGCACATCAACTCGTTAACGTTAACAATGTTGACGGATTATAACACCGGAGTGCTGTTTGAACTGAGAGCGGGCGCGAGAGTGGAACGGTTGCGCCCTTCGCCTTTGGCGCGGTAGAGGGCTGCATCGCTGGCGGCGTAGAGCGTGCGCTCGGAGGTGGCGTGCGTGGGACAGGAGGCGACGCCGATGCTGACGGTGGCGATGCCGATGTTCTCGACCTCGTGCGCCGACACGGCTTCACGCAGGCGTTCGGCGGCGGCGAACGCGCTCGACTCGGTTGCGCCCGCCAGCAGGAGCGCGAACTCCTCGCCGCCGAGACGCGCCGCCGTGTCGTTGTCGCGCGAGAGTTCGGTGAGCGCGGCGGACACGTGGCGGATGACAGCGTCGCCCGCAGAATGGCCGTGCGTGTCGTTGACGCGCTTGAGGAAATCAATGTCCACCAGCAGGAGCGAACAGGCGACGCGGTAACGCCGCCAGCGTTCGAGTTCCTGACCGAGCGCGGTGCGGAAGCGTCGGCGGTTGGCGAGTCCGGTCAGGTAGTCACGGTCGGCTTCGGCGCGCAGACGATCCATCTCGCGTTTGAGTTTGACGAGTTGTTCGGTGCGCGCAAGGAGCAGGGAGAGTTCGGTGGGCAGTTGGAAATAGTCGAACGCGCCCGCCGTGAGAGTCGCGTGCCTGCGCGCGGCGGTGGCCTCCGTGTCGCCGAAGAGGATGAGCGGCACGCTCTCCTGCTCGCGCACCATGTGACGCGTCAACTCGTCGGCGCTAATGCCTCTGAGGTTCGTGTCGGCGACGACGACGTGCGGGCGCGACTTCCGCAAAGCGACGATGGCCGCCGCGCCGCCGGCGACGCCGACGACGACCAGACCCGCGCGCTCCAACGCGTCGAGCGAAGCGACGCGTCCAGGCTCGTCCGTCACGACGAGCACGCGTCCCTGCTCGCGTGAGTTCGCCTGATTGCTGCTACTCTCTCGCGCGGTTCCGGCGCTCATGATTTTCGTTGAAAGGCAAGTTCTTTATTGAACAACTAAGCAGGAGGTTTTGGGGCTGTCATCGGTCGCGCGCTCATGCTTGGCAGCGCGCGTCACGCATCTCTCAAACGATACGCCGACAGCATACCTTAACCGCACGGCTACGCGTCAAGGTTTTTTCTCGCACGCGCGCACCGCCGCGACGAAAGCGCGCACGCGCGCCGCGTCTTTCCGTCCGGGCGCGAGTTCCACGCCGCTGCACACGTCAACCGCGTAAGGCGCGACGGCGTCAATCGCCCCGGCGACGTTTTCCGGCCTGAGTCCGCCCGCCAGATATAACCGCGCAACCACTTCGCGCGTCCTCCGCGCCAACGTCCAGTCGCATGTCTCGCCCGTACCGCCGCGCGCGCGCGCGTTGTAAGCGTCCAGCAAAATCGACCCCGCCGGATACCGCGCCGCCTCTTCCGGCGCAAAATCTTCCCCCACGCGCAACGCTTTAATAACCTCATACCCGCCGAGCGCGGCGCAATACTCCGGCGACTCGTCGCCGTGCAACTGCACCGCCGACACGCCCGACTCCGCCGCCATGCGCGCCACCGTCGCCGCGCTATCTTCGTTGACAAACACGCCGACACAAAGCACCGGCGCGCGCAACTCCGCGATGATCCCTCGCGCCTCTCCCGGCGCGATGTAGCGCGGGCTGCGCACATAAAAGTTAAAGCCGAGCGCGTCCGCACCCGCCTCCACCGCCGCCAGCGCATCCGCCAGATTCGTAATGCCGCAGACTTTAACTTTCACCATACCGCTTCCGAATCACCAACGCTCACATTTGAAATTTCAGATGCCGAATTTGAGACTCTCACATTTGAAATCCCGAATGCCGAATTTGAACTTCTTACTTTTGAAATTTCAAATACTGAATTTCAAATACACACTTTCAAATTTCAAATACCGGATTTCAAATCCGCACTTTCAAATTTCAAATACCGGATTTCAAATCCGCGCTTACTCATCAACGCTCCGTGCTTACTCATCAACGCTCCGCGCTCGCTCTTCGACCTTCTCTTCCGTCAACAATGCGCGTAATGCTCCGGTCGGGTCGCCCGCGCGCATCAGGGTTTCGCCGATGAGAAAACCTCGATAGCCGAGCGACTTGAGACGGCGCAGGTCGGCATGCGTCCTCAAGCCGCTTTCGCTGACGAGCAGCGCGCCCGCCGGGGCATGTTCGATCAGTTCGACGGAAGTTGCGAGCGACACTTCAAAATTGTGCAGGTTGCGATTGTTGACGCCGATGATCGTCGCACCGCAAACGGCAGCGCGTCGCAACTCTTCATGCGTGTGAACTTCGACCAGCGCGTCCATGCCGAGTTCGTCTTCGGCGATGCGTCTGAGGCGTATGAGCGTCGCGTCGTCGAGCGCGGCGACGATGAGTAGCAACGCGTCTGCGCGCGCCGCTGCGGCTTCGTAAAGCTGCCACTCTTCAAAGATGAAATCTTTGCGCAGCAGCGGGAGCGACGTGGCGGCGCGCACCTCGCGCAAATCTTCGGGCGACCCTTTGAAATGATCCTCTTCGGTCAGGACGGAGATCGCCGCCGCGCCCCCGGCCTCGTAGCGCAGCGCGAGTTCGGCGGGCGAAGCGTCGCGGCGGATGTCGCCGAGCGAGGGCGAGGCGCGTTTGATCTCGGCGATGACATTGAAATCTCTCTCACCTTCGAGCGCGGCGCGCAACGCGTGCGGACGCGACTCGCTTCGCACCCTCAAGGCTTCATCGCGCACTTCGGCGAGCGTCCGCAGGCTTTGTGCGTGCACCAGTCGCAGGCGTTTCTGTTCGATGATCCGGGTGAGAAAATCAGGAGTGCCCGTCATGCGTTGGTCGCTTCCGCGAGTTGCCGTAGTTTGTCGAGCGCATACCCGCTGTCGATGCTGCGCGCGGCGAGTGCGGTGGCCTCAAGCAAACTCTCCGCCGTGCCGCCGACGTAGAGCGCGCCCGCCGCGTTGGCGATGACGAGCGAACGCGCCGCGTCGCGCCGCTCGCCCGCTAGTACGCTGCGGATAATGCCCGCGTTCATCTCCGCATCGCCGCCGCGCAACTCTTCGAGGTTCGCACGTGTGAGGCCGAAATTTTCGGGCGTGATTTCGAAAGTGCGCACGTCGCCATCCTTCGCTTCGGCCACGAGGGTCTTGTCGCTGATGGTTATCTCGTCCAGTCCGTCGCGCCCGTGGACGACCCACGCGTGCTGCGTGCCGAGGGCGGCGAGGGTGCGCGCGAGCGGTTCGACGAGCGAGGCGTGCCAGACGCCGATGATCTGTCGCGGCGCGCCCGCAGGGTTCGTCAACGGGCCGAGCAGGTTGAAAGTCGTGTGGACGCCGAGTTCGCGGCGCACGCCCGCGACGCGCGCCGTCGCACCGTGATACAGCGGCGCGAACATGAAGCACATGCCGAGTTCGTTGAGACAGGTTTCCGACACGGCGGGCGCGACCGTGACGCACACTCCGAGCGCGCCGAGCACATCCGCGCTGCCCGAACGACTCGTCGCCGCGCGGCTGCCATGTTTCGCCACGGGCAATCCCGCGCCCGCGATGACGAAGGCGGCGGCGGTCGAGACGTTGAAAGTCTTAGCCGCGCTCGACCCGGTTCCGGCGGTGTCTATGAAACGTTCGTGCCCGGTCGTGATGCGCACGGCGCGCGCGCGCATCGCCTCCGCCATCCCCGTCAACTCTTCGACCGTCTCGCCCTTCAACGCCAGCGCGACGAGCGCGCCCGCGATCTGCGCGTCCGTCGCACGCTCATCGAGCAGGGCATCGAGCAGCGAAGCGGCGTCGGCGCGTGTCAGGCTCTCACCGCGCATCAGACGCAGCGTCAACGCGCGCAGCCCCGCGCCTGCCGCCTCTTCGTTTCTGCGCACGGGCGTCGGCAAAAGCCATGCTGGCCGGTCGTTGCTCATAGCGGTTCTGTCGGTTGTCAGAGGTCCGTTGTCAGTTGTTTTAAGTCTCGTAAACTTGAACTGCGAAGATCGCACTCGACGCAGCAACTCTGAAACAACGGACCACTGATGACGGACAATCAGCCGTTCAAAAAATTCGCGAGCAGCCGCTTCCCTTCGGTCGTTAGAATTGATTCGGGGTGAAACTGCACGCCTTCGACGTTCAACTCTCGATGACGCAAGCCCATGATCAGATCGCCGCCGGTCGTCGCGGAGACTTCCAGACACGCGGGCAGCGTGGCGCGCTCGACCACGAGCGAATGATAGCGTCCGGCCTTGAACTTCTGGGGCAGCCCCGCAAAGACCGTGCGCCCGTCGTGCTCGATCTCTGCCGGTTTACCGTGGACGGGCAGCGGCGCGCGCACCACCCGCCCGCCGAACACTTCGCCGATGGCCTGATGCCCCAGACAGACGCCGAAGACCGGAACGCGCCCCGCGAAATGTTTGATGGCCGCGCAGGTGATGCCCGCGTCTTTCGGCTCGCCGGGGCCGGGTGAGATCAGAATCTTACCGGGGCGAAACTCACGTTCGATCTCCTCCAATGTCACCTCGTCGTTGCGACGCACCGCCATCTCCGCGCCCAACTCGCCGAGATACTGCACGAGGTTGTAAGTGAAAGAATCGTAGTTGTCTATGACGAAGATCATGGTCAGCTATCAACTATCAGCCATCAGTTCTTAACGGCAAACTTTCAGCCGGACGTATTCGGCGAGTTGTTTGGCTGATGGCTGACTGCGGACGGCTCTCTAATTACTTTTCGCCTCCGCCAACAACTCTGCCACTTCCGTGTGATAGAAGTCGAGCGCGAACTGGCGCGCGGTGCGGCCTTGCTTGTCTTTCAGGTTTGTCTTCGCGCCGCTTTTCAGCAACAGGTTCACGAGTTGCGCGTTGCCCTTCGCGGCGGCGATCATCAGCGGCGTGCCGCCGACCTTGTTGGTCGTGTTCACATCGACGCCTTTCGCCAGCAGCGTCTCGACGAGCGGCGTGCGTTCGTAGAAGACCGCCCACGACAGGGGCGTGCCGCCCGAATCATCCATCGCGTTTACGTCCGCGCCGCGTTCGAGCAAGATTTGTGCGACCTCAGTGTCCGTGTGGCGCAGCGCATAAGCGAAGGGCGTGAAACTATCCACGCCGCGCATGTTCACTTCGGCGCGCCGGTCGAGCAGGACGCGCACGAGTTCCTTGTCTCCAGCTTGCGCGGCGCGGATCAAAGGAGTCTTGCCGTCGCGGTCGAGCACGTTCGGGTCGGCGTTGCGTTCGAGCAGAAGTTTGGCGACGCCCTTCTGCGAGTTGATGATCGCCGCCGTGAGCGGCCTGTCGCCGCGCTCGCCGCGTACGTCGGGACTCATCCCGGCGGCGAGAAAAAGTTTGACCGCCCACATGTCGCCGTCGCCCGCATGCCTGACGAACTCCGCCTCTTTGAAGTCGATGCCGCGCAGGGCCAACTCGCGCCGCGCCGTCTCGGGGCTGACCTTCTCGCTCGCCTGTCGCAGGCAACCGGCGCACGCGGCGAGAAGCGTGAGCGCAAACAGATAGCTCAACGTTCGTGGTAAGGAAATTTTACGACTCATCAAACGCATCGCTCCTCGCTCTCGACTATCACGGTTTTTCCGCGCGCGCTCGCCGCCCGCTCACAAACCGCGCTCGGCCATCTCAATCGCGCGCAGCATCGCGCGCGCCTTGTTGACCGTCTCTTCATACTCGCGCGCGGCCACGGAGTCGGCCACGATGCCCGCCCCGGCCTGCACCTCCGCGCGCCCGTCGCGGATGCGCGCGGTGCGAATGGCAATGCAGGAATCGAGGTTGCCCGCATAGTCGAGGTAGAGCACCGCGCCCGCGTAGAGGCCGCGCCGGTCGGGTTCGAGCGCGCCGATGATCTGCATCGCGCGCACTTTGGGCGCGCCCGTCACAGTCCCCGCCGGAAAACAGGCGGCCAACGCGTCGAAACAATCTGCGTCGTCTCGCAGACGCGCGAACAGGCTCGTCACCAGATGTTGCACGTGCGAGTAGCGTTCGACCGTCATCAACTCTCTGACTTCGACCGTGCCGAACGCGGCGACGCGACCGAGGTCGTTGCGACCGAGATCGACGAGCATCAGGTGCTCCGCCACTTCCTTCTCATCCGCGCGCAACTCAACGCCGAGCCGCGCGTCTTCCGCCTCGTTCGCGCCGCGCGGGCGTGTGCCCGCAATCGGGCGATATTCGAGTTCCGCCCCGCGACAACGCACGAGCATCTCCGGCGACGCGCCGACGATTGATTCGTCGCCGAGACGCAGGAAGTACATGTAGGGCGACGGGTTGGTCGCGCGCAGGGCACGATAAATTTCGAGCGGCGACGCCGCGACTTCCGTGGTGAAACGCTGCGACAGGACGGCCTGATAACAGTCGCCCGCCGCGATGTGTTCCCTGATCGTCTCCACCGCACGCTCGAAGTCTGCGCGCGTCCAGTTTGAGACGAACTGCGGCGCAGCCTCCCTCTTCGTACGCTGTTCCGGCACGGGCACGCGCACGCTCGTCAGCAACTCGCGCTCGATTGATTCGGTCCGGCGCACGGCGTCAGCATAAAGTTCTCGCAGCCGCGCGCGGTCCTCGCACGCCTCTTCCGTAAACACGACCGAACTGATCTCGATCTGCTGCCGCACGCGATCAAAAGCAAGCACGGTGCGAAAAAACATCAGCACGGCTTCGTCGCTTTCGGCCTCCGCGCTGCCGTTGTCAACCGACGGCTCAAACCACCGCACCGCGTCGTAAGCCAGATAACCGACCGCGCCGCCCGCGAACGGGGCGAGATGATCGCGGCGCGCCAATTTGTGTCGCCGGAAATAGTCGCGCAAAAAATCGGTGAGGCGCACGCCGCGCAATTCCTCCGTCTCACCTTTGCGCTCGACGTACGTATCCGCCCCGTGCCCGCGCACGATCATCTCCGGCTCGACGCCCAGAAACGAATAGCGCGCGACGCGCTCGCCGCCCTCCACCGATTCGAGCAGAAACGCATAACGCGCATCATTCGCCAGACGCAAAAACGCGCCCACCGGCGTCTGCAAATCCGCCAGCACACGGCGCACCACCGGCACGACGTTGCCCCGCGCCGCCTCGCGCTCGAAATCCTCGAATGTCGCGGGCTGAAGCTCAAGCATGCGCAAGAACGATAAACGCGTAACGATGAACGCGAAATAGATGCACGACGAAACCTTCCTTCATCTTATTCATCGTTCCGCGTTCATCATTCCATTGTTGAGCCACTGGCCGCCGTCAACGACGATGATCGCGCCGTTGATAAAACTGGCGGCGTCGGAGCAGAGGAAGACCGCCGTCTGCTCGATGTCTCTGATCCGGCCAAAGCGACCGACGGGGATGCGTCGTTGCAGTTTCTCTTTGAGCGCGGGCGGAAGCAGGCGTTTCATGCCCTCCGTGTCTTCGATGGGGCCGGGCGCGATGGCGTTCGTGCGGATGCCGTGACGCCCCCACTCGACCGCGAGGTTTTGCGTCAGCGCGTCAACGCCCGCCTTCGCCGCCGAGACGTGGAGTTGAAACGGCGTCCCCATGTAATGGAGCGTCGCGCTGATGTTCAGGATCGAGCCGCCCCGCTGCTTCAATTCGGCGAACGCGGCGCGGCAGACGTTGAACGTGCCTTTCAGATCGATGTCAACGACCGTGCCGAAGCCGTTCGGCGAAAGCTCTTCCGCCGCGCACAGGAAGTTGCCCGCCGCCCCGTTGACCACGATGTCCAACCCGCCGAAGCGTTCGACCGTAGCGGCGACGGCGCGCTCGACCTCTTCCGCGTGTCGCACGTCGCACGCGACCGCCAACGCCTCGCCGCCCGCCGCGCGAATCAACTCCGCCGCCGGTTCGAGGTGCTCCAGCTTCCGGCTCACGAGCGCGACCCGCGCGCCCGCCTCGGAAAGCGCACGCGCCACACCGCCCGTGATGCCCGTCCCGCCACCCGTCACAAACGCCACGCGCCCCGCCAGCAACCCTTCAACAAACACGCTCTCAGCCATAGATACCTTTCAGAAATATTGATTCATTGATCCATTGAATCAATGAATCAATTATTTTCATTCGCTCCCGGTTTGGCCGGAACTGCGACGGGCTTGCCGTCTTCGGCGTGCGGTTCGACCCCGATCTCTTGTGTGATCTGCGCGACGCGGATGTTGGCCTCTTCGTGACCGGGGCTGTATTTGAGCGCGCTTTGATAATCGCGCAGGGCATCGGTCAAGCGGCGCGCTTCGTGCAGCGCGTGGGCGCGCCGGACGTAGGCTTCGGTGAGTGCGCCGAGCGTCGTGTCGTCGTCCGGGTTCTTCTCCGCCTGCTGTTCGAGCGCGACGATGTCCGCGTCCAGTTTCGACGTGTCCAACTCTTGCCCGCCGCCCGTGTTGGCCGCCGCGTTGTCGTTCGCGCCACCCGGCGACGCCGTGGCGGCGTTCGTCCCGCTGTTACCGTTCGCGCCGGGCGGCGCACTCTTCCCGCACGCGCCGCACAGAAGCAGCGCGGCGCACATCAAACTCGACAGACCGGCAAAAGCTCGCATGTGATTCATCTTTAAA
>Ga0307513_10002984_pt1 | contig 23054 bp, 20 predicted proteins | sample 15_EM_MG_FD_202174 | JGI IMG/M metagenome (GOLD analysis project Ga0307513, IMG submission 202174) | Populus trichocarpa ectomycorrhiza microbial communities from riparian zone in the Pacific Northwest, United States - 15_EM | ecosystem: Host-associated > Plants > Roots > Unclassified | place...
AACAATCATAAGGGCTTTGACCCCCACATCCCCTGTTACAATCCTGTCAGCCGCGTTTTCTACGGAGACCCCCGCCCTTACGCTGACGAGTTCCCTGACTTGTGGGAAGCCCACCCGTTCCCTGACGGCAATACCCCGATCTCTCGCCTTTCCTCTCAGGTCATCTCGACCCCGACTGTCCCAAACCCCAGCAGCCCTACCCTCCGGCCACCATGGCTTTCGCCCCCTAGACGGGTAATAAGAAGAGGAGCCCCCCCACTGTCGCAAAAGGCGCCTCTGTCAGCATCTCAGTGCCAAATGTCCCGGCCCCCAAGTCGCTCACCGCGCCCGAATGTAGGTTCTACGCTCCTCACTCTTCCCCCTCTCAACACGACTAAGTCCCCCTAATAGCTGCCACCTTCTCAGACATCGCTGCACGCGTCCTCAGGGATGCTAACTGTACCCTCCCCCTTGCGGTCACTCCCACGGTTAACGTGAGAGACTCTGTTACCCTCCTGATTACCGACACTACTAACCTGGCTGCCGCCTTCGCACGATACTTCGACGTACTCGCGATGCAACTCAACTGCTCCTTTCCTATGGGTGACCTTCCCTGGTTGCCCTTCCGCCTCGCCCCCAACGCAGTTCAGCTCGCCATTCACTCCCTTCCGATCGCCTTCCTCCCCGCCGACCCTGAGGAACTCTTCCTGAGCCTCGCCGACTCCAACTACAACTCCAGGAACGTCAGCATCCTTGCGGCCAGGTTCCTCAACCAAAACACGGAGTCCAGGTCGGGCAAAAGGGTGACCGCGGTCATCATCTTAGTACACCCTGGGGACGTCCCCACGATGGGAACCTTGATCAGACTTTTCTCCCGCTCACGCACGGTTGAGCGGGCTTACTCCTCCAACCGTTATACCCAGTGCAGGAACTGCTGGGACTTCGGCCCCGTCGCACCACGATGCAAGTCCAAAGACCCCGTCTGTCCCCTCTGCTCCCTCAACCACATCCGAGCCAACCATCGATGCCCAAACCCTACCTGCCCCAGCAGCGGCAACCTTAAGCCTGTTCTTAACTGTTGTTCTTCCTCCCCGGCCTGCTGCGCCAACTGCGGAGAAGCTCACTCTGCCCTTTATAGAGACTGTAGTAACCGACCAGTTTTCCCCACTCTCAGGCGTTCCCCCCCTGAGGCCGAGATCGTTCCCCCGTCAAGTCCGGAGGACGCGATGGTCCCCAGTTCTCCGACCTGTTCCCTCCAACAGGCGTTTGAAATGGCGACGCCACATGCTGGAAGATCGTCCACGATACTGGCCCCTCAGAGGCCCTCCACAGACCAGAGCGGCCTCCCTCCCCTTGAGCCCCCTAGACCTTCCCCGGCGCCTCGCATTGTTTCAGGCTTGGCCCGCTAATGCCGTACAACCTCTCATCTAGTGGGTGGGAGGGGGGTTCCTCTCCCCCTGCACCGCGAACATTCACACTCATTCAACACAACTGTCTCGGGAGCCAGGATGTGTTTCTTTCCTTATTTGGCTCATTTTCGCAACTGGCACATGCCCCTTCAGTAGTTGCCCTCCAGGACCCTCCGGTTTATAGGGGCAAGCTTCCTTCCTTTCAGTTTTATTCTAGTTTTTCACCCCCAGGCACCGGGAACAAGAAGCCCGCGTTGCTTTTTATGTTTTTAGTTCCTTTTTGTTCACTATTACTTTACTTCTGCGGTTCGTTGACAGGGGTGACATCTGGGCTCTTGACTATTTCACCCCTGATGGTTTCTTCAACCCCTCTATGACTAGGTTTACCATCATCAACTCCTATAGCACTAAGGGCCGGTTGAACAACACACGATCTGTGCCCCCCGACCTTATTCTCCTCATGCCCTATTTTTCGGAGTGGTCTCACCCCCTACCCTCAACGGGTTCGGAGCACATCCCCATTCTCTTACTGTTGGATGCACCACCTTTCCGTCCCCCACCTGCCAAGCCAAACTGGGCCCTGACCTACTGGCCCCAGGTAGACGAAGCCCTTAAGTTAATGAAAGTACCTCCTCCCCCCCCCTCCCAACCTCAGGCTCCTTGAGGGTCTGGTCCAACACGAATCTCAATAAAATCTCAGCCACCTTGGTCCTACTCACCCCCCTCAAACGCGTCACCCACACGTCCAAGCGGTGGTGGACAACAACCCTTGCGGCACTCCGAAAGACCTACAACTCCACTCTCCGGGCGTCCAAAAGAGATCGCCAAGACTCCTCCCTCCTAATGTCCGCCAGAGCCGCCCTGTCCTCCTACTTCAAGGCAATAATCAAGGCAAAGAGAGATCACTGGTGTGAGTTCTTCTCCACGGCCACACCCCAGACAGTCTGGATTGCAAAGAAGTTTGCCATAGGCCGCCCCCCCCTGTCCCGGAACTACCCAGAGCCTCAACCCCACTCGAGCTCAACACGGCCCTGCTAGATCACTTCTTTCCGCGTAGTCCAGTTGATGAACCCCATACCATCCTCTTCCCCTTCAGGGACGTCCCGGCACTGGAAGCGTCGGAACTAGAGAGGGCGTTGGCCGGCTCGTCCCCCACGTCGGCCCCCGGTCCTGATAAGACCCCCAATTCTGTTTGGAAGCGCGTCAACAAAGTGGCTGCAGACATTATCTGCAAAACCTCCTCGCTCCTCTTCTCTCGTAGGGCTATCACCCCAGCTCCTTGAAAAAAACTGACGGCATTATTCTGGACAAACCGGGCAAGCCGAGCTACGATTCGCCCTCCTCCTTCAGGGTCAGTGTTCTCCTCCAAACCTTCTCGAAAATTCTCCGCAGGATTATGAATGTTCGCCTCTCCTGCATGGCCCGAGTAACTGGCCTTCGCAACCCCCACCACTGCAGCTCCCTGGCCGGTTTGTCAGTTGCGGATGCCTGCAATACCCTGACCCACAAGGTCAGGACCCTCCAGATGGATAAAAGGAAAGTCTCTACTCTCTTCCTTGACATCAAAGAGGGTTTTGACAACGTCAACCCTTCCTCCCTGTGTGGCATGTTTAGTGCCAAGGGGGTCAGCCCATACCTAGTGTCCTGGACATGATCCATCCTCATGGGCAGATCCTGTCGCCTGCTTTTCCAGGGTTCACCCACAGTCTTCGCCCCGGTCTTTGTTGGTACCACTCAAGGGTCCCTGGTCTCACGCCTCATATTTGTTATATATGTCTCGAGACTCAAATCCCATATGGCCTCACACTCTCTATGTGGACTACTTCGCCCGTATGGTCTCGTCGTGCTCCTACTGCCGCAACATTCAGCTACTGCAAAGACAGTATGCCATCCTAAAATCAAAAGGCTCCCGCGGAGGGGTGGGTTTCTCTGTCGCCAAAACTGAACTGATTCACTGGCGTACAAGCTGGGACAGGGACCCGCCCTCAGCAGCTCCAATCCACCTGGATGGGTCGGTTTTCCGCCCCAGGAGCGACCTTAGATGGCCTGGACTCTGGTTTACCCCTTCACTAGCAACCACCCCCCACTTGACTAAATAGCTGGCCAAAGCCCAGGCCGCCTTCGTGGCGATTAAACGGCTCTACCCCACGGGGATGGGTCTCCCCCCCTCCCTCTGCCATCTCTTGGCAGCGTCCCTTCTCTTCCCCATCCTGAGCTATGGGGGTGACGTCTTCCACCCGAGGGTACATATGGTCAGAATGCTAGCCGTCTTCTGGCACAAGGTCCAAAGATGGTGTACACATTACTTCGCCTGTACCCCGACCGATATCCTCGCAATAGAAGCCTGCCTCCCCCTCCTGCATCTGCTTCTGGCCCACAAGAGACAACTGGCCAACCTCCGAGTACTGTGCTAGCCCGTGAGATTAATCTGGCCACGGCCTGTCTTGCCCTCTCGGTACAGACCGCCTCTCTCCTCCGTCACGCCCCTGACCACAGAACGTTGCTGGCGAAAAATGTGGGGAGTCACCTCCCCCTGGGAAGGCTGCAACCCCGCCCCCACACCAAGAACAGGGCCCATCTCCCGTTGGATGCGATGCGCCACTCAATGCTGTTCCTGCTGGGCCCCAACAGGCTCGCTCACTTTCCAGTCACATCTCAGCACCTCCTGGCCGGACTCTACCGCGAGCCCCCGGAAGTCCGTACATACCCCCGGCTAAGACCGCGTTGCCGCGACCTACTTATGCAAGAATGGGAGGCCAGGGCCCCTGACCCGGCTAGGTACCCATACCCCCCCTCACTCAAACCTCACCCCTTTATGGGCCTCAACAAATTCGACGCAGGAAGGCTCCACCAGATCAGATCGGGAAAGAGCTACATCCGCGCCAACCCATCCTGGAATAACTATAACCCCACAACCTGCCACAGGTGCAACGAGTTCCCCGAGACCTCGAGCACGCCATCCTGTCTTGCCCCTCAAGGGAGCCTGCCAGGAACTACCACCTTCAGGCAGTCTCTGATCTGCGCCCCAATCCTCCTCTCTGGTCCTCGGCCGCCCTCCTTGGCGCCCTCTCCTGCTTCATTAGGTCGACCAGGACCGCCTTCCCCCTGGTCATGTTCTCCGGTCACACCTCCACTGCTTGTTCCGCTTCTTCCCGCTCGTCTAATGTAGTTTCCTTTGGCTATTTTATGACATCTCAGGAGAGCTAGGTTTATGCTTCAATGGTTTTTTCAAGTTGCTCGTAGTGTCTGCTGGTTGTAGGAGGGTTTCCTTGCTTTACTTGCTTGATTTTCGTGCCCGTATGTGGGCCAGGGACCAGTACAGACTCTTATGAAGTTGACTGGTGATGGATGTTTTCTTTGTTTGTTTGTTTTGGATTTTGGGTTTTGTTTTCGCCATAGCTAGCACTCCATGCGATTTCTTATACCTTAATAACGAATATATGGGTGCATTTTAGCCAAAAAGGTGAAACTTGCCAACAACAACAAAGTAAGTTGAATGGCTCTAAAAATTTATTACCTGATAGAGTAGCCTCTGGGCTTCTTGAAAAATATTCAAGTTATAAATTTGAGCAATATTCCATCTTTATTGACAATTTTAAAAATCTGCCTTAAAATGTTTTATTACAAAGAAAGATAGTCTCTAGCCAGATGTATGAGTAATAAAATTTTCAAATATTTTCAAGTGTAAGATATAAAGTTATTTAAACATTTGTTGAAATATTCACAAATCAGAGAGATTTTACAGATACAGTAAACCTGTTGTAAAAATATCTTATGTAAGAAAGATCAAGTTAATAGTAGATTTATCAGAGTTCTAAATTGATTTAACTTTGCTCTCTCACGAGTTATAATCATTATTTAATATATTTTTACATATAATATTTGCTGTGATTTATTACTTGGATAAAAAGAAAAACTTTTTACATTAAATCAAAGAGTAAACTGTACCAATTACTCTATTTTATTTCTAAAGTGTTTACTTGATACCTGATTGAGTTATTTCACTTTCTTTATGAAAAACTGTTTTTCTCTTTTACTCAAAACTAGATGGGTTGCTATGCAAACTAAAAGGGTGTTTAACTCAAAATACAAAAACAGCAGGTTTACCCATTTTCTCTAAACTGCACCCATATGATATAAAAAATAAAAAAGAATAAAAAACGCCCCCTATTTCCTTAGTTCTTTACCCTACCGGGTATTTCTTTCACGACTCCTGTGCTTCAGAATATAACATCTTCTATTCTGATATCCAAGATCCACGCCAAGAACCATGAACCCTGACCCTGACCTGCCGTTACGCAATCAGCCTTGACCTGATATTGTCATCTCCGAACCCTCACGCTAAGCGAGTGTTATTGTTTAGGACCTTCCTGTCGTTGTGTGCCTTGGGCTAACGTCCACTGCCAAGACCCCATTACAATAGGATCTTCACGCAACCATCTAAGTACTTTTCTATACTTAAGATATTTCAATACAATTACCATTTTCTCTCTTTACTTACACCCCTCCTCTACGAGACCCTACGCTCGCAGAAAGGACCTGGAGGCTATTGTGATAGTCTCAGCGACGGGTCACCCAAACATAGAACTATTGTGATACTTTTATCAAGCACGACAAACCACCCATCTTAATATCCGAAGCGATAGTATCCTTCGACTGATCACTCCAGCCAAGCAAGCCAGTCCAGTACTATCTGAAGAGATAGTATTCTCCTTTCCCATAATATAGAAAGAGGAAGGATCGCTTACGCAATAGATGTGTGTCGTTGCCTGTTGCATACAAATCCCACAATAGGATTGTTACAGGTATTACCTGAAGATACAGGAAAATATGTATGTAATACATGAGGCTGAATATTTCTTGCTGATGTAGCACTTTTCTCAGAAGGAGGAACAAATAACATAGCTTATTCTGATTAACTGGCCGAAAAGAGTATACACTTATCATAATTCTTTTTTAATCTGCTGTTAATAGCCTACATTTAGCACCCGGTTTGTCAGAAATTGAATCACACCAAACAGTTTCTATTTTGGAGTGACTCAATCGAAACCTGAAATCCACCACTTCCATTAAATACTACTAAGGGGACCCTTACCAAACTTTCGAGTATTACTGAATAGAACTTCATACTAAAATCTTTGCATTTTAAGCCTATTTACTTACTCTATTGAATAATTTATGCTTTCTATACAAATTCATTATATGATACTTTATAGGACACATATCAAGCTAAGGATTCAGAAAAAGCAGATTATCTTTTCATAGACTAAAATTATAGATCATTTCCTATATACTGGGTAAGTATCTGATCATTTGTGCACTAGATTGTTCTACTAGGCTCATCTCAATTTAATAGATTGAATTTTAAAAAGACTCCTATATCTAGTCAATGTACCATCTCTAGGTTCAATACGTATCCTAAACCCCGTAGTTTGACACTCATTGTTTGGGATAACTTATCAGCATTCCAGGGTCAAACATGTTGACACTTAGGCTTCTTTCATTGTTTTTCCTATATATCTTTCATATAAATAGAAGCACACTTTTGTATAGATATAGTTACAACAGTCCACCTGTTTTCAAATATTAAGAACCAAATCTCTTACCAATTCTGCTCTCCACTCCTCACTTCGGGTACCTCACAAGCATTCTCACACTTGTGCAGTACCACTCATATTGAATAGATTGTACCCCTAGAGCTCACATTTTGAACAATCTATTCTCCTGAACCTAACCCACCAACCATATCCCCTGCCACAGGGTATCTTTCCCTCCTTATCGAGTATAAATATAGCTCTCTTTATGTGTAATCTAAATTTATTCACAATTACACAATGTGCGGGGTAGCTCCTTCCCTCCCCTTGCTCCAAGTATCACTTTGCATCTCATTCCTCGTCAGTTTTACGATATTCAACTGAATGAATTACTGTAGCAGGCAGCCTGTCTGATCGAAACATCACAACCACTGCCCAAACTCAGGGAACCCCACACAAATTACCTATTATGCACCACAATGCCTATGGTATAGGCACCGTTCTATTGGAAATCGGTAACTGGACAGCAAGAAATGTGCAAGCGCTAAATTACTTGTAAGAAAGGGATACTGAAGACCATTCTCTTCTGATTCTAGTCATATTTTTCTTATCTTATCTTGGGAATTATTGGGAACGATAGTGTGTCAATAGCGGGATGCGGCAGTCAGCTCATGTCTCCGGGTCGGAGTTGTTGCCTTTGGTCCTCCACTATGATGGTTGGAAAAAAAGCAACTTCAGGGGCCAGGTGACTGAGGTTGCCTACAAGGATACAACATTCCAGCCTCACACCTCTGCCCAACCCCTGCCCAAAAACATCCCCCTTCTATCTCCCTACCCCCTCTCATAATCTATGATACGAACCTCTTCATCAGCAAGAAAAACTATTCACAAGACAACATGGGCTCTGCAGCATATGGAAAGACCGTCACCATAAACAGTAACGTTGGTAATGTGACCGATAGTTATAAGAACGTGTGGAATAACTGCCAGATATCCTTGCGGGATGAGAAGCGAGAGATCCTCGAATGGTTGTCTCCGTTGGCATCACGGGAAAGGCATCGGGCCGTAAGTGAGGGCCGGTTAGAGGAAGTAGGGGATTGGCTTCTTCAGACGAAGGAGTTTGAGAAATGGAATAGCAGCGAGGATCTTACTGTCCATCCTGTGTTATTCTGTTATGGGGACCCAGGGGTGGGGAAGACATATTTGAGGTATGCAAAAGTAGCTCCATCAAAATGTCGTGCAAGACTAAGAGTGTAAACACTAGCTCTCTTGTGATAGATACACTATGCGATGCAATTATAGGGAACGGCGTGGCCCTTGCTTGTGTGTACTGCGACTTCCATGCCTATGAGGAGCAATCCACCACTAGTGTGTTAGCGGCTCTCCTGAAGCAACTTATCGCGGGGGTAGAGCCGATCCCAGAAGAAATAACCGCGGCCTTCGAGCGAGCGAAGAGAGGGGTTGACGGCCGGGCCCCCCGGCTTAGGGAAATCCGCGGAATGCTCATTAAGTCTGTCTCATCTCTGCGAAGAGGATTTATCTGCATTGACGCATTGGATGAGTTTCCCACAAAACATCGAGCTGAACTTTGGGACTCTTTACAGCACATTGTCCGCGAGTGCCCAAACACCCGGCTATTCATTACAGGGAGGCCGCACATGAGAGACGAAGTCAGGAGATCTTTCCCGGAATACCCCGATCTATCCCCGATAAAACCAACCAAGGAAGATATTCGGGGTTTTCTTACGATGAGGTTGAAAAAGGACTTAGATCTGGATGCAATTGATGCGGAATTGGAGGCCGATATCCTTAGGATTATTCCGGAAAGGGTCGCTGGGTCGTATGTGACATCTATGAACAGTGGATCCAACGTTATCAGCTAACCGTAACCAATAGATTTCTTCTCGTCTCCCTCATCATGGATGCCGTCCTGGAAGATGCGACAATACATCAAAGAAGGCAAACACTAAATAATATGACCAATGGAATTGGTTTAGATGATGCATATAGCACAACATTGAGTCGCATAAGGGAGCAAAAAGGAAACAAACTGAAGCTTGGGATGGGGGCGTTGATGTGGATTTCACGTGCTCAGCGGCCGTTGATAGCGCAAGAGCTATGCCATGCGCTTGCGGTGGAAGCAGGAACTACAGACCTCAACCCCCACAATGTGCCGTCGATAAGAACCTTGTTGAGCTGCACTTTAGGACTCGTTACGGTCGATGAGCAAACATCAGCTGTTCGTCTCGTACATTTTACTCTTCAAGAGTACCTTGTAGCACATTCCAACTTGTTCATAACACCTCACTTGACGATGGCTGAAATATGCCTCACCTATTTAAACTTTCAGTCGATCTGTCAACTCCCAACCACTCTCGATACTATCCCGTCGACAACGCCGCTTCTTCACTATGCTTCGTGTTACTGGGGATTCCATGCTCGGAAGGAGATGGCTGGAGACGCAAAACACCTCGCATTACGGCTTCTTCGCAGAGACGGGAATCACATATCGACTGCCATTCTCCTTCGCGAAGAGGCTGTTGACTTCTTGTCCTGGTCGGATCGCCACACTGGTAAACATCCAGATCTCCGGGGGTTTAGTGGGCTACACTGCATCTCATACATGGGGATTACCGAAATCGCGGTTGACATGATGAGGATGAAAATATGGGACTTGAACGGGCGCGATTCTAACGGGGCAACACCCTTAATATGGGCTACCAAATACGGGAATTGGGCGCTCGCAAGGATGCTTCTGGAGCAGTGGGATTCCAGTCCTAGCTTATCTGATAAGTGGGGCCTAACACCACTCATACATGCTGCCAAGGCCGGGCAGGTTGGAGTGGTAAAGGTGCTCTTAGAGAGGGAGGATGTCAATCCCGATTCGTCGGATTTGTCAGGAAGGACGGCACTATCATATGCTGCTCAATCTGGGCATGGGGGCGTGGTCAGGGTACTCCTGGGGCTTGTGGATGTCGATCCAGATTCTTTAGATAACTCCGGACTGACACCACTGTCATATGCTGCCCGGTCCGGGCATGAGGGAGTGGTGAAGATGCTCCTCGGGCGAGCGAATCTTCGCCCCGATTTGGTGGCGGAGCATGGCCGGACAGCACTGTCTTACGCTGCGGAATATGGGCATGAGGGCGTGGTGGAGATACTCCTGGCGCGCCCGGACGTCAACCCCAATTTGTCAAGTAATGCTGGCCGGACACCACTGTCTTATGCTGCCGAATCCAGACGTTGGGGGGTGGTGAAAATACTCCTGGAAAGACAGGACGTCTACCCTGATTCGCAGGGTAAGGATGGCCGGACACCACTCTCACGTGCTGCGGGATCAGGAGATGAGTGCGTGGTGAAGATACTCTTAGAGCGAGGAGATGTTAATCCTGATTTGCCAGATGAGCGTGGCCGGTCACCACTATCGTTCGCTGCCGGATCTGGGAATGAGGGGGTGGTGAAGGTGCTCTTGGAGCGAAGCGATGTCAATCCCGATCCCTCGGACCAGGATGGCAGAACACCCCTCTCACATGCTACCGAATCTGGAGATGAGCGGGTGGTGAAAATGCTCCTGGGGCAAGGGGATGTCAATCCTAATTCGCATGATCGGCTTGGCCTCACACCACTATCATATGCCGCAGAATATGGAAATGAGGGCCTCATGAAGACTTTCCTTGAGCGAGGGGATGTCAACCCTGATCCACCCGATATTGCTGGCAGGACACCACTATCATATGCTACCGGAATTGGAGATGCGGATGCGGTTAAGATATTCCTGGAGCACGGGGGTGTCAACCCCAACTCGCTAGACGAGTATGGCCGGACACCACTATCGCATGCTGCTAAATCTAGACATGAGGACGTGGTGAAGATGCTCCTAGGACGAGAGGATATCGACCCCGATTCGCCGGATGAGCACGGCATGACACCGCTGTCATATGCTACCAGATCTGAAAATGAGAGGGTGGTGAAGATGCTCCTGGAGCGAGTGGACGTCGACCCCGAATCCCCAGATAGGGATGGCCCAGCACCACTGTTACTCGCTGCCCTCTCCGGGTGTGATAGGGTGATGAGCCTCTTGTTAGAGTCAATGGATTTTAGTCAGGAAACATCACCAAACACTAATGTGACCCAACCGATCTCCGCCCTTGCTACTGGTGTTCCGAAGGAAGCAGAATTCGATCAGGTATCACAGGTAGAAGGTATCACTTCTAACACTAGACCCATCACGGAAGCCATTTCTCTCTCCTACTCCGGCAACCCTCTCCCGAGTCAACTCTCAGCACCACCCTCAGGATCCGCTCTTAACCCCACGCCCACAACCCCCGACCCCAAAACGTCGGGCCCTTCAAGGCCACCGAAGCGCAGTCGAGCCACCCCGGAACCCTTACCTTGTTCTAAGCGCCCCCGCTTCTCTCCACGCTAACATTCTCAACGATACCTTATGCTCCCCTTAATGTGGATGTGCGGTTCTGTTGGAAACTGTGGCTTCTCAGGATCTAATTACTTGTGGTTGACGGCATCGGATGCCACTAGTAGATGAATGTGGAGATAGAAGTGTCACTAGTGCGTCATGTTAGGAGAATGGTTGATATGGTATAGGACACAGTGTCCGGTGCGACTGCTAAGTCCATTGTGTATATTAGTAGCTCTTTCCTGCCGAGATAGTAAAAAGGATAGTAGTGGTGGGCTTCCCTTTTTTCACTGAGAATCAAGACATCTTACAACAGGTTCTACCACATAATCGCCACAGCAGCATAAATGCATTATCAATCCATCCCCATTTCTGCACCATCCACTGGGAAACGGCATCCGTACCCACTTCACCAAAATCCGTTTCCAGCCTTAATCTATTATCTTATTCCCTATCGGGTAGTTGTCGAATCCCTCACCTCCCAATGTGTATTATTAAACCAGGAATACTCGCCGGGCGACTTTCCCATAGTTTGCTTCCTGTTTCTTATAGGGCCTTTTTTTTCTGTTACTAAAGTTAGTCCTTGGCGGTGAGCTGTAGGGCAAGTTTGGAAAAAGACCGGACGGGACGACATAATGTCGTCCGTCCTCGCCCTGGCCCAGGACAGACGGGCTGCCCCGTTGAGAACACTGACTTCTTGTCTTGGTGGGATCGTTACCAAGGGGGCGTCCTGATGTTCGGGGATTTACTAGACTGCACTGCATCTCATACATAGGAATCGCCGAAATCGCAATCGATATGGTAGACATGCTTCCTTGCATACCGAGTGATAGTAAGTGAGCCTACCACACCCCTACATCATAGAGTACAGGTGTAAGACCTAATGCGTCATCATCTTCGACGAAAGGAAAATACTCACTTCTCGGTTCCACCAGACTCGACACTGTTCAATTCAACTTCCTTTATTGAACGATTCAGTTTCCTACATATTCTTCTCTTTGGCGAATTGGGCTATATCCTAGCATGCATGGAGGAAAAAGCAAGGGCTGAACAACAGCACCCTCATCGGCACAAGGGATAACCGGTGCTCGTACTGTCCTAGTGCCGGTACAGCAGAGCCGCATGCCAAAAGTTCTAGCACCCTAGCTGGTACTGTAACACAAAAGCGTTATTACTATCAGCCAGGGTGCCAGAACTTCTAACACACGGCTACACCTGCACTAGACTATATCACACACGTGCTTAAGTGAAAAGATGGAGCTTGAACGAGCGTGATTCTAACGGTACAACACCCTTAATGTCAGGCATTCAACACTTTGAGGTTATGCGCAGCGAACAGATTTTCCAGTGGTCTAGAAGTGCGGAACTTTTATTGGTACGAACAATTTGGATAGAGAAAAGTTATCAAAAAACGAAAAAAAGACAATGAGATCATATGCGGTAACGAATGACTTTGACAAAGAGTAGAAAACCAAGTGAACAGCAAGTGAATGTGATGATAGATTGATAACAAATGAACAAAGGGAAGAACAGGTCCTCTTATATCCTCCTTGAGACGAAACCTTTCCTCCACGGCATACTTCCTGCCGATGCCATATCTTAGATCAGTTTCTTCCGCGTAGTCACCCTTTCCTACGACTGAGCCGAATCCGATCCGAGGTGACAACACCGGCACCGAGAATATCATTAACTAGCATGCTGAATACTGGGTGCATAACCGCGGATGCTGCTGATATTCGGCTATGATGATAGTTCGCGTCTCATTGCCGATTGATGGTGGTTTGATACTGTCGCATTAGATATGCAGGGTTGATTTCGGAGATTGGTATGAGGCTAATAGTCGTGAGACAGCTTTCGAGGGAGTAGTGTGTAACAGGTCTTAGCGGCAAGGTTCCTGATCCAAAGCGCATGGGAATATATGCGAATGGTGAGCAGTCCAGAACGAGCCACGTTCAACATGAGGGAGCTAAATACGGGAATTGCATGCTGAAGCTGTATCTTGAGCAGGGAGATGTTGATCCCACTTTAACAGATAACCATGGCCTAACACCACTCAGGCATGCTGTGAAGGCTGGGCATGAAAAAGCTGTGAAGATACTCCTCGAGCGATGGGACATCAACCCGATATGCTGGATAAATGTGGTTGGACACCACTATCATAGGCTGTCGGGTTGGGGCGTGAGGGCGTTGTGAAGATTCTCCTGGAGCAAGGGCATGTTAATCCCGGTTCGGCGAATAAGGCTTGCCGGACCCCACTATCATCCCAATCCGTCGGATGCCCATGGCATAACACCATTATCAGATCCCCAGATCCGGATGTGAGATCCTAGTGAAGATAGTCCTGGAGCTAGAGGATGTTGGTCTCGATTCATCACATCGAGATGGCCTAACCCTACTCTCACCCGCTATCCTAGCTAGCTAGGCGCAATAGTGTGGTGAACCCACCATTGGAATCAAGCCTTTTTAGTCACCAAATATCACCAAATATGAACCCAAACTAACAAACCTCCGTTCCTACCGTGAGCACTCTAGGGGTAGGAGAACCAGGCCCGTCATCAGAACGAAAAGGCATCATTTCCGACATAGGGCTAAGCACAAGGAAGACATTTCTTTCCCTCACTCCGACAAGCCTCTCCCAAATCAACTTGAAGCACTCCACCCCGCATCCGCTCTCACGTCCACACTCACATCTTAGATTTACCCTGATCTAGCTATCGCGCAATCCCCCCTGGGCCACCCAAGCGCCAGAGAGCGACCTCCCCACTTTTGCATCCCGCTAAGCGCAGTCGTTTCTCTCCACCTTAACATCCTCAAGCACTAGTGGTATTCAAAGTTAAAAAAGTGACGAGAGCCTAACTTACTTCGCAGCTTCATGTAAGCTTGGCATGTCCGGAAAGAGCTAATGTACCATGGTGATACCTTACCTTTACTAAACTATTTTACAGGTAGATACGGAGGTCTGGAGGTCCTCAACGAGTAAAAGTCAGTAGCTACAAATGGTGGGAATGTTTTGGCTGCTCACTTATCCACAGCTCCAAGGGCGATGAAAATATTTTTCATTTTATGTACTAACTTGGTAGATCCAGAAACAAGCATCTTATAATTCCTTTTAGCATAGATGAATTATTTGGGGCTCATTGAAACTTCACCTGTTTTTTTTTTCACCTCTTCCCATCTGGCTGTGGAGTAGTTGAGGAATTGGTTTTTGCTGTAAGCCGGGATTTTTGGTGTCTGTAGGTGGCCAGCTTCCCCGTCGTGGACATCTTCCCCATCGGAAACATTACCTTTTACTCTAAACTATCCTCCACAGAACTTGGGACTATCAACTCTAACACTGTCTCCTCTAGTCAACTAATTCATATTCTAGTACAAACCCGCTCTTACTCCCTACCTTTTCTAACTTTCAATACCACTACTCCTATCATTCACATTGACAAATATACCCCACCTTTCCACGCAGTCATCATAGCAACATATATACCAATTCTTTCGGCGCGCCCCACCTCACCCACCACCACTGTCTAGTCGGAAACAGTATCCACACGCGCTCCATAACACCCGGTTTCTGGTCATAATTTTATCAACTCACCCCCTCACATCGCACCCGACGAAGACCTCACCTCCGAACCACTATAGCTAGAAAGGGAATACTGTATATACACACTAGTAGGAATTTTTCACAGGCCGCTTCCCATTCCTCTTATGGCTCGCTTCATCTGTACCCTCCCTTCGCACGGTCCCTCACTTCCTGTGACTTGATACCGATGGCACTAAATTATCTCCAGCTCCTCTGTCTGACAGCGATGTCCTTTCTTCCTTCCTTTTGCCCCTTTGTTTTTTATTCTTCACTAGCCCTTCTTTACCTTAGAGTTAACTTTAGGGGCTACGGAATCCCTTCGTTCGTACTCGGATACCAGGGCTAGTCCGCGAACACAGGGCTGACAAAGCTAAGGACGATATTGGGAATAGCGCACGCACTAAGGGGTGTGGGTTGAAAACCAGAAGAATTCCTCGAACGCTTTCTGCTTTACTATTGGTTGAACTATCTATTCACGGTTTCTATTGGATATTTGCCACTTTAGCTCATGCTCAGAATAAATCCTGGTGTTCGCGGACTAACCCTGGTGTTCGCGGACTAACCCTGGTGTCCGAGTACTCCGAATTTCACGGAAAATTAGTGTCCCGTAGCGCAGAGATCGACGCATGATTAACCATTCTCGCAACATACCCGTTTTGTGGCCTTTTTTTTTTGACAAAAGTCGGGCGCACCCCCAGAATAGGATATAAACCCAGAAATTTCGTGGCACCGCGCCGTACTTACCCGAGTACCCGAGTACAATCACCTCAGGATACCCGCACTAAGAGCGCTACACTCATCACCACCCCCACGCTGCTAGCCTGCCATTGCCAATGCCCAATAACAAACCCACTTTACATACGTAAAAGTCCCTAGGCAAAAGCGTTCGTGAAAATGTGAGACATCCGGCCAAGCGATTTCACCAACACTTTACCTAGGGACAGTATAACTTGCTCCCTAATTCACGGCTAGGACTTCCGTTAGCCACGTACGCGATATTACGAGCGGCTACAATTGGATTGACAAGTTAGAGAATGGGGCGGAGGGATCTAGTATTTGATGTAACCTGGTTCATGGCTTGCAAGACTTTTCTAGATTCGGTACCTGTTACCGCGTACGACTCCCTACTTCTCTTGCTTGTGCATGCATTTCTTCTAGTAGCCTAGGGAGGTTACTATCTACTCGCTTTTCACGTACTATCACTTGCTAGGCTTGCTAGTCTAGGGCGCCTAAGAAGAGACTATTCATATGACAACAAGTCAATTGAGTATCACTGAAGTCTTATGCCCGGACTGTGGCCAACAAGTTGTATAACCGTACCAGGGGGCTTTCTTCTCGGCCTGTGCCTTCAAACCATAAAATTCTGATTGATCCCCATAAAGGTAATCTCTCTCTGTATAGCATCCGAATGTATGCCCCCCTCGCCAGTCCTCCCCACCATTGTTCATAACCCCCGGGGCTCAATCACTCCGCACCTACCACCCTAAGCCCAATCCCAGATTCAACAACCTGCTTATTCCCTTCCTTAGCTTCCTCTATTGTTTTCCGCATCCACCTTCGTTAGCACACTCTCCACGACCTCCTACCGCAGCTCACACCACGGGAACATACGATTCCAACGAACATCCACCATCCCAACCTCCTCATCAGGCACAATTTCAAAGGTAACAGTCTCCCCAGGAGCGCACCGAACCCCCTCGCCCGAAATATCCGCATGACCGCCTTCCAGTGGAACCTAAAAAAGAGAAAGAGAGAAAAGGAAAAAACATAAATCAGCATTGAGGGAACAACGCTACACAGTGTGAAATAGGCAAACAAACCGATATCCCGAAAGCAATCCTACCGGACTCCCTCCTGGGCCGGCCATGATAGGTCGTTTTCCCAATGAATATCTCTTCGCGGAGCTTGTAAGCGTACATCTGCCCGCACCCACGGATGCTTGCTTCCACACCATCCCCCGCCTCTTCCGTTCCCCGGGGGTAACCGAGCTTGTGGGAAAAGCCCAAAAAGCACTTGCCGACTGATTCCTCGCGGGGGACTTTGAAGCTTACGAGCATTCTCTCCTCATCCTTGGTGGATTTACTACCCGAGAAGTAGACTCTTCCGGATGTGGCTGAGGTGAAGGGGTTGTGGCGGTTGCTTTCCTTTATGGGTACGAGGAGGGCGGGCATCAGGTATTGATAGTGCTCGTAGCCCATTTGAGGCCCCGAGAAAGGGTAAAGAGCATGCTGTTGTTGGAACGGGGGGTCCCAGTTCTCTACTACCCCCGAGGATGCCGAGGATAGGGCCGCGGTTGCGATGATAGCACAGGTGGCTGAGACAAAACGCATTGTGGAGGGGCCGCAACTGGATTGACAGGAGATGAGATGATCGTTATATAACCAACAGAGATTTCAGGCGACGAATGATATAGTAATAATAAAAAAATAAGCCGAAGAGGAACCGGAGGAGTGAAGTTGGGCAAATAGAACAGTTACGATGAGATGTACCGAATCACGAAAGGTTTGCACCTGTAGTGACGTAGAGCACAACCTCTCAACACTTGAGTCAGGCACCACGAAACCCGACGCTAGAGGTTTCAGGGAGCTAGCTTCTTCGGGAAGCCCGATCCCAAACATTGATCTGTTTGTCCAAATTGTCATCCTGAGTGACGTATGGTGATTCTCTCTATTCTCCAAACGAGAATCACTTGAATGTGATATATTGTCTATCAAAAAAAAGAGAAAAACAAGGACGCGATCCGCGCTAATAAACATTCAACCACCCTCCAAGCTCTTTAGGCCCTCTGATTGTTCTGCATCCCTTTCTCAAAAATAACCAGCGTCCTATATACATGACCCTGCAGCTCCGTTTCCATGGCCCAAACAGAGATCCCCCCCCCCTCTGTCCTCTGCCTTTGGTGAAATGGCTAGGGAATCGCCCGTAAAATCCGAATCCTCATCGTTGGTGCAACCGGCAACGCCATGTTCGCAACAGCTATTCGTTTGCGACATCTCCAATATTATCCCGCTCTTCGGCTCTTCCAATTCTACCTCAAAGTCAGCAAAGCGCTCCTTCCCCTTTGTATCCAGTTCACGGAAGTCCCTGGAATTTTTGACTTACCATACCAATGTAGCATCATGGGTTCGTCTCTCTCAGGAGCTGCAATCTCAAATCCTAAAACCTGCCCAAGCGGACAACGAAAGCGGTGTCCAAGTACCCCCGCTCGTCCATCTCTCCCTGATTGCTAAGCCACAGTTAGCTTAACTTCTCTAAGGAGTCCGCTGGAAATGAGTGCTATGAAGCTCACAAGGAACCTATATACCGGCTTCGAAGGATACCTGGGGGGCTTCGAGTTCCACGGGGTCTTCTCGGCAACAATCTCGTGGCAGGCACAGAGAGCATATATGTCAAGGATGCACTCGCTACCAGTAATACTCCAGCGGCATTCCGGAATATCTAGCGCCGGAAGGAGCTCCTCTGGGAGCTCAAAAATGAGCTGGCATGTGTTGTAGCGTCTATCGTCTGGTATACGGAAGCTGACTATTCACGTCAGGGGTGTTAGGGTCTAATCTTTGACAGTTGGGATGGACGGACCGAGGACAGTGATTTCGTCTCCGTTTTTTTCATCACCACTAAAGAAAATGCTACCCGTGTGCTCGGTGATGTACGCTCTTGTTAGGAAGGCCTGAGTGACGGGCACGATAAGCTCTGGGAAAACGAGCCTGGTTTCTTCGAACTCCGATGCCAGGGCAATGCCCCTCACAAAAATTAGGGTAGCTAAGAAGAAGGAAATCATGGTAGGTATTAGGTGCGCTAACGCGGGAAGCAGTTGAATGAGAGAAGGGTGACCACAAGCAAAGGGGCCTCAATCCTGGGACCCTGAGGATGACGTATCTAGTACACGACGCTTTCTAGCATCCTGAGCCCCTTAGAAGCTCTTGGAAACCAGTACAGACAGCTTGATACAACCATAAACTTGCTCGAATACGAGTTCTAATACGCCAACACAAATCCCAACCGAATCATTAAAGATGGCTCGAAAAACCAACAGTGAGCCTTCTGTACAATACATAAACTACCGCGCTGACATACAAACAAGCAAACGACCACGGTATCGTTCTATGAAGCAACACAAATCCGCCCTCGTACATAACCATATGCCCCCTTTTGATCACAGAATAAAGGAAAAGCAATACCAAAACTCCAAACACCAATTCCCATTCTACAAAACCGCGATATTGCCAACTCGGATGTCCTTAACCCAGACACTCCACCTCCTCCTCAACGTCAAACTCCCCACCTCTCTCTCCCACTCCCTCCCACCGCCAGCCACCATAACCGCCATGATGCCATATTTGTTCTCTTTATCAAGCAATGGCCGAACGAGATCTTGTGGTATCAAAGCGTCCTTATCCAGGAATATCACTAGACGGATAAAGCTCGGCAGGTGCTTAAGCTTTTGGGAGAAGGCACATGAGCCGCGAGGAACTATGAGAACTTGGGCAGTTTTCGGAATGCTACTAACCCGGATGGGCACACAGGCGGGGTCCTTGAGGATGTGGATGTTTGTGAATACTGGTGTTGTAGTCGGAATGTCCACCGCGCCTATGCCTGTAGGAAAGATCCCAGCGAAAGCGTGTAACTGTGGAGAGCTTGTGCTTGTTGGGGTTGCTTCGTCGTCATCGCCGCCGTCGTCCTCGTCATTGTACAAGCTGAGCAAATCGTTGAGTTGTGTTTCGAGACTTGTGAACCCTAGTCTGCTAAGTAATTCTCCAAGCGCAGTCTTGGTCTCTTGGATAATCGGCACTTGCTTTAGCTCCTCCTCACGTTTGGCGGCACGAATGTCGTCCGCATACTGTACGATTAAGTCCACATATTCATTATCGAGCACAATCTGGAAGTTAGGGTCCATCGTTGCACCGCTCTTATCGATGACCTTGTCTTCAAGAAATACAGTCTCGCTTTTGCCCAATGAAGTTCCGCCAATATTGGTTACGCGGAGGACTCCATGTTCGTTCGTCATTCCCATACGGACCCCACGCATGCTGCCGGAAATACTGATACCGCCTTGCACTCTTTTTACGATACCAGCAGCGGTCGCGCCGAAAACGTCGCTAGAGCTTGAGGCAGAGGAGAGCTGTACTTTAGGTTGCGGAAATATGAGATCGAAGGATTCTAGCGCTGGTAAGCGTGAGCAGATCGAGTCCGGGGAAACAAGATGTGGAGGGAGGGTCCAAGGATAAAAGGTCGAGTTAGAAGGTGACCAAAAGTATGAATTTTCTGCGTAAATGTCGAGATCCGACGGCTGAAGAGGCGATAACTCCGTCGGAGGAGCCTTCGGGAGGAGGTGGAGCCTAGTAAAGTGCGAGGCGTGGAAAACATCGGGACGAGAGGCCGTGGCGGAGAAGAAAGGGATTGATGTTGGAGCCGGATTGGGACAGGATAATGGTGGCGCGGGATAAGTTCCTGATGACCGAGTCCGTTGCTTGGGTTTGGGGAGAATTATAGGATGTCCCTCTGTCGTGAATACCCACGGATCGTCCCCTTTGTGAAGAGGATGGTCTAAGTTGTCAGAATACGGTTATTAGAAAGAGGGAGACCTAGACATACCTTCATCAAATAATAAGAATAAATAGGTCCATGTCTCCCCCAGCCAAAAGCTCTCCATCCTATCTTGCCTTTCGCCCGTCTTGACATCTTGCAGTCCTGCCCATCCGCACTTCCCCCAGCATCTCCTTTTAAGATCCCTCATGATCATTTCTCCGACATACAAGTACCAAGGGTCTTTCGTGGCCCGGTACAGCATATACGTACTCTCTGCAAATTCCGGTCGCCCGGGATACCAACCCAAACCCCCTTCTACCGATCCAGTCCTAAAATTCCATCGCTCCGGCAATGCCGAGAACCTACTCCATAATGCAGAGTAGAATAGGTTTCCTCTAGTAGCTTCTTCGACTTCTCCACTAGCAGCCAATAATCCTGGCCAAAATGCACTGAGCGAATCGGTCCACGACGATGCACCCTGTACAGGAGCGCCGGTACCGAGGTGGACATTACTCCACCACATGGTCGGGATTTCCATTCTCATATGCGTCCTGACAGCCTTACTGCTTTGCTCCCAGACTTTCCAAAACCACGAATCCTCGCCGAACTCGTCTCCAGCGAACAAGACAAAAGCTTTGAATGCATATTCGAAAAAACTGTCCATTCCAGCACCCACACCTCCGACGGGCCCATTCCAGAGCCCGCTTTCAGCATCCACCCCACCGCCGAACAATCCCAAGTCGCTCCGCCGGTTCCAAACCGCCTCGAATGCCCTTTTAGCTGCTGCCTGGAACTGGAGGTCACCGGTTAACCGGGATAGGGTTGTAAATTCCAACACCAACGAACCAGCACCAGCAGTGCAAGTTTCAGTGAGTTCTTCTGAAGCTGTTTCCTTCACTCCCCCGGGCTTTGGGGGGTTGCCCCACCGCTTCTCACTCTGGTGTTCCCCTGCTGGAGTCCAAGGCCGAGGGTCAGGGTGTGGGTGTGGGGCGCGCCGAGGATACCTGTAGTAAGCCGGGTTCCTTGTCTTATGCGGAAGGCCGTACCGAAGGTTAATCCGGGGGTAAGGAAGGCCGGTGGGAGATTCCGTGAGAGCGGGAAGTAACCGAAGACCTAAATCGTAGGCTAAATCCAAAAGTTCATCCTTATACTCATACTTTGGCAGTACACCGACAGGTAACGAAGCCAACGATCGGGTGGCAAAAAGGTGAGCAGATAATAATCCTCCCAAAGTCCTAATCGTTGTTTCGAACACCTAGAACGTTAGACACGGCACCTAAGCCCCGACGAGGACAACCTACTTGAACCTTAGCATCAATATCAAACCCTCGAGACTCCCGACTCCTATTATGAAATCTCCCCCAGGAACTTGTCTTCTCACCACAATTCTCCGTAACCACATCGCACTCTTTCGGTTTATTGTACCTTTTGAACCTATCAGCTTAGTTCCGCAAGCCAACCCATCAACAAACCAATAAATTCTCACCACCTCCCCAACCGTTTCCCAAAACCTCTCCGCATCAAGATCGCTACTATCCGCCATCAGGGCAAGGGAGCTAAGCGTGTCGATTGCGGTGAGGGAGAACTCCCCCATTGCGTCGTTCCGGCCGATGTTGTTCGGATTATCCCGGTCGCGATGGTGAGGAGCACATGACAAGGGCTTGATCTGGAATCTACACAGTCAGTCAGCTCGTCCAGAACGATTAATCAAGCGGGCGCGCAGGCGAAAGGGAGGGGGCAAAGGGGTGAACCAGCCTCATCTTGAGGAAATGCCCGCATCATGTAGTTTTCCCAACCGTGGCGAAAATTTGCGCGCGCCGCCTCCCTAAGTTCGAGTTTTCGATAAGGGGTCATGCACAGGACTGTTAAACATTGTAGGAGGATCAGTATCGAGAGACATGTTTTTGCTCTCAGGGGCGGATGAGAGGCCATGGGGATGGGCTATCATATGGAGGTTAGGAGTTCAAGAAAAGAAGTATGTAGTGAAGTGGAGAGTCTGTAGCACCAGCTAACCGGATTACTCATGTCAATCCTATAATTTTTCGGAGTTAGCTTTGCAAAGATGCGACGGTTGCATGTTGACAGCCCGATGGCCGGGTTATTTTAGTTGTTAGTCAGCATTTCAGGGTTAGGGCTGGTGCAATCACCTTGAACAGACATCCCGTATCATAGGAGCACCGTAGTCCTGGTAGAGCAACTAGGGGCTTGAGCTTTTCTCTCTGGCGCAGAATAACCCTTTGGCCTCTTGCGGAGCACAGTAATTCAAAATTCAGGACTGATTAGCTGGAAACCAATTCCAGGTTCCCAGCGAGCTAACAAACAAATGACCCAGCACACCGGGCATGCGGGGTTAATTTGGCTCATTCACACAACCGTTCGACGAGGGCTCGTTGGTAAAGCCACACATTCTACACATTTGGGGAGCCGAACTTGTAGGGTTGGTGACCGTGCTTTTAATGCAAATCTTGGGTTGGTTGGTAGGCCTACGGTATGGTTCGTGCGGATCAAGACCTGCACGAGGCTGAAAAAAAAGTGTTACGTGGCTAAGCTACTTTGAATGTTAGGGCTTCGCTATATAGGTCCAAAAATATGGAAAAAAAGTTCCCATTTTAAGG
>Ga0307513_10002985_pt1 | contig 23052 bp, 15 predicted proteins | sample 15_EM_MG_FD_202174 | JGI IMG/M metagenome (GOLD analysis project Ga0307513, IMG submission 202174) | Populus trichocarpa ectomycorrhiza microbial communities from riparian zone in the Pacific Northwest, United States - 15_EM | ecosystem: Host-associated > Plants > Roots > Unclassified | place...
TGAGAAAATGACTTGTAACTGTGAAGCTATAAGGTATCATACCCTGAAGATTACAAAATAACAAAAAAGTAAAAGTGACAAAGATGCAAGGGAAAAACTTTTGTTTAACATTTCCGGAAAGACCACCCATTTGTTCGTTTACCGGGTTCGGCACGAAATCATAAATAAGCTCTACCAAGGATTGCCAAGCATTTGGTACTGAGTTTCCTCCTCCGTTTTTAGTAACAAAATGAACCAAAAGTAGGACCAAACTGAGAGTGAGTAGCATAAACAAAGATGGATTTGTGAATGAGAAATACAAGTTTCCTATATTCATAGGAATCAATGGGAGAATGGCAAATTGCTCAAGCGGGCTGTTGGGCGTAATCGTAAGAAACACTTTTCATTTCATCCCTGTAGTTCCGCTTCTTGCTCTAAAAATGAAGAAAGACTTGTCGGAAATCGCCGGTTGGGTTGGTCCAACCAAGAAAGGCATGGGAGTCTTTGGGCATTGCTTGGGCTAAGTCAAGCTTGGGCCGAGTTAAGTAAAGACTGGCTACCTAGAAACTAAACAATAAACATGAAAACTTCCCTCTTAACATCACTAAGAAAGAGTTTTTCTACTTTTGTTTTTCATTCTCGATTTGAGACTCTAGTTCTCAATAACATATTAAAGAAATCCTTGGAGTCCCTGTAAAAGAGACTCTTTCTGCCATATCGTTGGTTGTGCTTTTTGATCGTGCGCAGCTTTTCCAGACCATACTCTTCTTCGAGCATTTCGACGATTCGTTGAATCTTATTAGTGAGGGTACCCTCATATATATGTTCGGATTTTCGTAAGTCGATAATAAGGTCAGCTACCTGATTTTCCAATGAGGTGAGCCTTCGCATATGTGAGGCCTTGTTAGCTTAGCTCCACCCCTTACAGTTAGGGGCGCCGGTTGCTCCTGCTGCTCCAACTCCCTCCAGATGTTCTATTGGTTGACCTCAGCTGCTTGGATTTCAAACAAAGGAGGAACAGGCTCCTGAGCTAGTGGTAGTGGCTCATAAATTTCCGGCACCGGGGGGAGGGCTTGCTGCACCTCCATCAAATCGACCTTATCCTCCTCAAACTCGAAAGCTGCGACGATGATGATAGGAATTGGAATGGGAATACCCAGTAATGTTAGTATGGAGTTGAAGAGTAGCAGCACCAGGAGTTGAGAAAGGAGAGAAATAAAAGACAGAAAAAGATCTTCATAAATTTGAGGTGATGATAGATCTGGACCGGTTGAAAAGGCTCTTTCTTTTCTTTTCTTCTTCATTCTCAACAGGAATGCATCAACAAAACTGCCCTTCCATATAGATCGTCGTGGCATGAACTTTGTCAATAGATTCCTAGTTTCCTATTGAAAAAGAATTTTTCTCAAGTTTAGTTCTTTTGACGGCGAACCAACCGGTAGCGCACTTGACACTTGACTGTACCCCAAATCTGTTTTTGAAGTTCTTTTTTGAACAGTTCGGTAAGCGTACTTAACTTAAAGTCCTAGCTTTTGCATGTGTGAACTCTTCTCCTTCCTTGCTTTTTCATACGCTTCTTGCTGGAGAAGGCCCTATGGAGTAAAGGGAAGTGCATGAATGCTGTATGACCGAACTCGAACTCGCGGAAGTCGATCATATATATATAATACGCTTCTTTTTTTTTTTACTCATTATGTAAGACTTTCACGAATTGAATAAAAAAACGAAAGAAAGCATACGCTTGTTCAATAGCTCTTTCCAATATCAAGCGGAACTCCTTCCGTATAGTAAAGTAAACTGAACACCAACCCAATCTCGAACGGTCTTCTTTTATATATGATGAAAGCGCCTTTTATTGAGTAGAAATGGAGGAGAAGAGGAAAGAGAAAAGGGTAAGTCAAAGAGAGCCAACCAACCAAAATATGACCTACTGCTGTCCCTTCACTTCTTCTTAAGTGCGAGCCGCAGATCGGGAAAGGAAGCATTCAGTGATGCCGGAGCCCTAAAGAGGAAGGGGGCTTGGCTTGGCTTGGAATGCGGAATGAATGGTTGGTTTGATTGAATGTGGAATTTTATTCGTGTGGTGTGAATGCAGGGAAGCCCACCCCATATATAGGGTAGGGGAACGGTGTAGAGAGACACCATAGAGAAAGGCATTTTGTACGTCCATCTGCCATAGACGCCAGGACTTACTTGTTGCTAGAGAGATGAGCACCCGCACAGTAGTCATCTTTGCCACGGGACTAAACGTCTCGTCGCAGTCAATCCCGTACTGCTGTGAGAAAGCACAAGCAACCAATCGCGCCCCTTCGACTGATCCATCACTTCGTCGCTTCACCTTGTATACCCACTTGCAAGAAATTGGCTTTACTCCAGCAGGCAATAGAACAAGGTCCCATGTCTCATTTTTAGGGCGGAAATCCCCTCGCGCATTGCGTTCTCCCACTCGTTATTACCCTTTGAGTCTTCAAACGAACTAGGTTCCCCGATCTCGGACACACAAGACTGTGAGAGCAAGACAGCGTCTGCAAAGTCGACCTGCATATACTTCGGATTAGACTTCTTGATCCGCAAAGACCTTCTGAGACTTGGCTGATTTTCAGTCGTGATGTCTTCCATTGGTAGTGGTCTCTTCTCTCGATTATCTCGCAACTCTGTTCGTGAGCTACTCTCTCTACTTCTTGGAGAAGGCTTTCCCTGGCTTATGGGCTTTGGACTTTGAACCTCGCGAACACTTGTCTTCTATCAAATGGGGCTCAAAGAACTGCCAGTTCGTGAACTCTATTTTGGCGACTCTACTGGTCCCGAGTCGCTCCCGACAGAAACCTCCTGCCGCTCTGGTAACTGCGCTCGCATACTCGTGTCTAAACTCTTCGAGTCTGGCAACGCTACATTCTCGGTAGACCACCATGATGATGCCTCATCAAAGACAACATGTGGCGAGACGTATGCTTTATGGGTGGTGGGATCAACACATCTCCACCCCTTCTTCTGCTCATTGTACCCAGTAAAGATACACCGTATCGCCTTCTTTTCCAACTTTGTCCTCAACTGGTCGGGCACAAAGACGTAGCGCACCCAAATACTCTGAAATGTGAAACAGTCGGCTCTCTCTTGTACAATACCTGGTATGGCGAGAGAAAACCAAGCTTCGCTTGAGGCAATCTGTTGATGTGATAATTCTTCAGGCTTCCGTCATCATGCATTCGGCCCGGCTGCACATTCTTCGCATTCATCATGCGGTTTCGCCAAGATGTCGATTCTTTCTCTCCCCGACTCCGTTCTGCTGTGTAGTATAAGAGCAGGCAAACTGTCTGCGAATCCCGTGCTTTTCAAGTAAGCACCAACTTCTGTGATGTGTATTCCCCTGTCCTCAAACATAGTTTTCTTTGCCTTGACTTTCTAAATTACATTATCCACTAAGCTTCTGAACTCCATGAACTTTTGAAAGACTTCGGACTTCTCTGCTAAGAAATATACCCCGCGAGTAATCATCAATAAATGATTGCATATAACGCTTACCTAAGCATGATGGAGTGGAGACTCTGCCAAAGACGTCTGCTTGAATGAGCTGGTCAACTTCTCCCCAGTTCTGTACATGCGCAAAGAATGTCTGAGTCCCTCTTTCTTTCCTGAACCTGTGAGAACACTCTAAGAATATGCCAGCAAAGATCTCATTCAATACTTGAGAAATTGCATCCATCACAATAATGTAATGTCGTTTTTATGTGGTTGAGTAAGAGGGCGTAGCTTCCCAGGTTTCTTGGGTTTTGGAATAAACGATCATCTATACATGAAAAGGATAAAACCTAAAGAAAGAATCCCTTAATGCCTTATCAATGGAAAGGTCTTCGAAACTATGAATCTTTCATCTCTTCCCCTCCCGCGATAAGGACGTGTCTAAGGATGCTACTTCGGGCGGGCGTGCTTCTTTCTATGGGGGCGCGCATCACTTTGGACGTGCTTTACCGGCAGATGCATGAGTCGGAACGTAATAGCTAGGGGAGGAGAATAAGCAAAATCTGTTGAATAATCAAAGTCAAAGTGAACATCTCGCTAATCAAAATCATCATCACGAGCAGTAGCTGAAACTGCTAGTCGATCTACCGGATCAACTTCTGCCTACCCCGCCCGGTCAAAGATCGTCGGGAGTGTTTTTTCTTGTTATTTATAGGGGGGCCAGCCTCTTATTCCACCCACGTCTATCCATAAGTAGTGAGAGCGAGCTTGGTTCTCCGGCGCCTGGCTATTTCCCCCTTCCAGTCCCCCCGGTTGGGCCAAGCTAATGAGATCCGGGCTCCGCCCATTTGTAGTAAACGCAGCTTAAAGACTATCACTATTCCAAAACATTTCTTTTTCGATGAAACAAAACCCATACTAGTTATTCCCACCCTCCCCAGGGGGGTACTTGATTGATCAGGAGAAAGGTCCACTTTTTCCCCTTATGATATGGAGGTCGTTAGCGCTACCAGTGCATTTGTTCCTCTGCTTGTCCGCGACCCTTAATAATGCCTTCCGTCAGTATGAGTGAGGGTGTTTCCCAGCTCCCGGTCTTTCTAAACAAAACAACAACGGGTTCTAATAAATTCAGCCTTGTCATGGCTGGTTGGGGTTAGAATTCATAAAGGTGGGTAGAGATGGCCGCAGTAGATTCTTCCGACCGAGTCCCAGTGGCAGAGTCTTGAGGCACGGATCCAACGGCAAGGGAATCAGCGGCTGATCGCGATTCATCAGTCGCAATTCTCCCAGCAGCTATCCATTTTAGTTCGCCAGTCAATGACTGAGCCGTGATTGCATAAGTAATAGAGCAAGCTGGAGCGGAGGCAGCAGAGACGAAGGTGAGAGCAGGGGGGGGTAGGAGTAGGGCACCTAGTTACAGTTCGCCCGAAGCATCGCTAGAGGCATAGGCAGTCAGAAATCAAAATCGTGGTCGATCTTTCTCAGGCTATCGAATCAGCAAGGGTTCTAGAATAGTAAAGGCTACCCGATAAAGGATGGCTGGCATTCATCAGTACGTGGATCCGCCGTAGGGCTTGGTTCAACCACTCGACAACCGGCACTTGCCATTGAAAAACCAATTGTAGTGCTTTATGCAGCGGGGTACCGCGATCGAACGTCACCGGAACGTCCCGATATGAGAAAGCCATTTCGGGTGCGGTAGATCAACAATCCGAATTACTACACGAAATTTGTGGAATTGCAAAAGGCAAGTGAACTCGGCAAAACGGAATGCTTTGTGAAAGGTTCTTGATCCATTTGCTGTTCACCGCTCAGCCCATAGCCCCATAGCTATAGGGGGGGGCTAATAAAACCACACAACTGATACACCGGAATATCATTTCCTTTATATGCTTTTGCATAAAAACGAAAAAAGTCGCGCACTCAATCCAGTTTTCGCACGAAAAAAGAGGTCTCGTTTAGAGCCTCAAATCTCGCTTGTTAAGGCGCTTTCACACTCACGTCAACCGTTGAGACCCGCATGCGCGTCTCACACCTGCGCATCGACGCCTCAGATAGTTCGTTTAGTCCCAGCAAGTAGAGGGTTCGAAGAAGAGGAACAAGGATTTTTCTGCGCACGGATACGACTCAAACAAAACAGCCCTTCGGGGGGTCACATCCATTTGAAACAGGGTGGTCTCAGTGCTAGGGTAGGTTGAAGCCACAAGAGCAGGTGGAAAGACCAAAGCGAGTAGTGGTCTCATCGCAAGGGCAATTAGTACGGGTTGCCATATATGTCTGGATGGATTGGAACGAAGGGATGAAGGAGGGGAAGCACCAATGGAGGCAAGTATCCTATCCCATAGGGCTGGCCTCCGACCATCAAAGAAGGGATTGGACTCAGGTGGGCAAGGCAGGATCCCAACCCATTTCTCCCATCAAGCAAGCATCAGAGTCAACAGGCTTTGTATCTTTCTCATCCGGGATAGGCCCCGAAAAAGAAAGAGCTGCGAAATTGGAAAAACTAGCACAAAGAAGCGATGACTTTCTCTTCCCTCTTCGGATCGGGCCAGTCACCTTCATTCGATGCGTATAGTTTTTGCTAGAGTGGGCGGCGGTGTTCCTCCCTCAAAGTGCGGTGGAGAGATGAGTTGCAAGATGAGTCGATGTTATCGAAGGTAATGATTCCTGTCCAAAGAGACTCCGGAGTGGCATATTCGACGCAAGATGAACCTCTATCCATCAACTGATCTGTCTGGGGGCAGGAAAAAGAGTGCCGATCCCCCTCTTCCGCCCATGCGTCTCGTCCAAGGGCGAGTCTAGTATTCCGCCCTTTCTGGTCGCTTGCTTCCGATTCCCCTACTTGACTCGATTCAATCCCTCCTGCCTTCCTGTTGCATCTTTCTGCATGATGCACTTCTGGGGGGAGCAGCGGAGTTTTCGCCTGTCCCTCTAGATTAGCCTATCCTTTCTTTTTCATCGGTGGGGGATAATCCGTCCGTATCAAAGGTAGCTCATTCCTCCGGATTCGCCACACTTTGTTCCTAAAGATCCCTCTTTCATCGGTATTGAACCCAACTAGCGGGTCTCATCTGACTGTTCCTATCCCCGGGATCGGCGGATAATTGCGACTCTTGTGCAAAAAAGTCTGGAATGCCAAGTGCGGATATTTTACCTGCATTCCTATCAATGAAAGATGAGCCTCTATAACTAAACATAAGATAATGGAATCTAAGCCTCGATTGAAGATTCCCTTGAATCGGATTTATCGAGCCGGTGAGAAAGATAGTTCGATAGATACCACAGCCTTTACGAGGATGGGTGCCTCTCGGCAAAAGGAGACTTTGGATGCAAGAAATCGATTCCATAGGAGATTTCGATGCTAAAAAAAGTGAACCTTGGTGGCAAAGCCAGAAGCACCGGACAATATGTTTCGGGGTCTCCTTTCTGCAAGTATACTGAGAGACTCGTATTTCAAAGATTCTATCTATCCATCTCTGAATCGTGGGGCCCGAAACAGTGTTAATATGGCCGGTAGTGGTTTGATCCGGCATAGCAAAGTGGCGTTTACGTGTTCCCAACAGACTTTGAAAATCACCGATCCTCGGATCGTCTCGTCTCGCAAGCACAATGAGCCGAAAAGCACTTCCATTATGGACATCGGGAACGCGGCGGCACCGTGGCCATATCGAACTCCCCGCCTAATGAGTCCCTTTCCATGATCTCGTGTCGCCAAACTCTCGGATTCGCTTTGCCTTTACTTCCAAATACGCTACAATAAAAAGGATTATAGGCATCTCGACTCGCGATATCCCACTTCCACATACTTAAATGGAGTGCTCACGCCCTTTATCAAATTTATATGCTGACGCGTATAAACGCGGAAAGTACGATTCCCAATACACCAACTGCGCTCAACTTGCACGCTTCACTCGCTCATTTGAAAAAAGCAGGCACCCGCCAGCCGACAAGAAAAAAGTGACGATCACAACAAGCGAAAAAGCCCTATATATTATATTAGTCAAGCCTAAACGTCCTTGACTAATATAATAGAAGGTAAGGCCGGCTTTTTTTTGCATGCTTGAGCGCATCTTTCTCATATCGATCAAGGCTTTCCTTGAGTTTTCAATAAGGGGCGCTAACGCCCTATCTATAGTCAGGGACCTTTTCTTGCTCGTTAGCGCTTGAGTTTGATTGCAGGGCTCGCCCTTAGAGATATACAAGAGCGCTCACATTTTTTGTTTGCTCATAAGTAAGTAAGCTCTTCTCGAACAGCTTTGCGAAACATTGGAATCGACGTGTGGGCGGGAGGAACCTTGGTCCGACCCCTGTCCACCTACCTGTGGTTCTCCCCGTTGGACCCTCTTTTGGGATCTCATTTAAATGAAGCATGGGCCGGGAGAAAGTTGGGTCATTAGGAGCGGGATTCTGGAGCAGGAACTTAGTTCGAATCAATATTGACAGGGAACATAGAGTTGCATACGGAATGTCAGATGGGAATGGAGCGAGTGGAACCAAGTTTCCCAGAGGATGGGGCCGGATTGTTTTATTTTAATAAGCATTTTTTTAGAAAAGCGGCCGTTTTTTTTCATCTCTCGTAATGATAAGATCTACTACTGGCGGTAAACAGTAGAGTGAAAGGCTTCCCCATCTTAATCTTAGCTCAAATCATGAATAAGTTCGTTCGACCAACATAATGACAACTCAGGCAACACGGAACCGGAACACGGCACGGCGACACGAAGAAAATGCAGAGGAAGCCTGGGGATGTACCTTATTTTTAATATAAATTGAACAGAAGGAGCGAATTGCTTTCGCGATCTTTGAGAGTAGCGTCCTTAGAATGTAAGCCGACCGAAGTACCTGGCGTGCTACCCTTCCTCAGCCGAAAAAGAAGACTCCCGAATAAAGCTATTCGATTTTGCGACGACCTTTCCTTTGGTTACTGAACAGTCTGACTTTACTCATTCTCTAATCTCATCTCTAAAATAAGGATGAACCACCGAACCTTATTTATACGAATAAAGAACTGAACTTCAGGTCGAAGAGAAGGAATTAGACACAGAGGGAGGAAAAAGAGGGGGGTATGCAGCGAGTAGCTCTTTCGTGATAGAATTTCTCTTCTTGCTGACCCTAATGGTGTGACCTTGGTTTCATCCCTTTGGCAAATCAAGCCATTTCTTTGGAAGGGTAGCGAAGGGACTCCCCCTCATCTATAAAGGAGAGGCTTTATTGAGAGAATAGGGGATGAATCTATATCTGTCAATCACAAAGCCAAGATTGTTACAACCCATGCATTTTTTTCTATTCCTGTCTGGTCTAACCAATTCTCGAGGTTTAATGGCCCCCCTCTCACTTAATTAAAGGCTGCCTCCTCTTCCTTGCCAGTTGAGCTACTTCCACTCCTCTTCCAATTTTAGTTACCTCCTCTCTTTAGTTTGAAACTGAAAGGCATAGAAGCTATCTAGAGAGCTACCGTATCCATGAGGGGCAAGCCAATGCTTTAGAGCTCTTTAGCTGCCTCTGCACGAATTCTTCTTCCGGTTGGAAAACTATATCTCTTCTTTCGTCTTGCGATTGGATGAACCAGCAAGTGGCCTATTTTTGTTTTTCATGCATTGACCTCGGTCTCGTAAACACATATCTACTGCTTGCTGCCCTTGAAAGAAAGTCCCAAAACAGCCTATTTTAGACCCTAATTTAACGTTGCGCCGAGAGTTCTCGTTAAATCCAATGGCAAGATCCCGCTGCTGCCCCGGTCTGTCATATGTTGGGATCGCCTGCCTAGATCTGAGTCTCCTATTCTGTTTCTGTTTTAGAGACCTTTACTTTACTAAGTCTGGTGCCTCTGTTCCTTGGGCCCTATCATCAATAGTAAGCTAATCCAGTTATGCATTGCATGTGTTCCACAGCTCTCATTTGAATCATTTGCCCGGAAAAGAGCTAGATCTTAAAAGTCTCGCATATACCGGGAAAGATAGGAACAGGTTTCGTTGAGGCAGAAACTCTGGTTGCTTTGAGCTCCGGATCAAACCGACGGGCAGAGAGCGAACAGCCTACTTTAAGTAGTTCTATTGCTGGTAAGCTTAGCCGCCTGAACACGACGAGACTCTCTTTAACATATGATGTCGTCGGAGAAGTTTCTAGACTTCTTTGCCTTTGGCTTCTTCCGGTATAGCTAGGGTTCACCAGAAATAACTCAATAGCTAGAAAAATACAAGAGCCATTATTTAACTGTTTAGGCACTATTTACATTACATTTCTGTGAGAAGTGGAAGTATAGTTTTTGTTTCTCCTGGCGACCTAGCACCCGTGCATTCGATAGATTGAAAGTCACATCCGTAAGAGCAGCGGCATCCTCAAGCTAAGCTATGTCATCCACAGGTCATGGAAATCAGGACGTTGTTTCATCTCGAATTGAAGCTCGGTGTGCTCGCCGGTCGGTAACTCTTATTCGAACTGTCACGGTTAGGTCTCACAAAGACCTTGCCTATGTTCTTGCCTCGTCAACATTGCTTACTTATGAAAGCCGCTTTCAAGCCTGCAAACAAAGGTCGCCGTTCGCCCCACCTATTCGTGATAGGTGAACGAGTACAACAATAAAGATAAGATGAATGCAAGAGATAGAAAGGCCTGCTGACCCTATCCTTCTTCCATACTCACAGCGAGTCCATTGTGCTTACGAACGAGTGGAGCGTCTTCAATGCGAGTTGTGCGTGGGATTTCGCCTAAACAGTTAAATAGTGGCGTTTGTTGTTTTCGATGCGTTTTGAGTTGAGTTCCTTTCTACAGGGACGCCCACGCAGCGAGGATATGGGGGTAAACAGGGGGGGCATAGTTTAGTTAGGCCAAGGGAAGATCTCCGCCGAAACAGATTCATGAGGGACGTCCGGCAAGATAAACTTCGATAGCCACGTGGCCAAGAAAGCTGCAAGTTCATCTGGGTCTTTATGCTTATCGCCTGCCTATTGTTTTGCCATAAAAACTTCACAGAGGAGGATGATCTGCCATGGTATGCTGACATATGGGCTCTATTGAAATTCAATATGGAAAGTACCCACCCGAAGCTGAGAAGAAAGATCGAGTTGCACTCAGAAAATAGGCCCCCAGTTTCTTATCTGTGGGGATAAGCTTTACAAAAGATCCTATAACGGGATGCACCTTCTCTGTCTCGATAAGAAAGAGCTGTCTCCTTCCGTGTGAAAGAATAGGATCTTCTCTTGTGAACGAATCCCCTGAAAACAGGGATTGAATGCGCTGTGGCACTTGAGGAATAGTTAATCCGATCAAGAGTATAAGAAGATGCCATAGATGCAAGAACACTTTCAGGGGTTTTACCTACTGCATTTGCAGGAAAGTATGGAGCAAGAGCAGCGGGATCAGATGTTTCTGGAAATGCTTGAGTTAGAAAGAAAAAAAACTTTCTGTTGAAAGAACTTTCGCGATTCAAATCAGATAGCCAAAGCGAAAGCGTCTTCCTTTTTATCAATTATTCTATATGAATGGAAGATGGGGCAGGAAAAGTGAGGAAGCCACCCCGGACGTAGGCACCCCCGTGAGCTTTGACAATATTGTTAATCAATTCCATAATGAGTACTCTTTTACCCACTCCAGCTCCCCCGAAGAGTCCGATTTTTCCGATCGCTTCAAATCCTATAAAGGGCTAAAAGATCTACTACTTTTCTAATTTTGTATCTAACTGTATAAAGGCGGGCGCAGATCTATGAATAGGAGATGTTGTACGAGTATCTACAGGACCTAAATTATCAACAAGCTCTCCAAGCACATTGAAAATTCGTCCAAGAGTCGCTCCACCGCCTGCAGCCATAGGCTTCATGAGAGTTTCCTTCTATAAATAGTACCCTCACACAGGGAAAGAGATAGACAGAACCTACAGAGACACCCTCAAGCTTTCGAAAACCTCCAGGCAAGGGAAATTGGCCAAGCCATAAGCAAGGAAGAGGCATACCATCGGGTCAATTCTAGTCCCTCTTTGGTCTGTCTGCTCCACTAGCTAGAAGGAAGTTCGAATAAGTAATCGCAGGCAGAATCGGAACTAGAGCTCATGGACTATTTAAAAAGCCCTAATTTGGTACCTTCCGTCTCAATTCCATCGATCCTCATCTTTCCTGGCGTGTTAGCTTCTCCTTCTCTCAAGCTTCTTTAAATGAGTTCTACTAAGCGTTTAAACCGTGTTCTTGAATGAATTGAGTAGAATGGGTTATAGCGCGTTTAAACAATAGCCTTATAACGAATGCTGCACGACGGTAAGCTAAGCTCCCCTGCCGTTGCTCTCATCTATGGTCGCGGAAAAGGGAAAGCCCATGGACATGGAATAGGCACAAGCTAAGGCCAAGGAAGGAACCGAAAGCCAATTCGATAGCTCGCCTTCCACTGTACCTTTAATAACCTCTTCTGGTCCTCCGGTCTCTGTTAACTAAGCTTCTTTTGTCCCTTATCCAATCAATCGAAAGGAAGGCTAGAATAATCACTATTGGAAAGCGAGCGGAAAGAGCGAGCCATCCGTTTGTTTGCCTCAACCACAGGAACAGGTCTTTTTGAACTGACACAGCTCTACTTTTAGGTATTATGTTAGGACTAGGAAAGCCAATCCCCCTTTCTCTTTAGGGCTCCGTATCCTATTCTAAATCGCCATCGGAAGCTCGCACACAAGCCTGCTACCAACAAAAAAAGGAATATGTTGAATTGGGACAGGAAACCCTCATAAGTCAGCCAACAAGCCTAACCCGGGGGAAGTTTAGCCTATCTTCCCTTCACAAGTAGATATTTTGTATTGAATAGTGTAAAACCCAGGATTACCTGGTAGGGCATACAGGACATACCAGGTCGGATATTCTGTATTAGTGGCTAGTTTGAGTGGTCTTGTTCAACTGCTAAAACGACAACGATTTTCTCTTTCGACTGGGAACTGCTTACCTTTGGTGCTTTATAATATATAAGTAGTATTTGATCCCGGAAAAAGGGTCAAGGGATAGGCTTGATGCCAGATCCGCTTTTAGGGTTGACTCAGCATAAGAAGAAGTAAGTAGTTTGACTAGCTGTTCTCTATTTCCTGTTCTCCTCCCTCCGAACCGACGAAAGGCGAAAGTCTGATTACCTGTTATTCAAGTAGCAAGGCTTGGTCTTCTGTGAGTGAAAGAACCCGGCACAATCTCCTTAGCAAGTTAGCAAGGGCCTTCTTCAGATTGAAATTCTCTCTGGGAATCATAGTACTAGTTAATCATATCCCCAAGCTCTAACTCGAAAGGGTGAAAAACCCAAAGATCAGAACGGGGCTAAGAAGATTTTGAATAAAAGACGTTGTAGGGACTCATCCGACTAAGCTTAGCCTTTACCTGGGCACCTTGCCTTCTTTCCTTGCTTTGGTGCTAGCGTATCTAAAGTCAAAGTAGTAGACCCTTGCTCCTTTTTTTTTAGCTTTCTGTGGTATGGCTCGTGGTATAACTCTTAGTAGCTGTTCTCTCCTTCCCTTGCCTTCTTCCTTATCCTTTGCAGTATGAAATCTAACCGATAGGAGTAGGAGCATTCGTTAATTCGGTTGACCTTCTTACTATGGGAAGGCTTGAAAAAGCTCTGATAAGCTCTTGACCACTCTCAGAGGTAGCTGGGAACAAAAGGAAGAAGCGCTCAAAGCTAAGATCAGCTGCTATTGGAATCCTTGGCGAGAAGGGTTAACAGGAAAAGCAGCCTTGTTGATTCAAGTATGGATATACGGGCTAGGCCCGAAAGAAAGAGAGTGAAGTCACTTGTTTAAGTCAAGCAATCGTAGAGACCGAGGCAGTGGAAATTAAATTCTCTCTCTACAGGTCTTCCCAATAGTTCACCTATGCCAGTGAAACTCAAAGGCTAGGCCAATACAGTTCGCTTTCCGGGTGGCAATTGGGAATACGGGTTGCGCTTATGCTAATAGATAGCGGATATCTGTGCTTACTGGCAATGCGCATTGACTCATTCTAGCTCTTAATTACGAATCTCAAATCGATCTTACAAACAGCGGATCCTGAAATAGCTAGGATACCAATACCAATCGGTCAGGGAAAAGAGATTCTTTTCATCCCTTAGTTCAAGTAGGAATTTCAACAACCTATTTTATGAGAATAAGTGGCAGCGCTACCACGCTCTTCCGTGCTCTTAGGTTGACTTCCTCCGACTAAAGTCTCATTCCAGTTTCAGCCCCTATGAAAGAACACATTTGTTCGCACGTGGATCTACCTCTCGTCTGAGATCTAGGATCTTTATTGCTTTAACACGTCCCGTCCTCTTGCTAAAGAAAGACGACCGACGATCTATATGGAAGGGCAGATATGTGAGATGATCGATAGAGGTTCCCTATATTGGAGAGTGGAAGGGGAAGTATTTGAATAAAAGAACGAACTCAACCGAAGAACTACAATTGAAACAAGACCAGGATTTGAAAGAATAACAACAAAAAAAATTGACTTAGTTTTTAGTATTTACGCATAAAGAATCAAGCCGTTCAATCAAAGTAGCAACACGAACAAAAAATCAAAGAAAACAAAACCACTAACACTAACGTCTCACCGACTTTTACTTGAATGAAAGGCAGAACTCTTTGGACGAAGGTCCCTATGTTGATTAGTCGTACAAACAACCGAGGAGTATACGGAGTAGGCCAATTAGAGGAAAATTCCCCTACGCCTAGCATCTACTTCTTTATAAGAAGACTCAAAGGTCCTATATGGATCCTATCTATAATTTTTTTTTAGCTTGCCCCTAGAGTACTATGGCTCGCTGCGCTAGTCATATAGGATAAAACCTCTTTCTAGGGTTCCCCGAGGCGAGGAATGTTCCCCCGCTCTAATATAGATGGTCGCTAGATCGAGTTGAAACAGCCTTTTTGATAGGGCTTTATTCGCTCAGAGAATGGAGGAAACAACGAACCAATACGGATAACAGCCCTTTCAGTCAGTCTTCCCAGACTCCCTTTCTCAAAGAGTACTAGAGAGATTGACCACAAGGAGCACCTCTCGCTCAATATGCTCTTCACCCCGAAAGGTTCACTTGAGACGGTTAGCTCGGCAAAGCCTTTGATACGCCCGAACTCGCTCATAAGGCAGAAATAAGCGAAGTCAACATACTTGCTTCATATGTGAATTTCTTGCTAAAAAAGATGGCCTAGATCGAATCCCTCCAGAGTCGGGAACGGGCCATAAAGATCGATTCTGTATAAAAGGTTGAGGCACCTGGCCATTGGGAATGCACAGATCCGGCTATCTAGCCTAACACAACACAAACACGCCTACTACACTGTTTCAAGATTTGAAGTCAAAGGCGTAATGCCCTCTTTCTTAGTCAGGAGACCCCTATCTCACACTTCGAGCTCCCGCTTTTTCGGAGCATATGAATAGGTAACAGTAGCTTAAGAGAAATCAACCACTCGCAGCTGGAGCTGGAGTTTGAATGCTAGGCTGTGAAAGCACCGTAACGAAACAGGTTTGAAATGGAGAATCGATTACATATTCAAATATAATAACTCGCTGACTTAATATTCTTATTATCGGTTAATCAACCTTTGGATGGAGGATCTTCTGTATTATATTATACCTGCCTCTGATAACAGCCTAGAACTTCTCATTTCAGGTGCCGATTATATTACTTAATTAAATTAGCTTGCCTTTATATTACTTATTCACTCATTGTCAGTTGAACCTTGTCCAGCCACGGTAGTAGAGTAGGCGCATAATAAGTTTCTGCCCGCTTCTCAAAACTAGGAGCGTCTCAATAAAAAAACACGTAGTATATAAAGAAAGACCTTTTCGAGCGACACCTTTCCCACGTTTTTTGGTCTACCTTCTTTGACAACTCTGGTCGCTCGCAGCAAACCTGCCGGTCTTTCAATACCCAATGCAATTTCTAACTATTCTAAGTGTACACTTTTACTTGTTCGTTTTCTACTTTTTAGTTGGATCGAGACTTTTAGCTATTAGAGCTAGTCAATAAAGATAGGGTATTACTACCAGTCATAGGAGAACGGCTCTCAGTTAGGGACGTTCTTCGAAACTCTTTCTCGCATTAAAGCTTATCCATTAAGGAATAGCTTCGTCAGCATGTTCATCTTCCCAGCCCCTGGGTAGTTAATGTTCTGATTTCATATATAACATAGAAGTAATGAAACCCTTTTTGGTGAAGAAGGCAGGTCAGTCATGGCAGGAGGTGCTGGTGGTCTGGTTGTTTGTTCTCGAATCAATGACCGGGGGTGGGAAAGACTGGAGTGCTGATTGAGCGATACCATGTCTCAGGAATTTTTGTACTTCAAACTTCCTTTTATTGTTTGATGAGCCCAAGTGGCCAGTAACGAGTACAGATCATAGGCCGACAGCCCGTTGCTTATTGCTAGGAGACTTAACCGATGACGGAGCGAGGTTCCACTATTGCTATTGATAGCTTGAGCCAAAGGCAGTCCCTAGTGGAGTGAGGAAAGGAGCGTGGCTGCGGATCTAAACTATCGTACTTTACTGGTTCGTCAGCTACTAGAATTGGCTATTGGACTCGAAATGCTTCGATTTGGTCCTGCAGTATTAGAACCAAGTGAATCAACCTTTTCTTTCATTCCGCCCTCATAGAATAGAAGAAAGTTTAACTTGAAGTGAAAGCGATGGGAGCTGTTCCAACTATCAAGTTGAGTTCGAACCTCTTATTCCTTTATTGCCTTAAAATACTATAAAATACTTAACTACCAATTCTATTATAGTATAGTATAAAAGCTTAAAACTACTATTATGAACCAGGCTACCTCTGACTCTACAGCGATAGGTAGCGAATCAGCTGCTTCGGTCTAGTCCGTCGGAGTAGAGGAATTGGTCGACTTAGCGATCAAAGAATGTCGTTGTTACAGGGGCGCGTCTCCACTATAGATTCTAGAATGGACGATTGATAAGAAAAAGGAAGAGCAGCTTTACCCCTCATAACTAGACTTTGAAGTCGGCCCAATGGAAGAACCACCATAAAATAAAGAAGGACACAGCGAAAAATTACCATTAGTAGATATTCTTTCAGCTTGCTCATTCGGATCACCCCAAGAATTTTTGGTAAAATAGGGAAAGTTTTCTATCCCCTACCCTATATATGGGGTTCAATGACCCTAGCCGTCTATCCTAATAGTACACTAATGCCAGTTTGAGGCAAGCTTCTCCCAATAAGAAGGGCATAGATCTTGGTTTTTCTTTTTGTTGGTACGCCGCTCCGTTCGCTATTGCCCTCTCGCGCGGTATGCCCACTCCTAAGATGAGGAGGTAGGTTCCAGCTCTAATATTCCAATGTTCAGGTCAGATCGGCTAATTCCAGTGTTCCCATGTGTGCGCCTGCCAGGCTATTGATACATATGCTGTCGGAGCAATCAACGGGTTTTAGTATTCGTGTGTATGCTAAGTAAGGCACAAAGGTGAAATAAGTTGAATTGAACCTTCATTCTCTCTTTGATTTTTCTCTCGAAATAATTGGGGAAGAGGGCGGTGAAGCTTTCCTCGCGCTTAGCTAGTTTGGCTCGTGCCAGTGGGTGAAGGGCGCGCTTCGCATTGAAGTGCTACCCGGAACCTACCTGACTTCCTCGATGATTTGTTTGGATAGAGGTCGGAAGAAGCAGGCACACCCACCAAGTTTAGGGAGTCGGAGGTTAGTGATTCTTAAGCTAGCCTGTGCCGGTTCTACTTGACTAAGCCCGTTGCTCTTCGTGAGCCATAGCAACAGGATTTCATAGAAAGAAAGCATTCGCAGTAAGCCTAGCGGCTTCCTATGATCACCGATCAAATAGCATCACGCTCAGGAAAGGATTTCTCCTCAAATCAAGCTTAGGCGATCCTGCTTCCGAAAGAACGGATCAAGAAGTGGTGGTTCAGTCACTTCGGTAGGGGATTCGCGATGCCATCTGTATGGTCTTGCTGTTGATGGTACCTCACAATGGGGGTGCTGCCCAAGCGGAGCTAACTACAGGTCCGAATATACTGCGATCACCCAGACCTTTCTAATACTGAATCTAATACTGAAATCCTGTATACGAAATTTCTTCAGTTGCTTACTCGACCTAAGCAAGCCAGACCGAACACCCGAAAAAGAAGTTCTTTCTCCATCGAACGGAAATGGACGAAGAGCGAGGAGGTATTCTTCAGAGAGAAGAGCCTAGAGAAATTTCACGATAACTGAAGAGGGAATGCGGCTTTACTAGTTTATAAGACTATAGACTTGGAAGGCTTTCCCAGTTCGCCCTAACGCAGTGTCAGGGTCACTACGAGCTGGACTCGTCGTGAAACTCACTTATTCTTACACAAATGATGTGTGCTAGCCCTCCCTTCCAACCATCGGCGTATCCGCTTCCAGAGCTTATGCTTTATCCAATCCAGTTTGTGAGTCTATTCCCTTTCCTTTGGTTTCTGATCTCTCTGTCCCTCCCAACCATACCTCCCTTACCTTCTAAGGAAGGGGCACGGTTAGCCAATCACCTGGCATTGGGTCAAGAACTTAAGGAACGGGCGCAGAGCCCTAGTGAAGCGGTACCTCCATGCTGAACACCAACTCACACCGAATAGCCTTTGTTGCATCGTCACTTTCGGATCAAGATCCAGAAGAGGCTTTTGCGCCCACCTCCTTCTCTTCAGAGATATGGAACTCCAAGCCATCAACATTTGGGAAAACAACATACCTTGATGCAAACCTATATTCCCCTTAAACCTGCCCACCACCCATGAAAAGAAAGACTACATAGGGCCTCCTCAGCCCGCCCTGGTTCAAATACCATTATTTTTCACTTTATCCTACCCCGCTCACGGCCCCTCAGGCTTAAAAAAACGCCTTTTCGTTGTCACCACTTACCTAGATCGATATGGCTAGTTTTCTAGCGAGATTTCTAGCTTGAATTAAGTAAGGCTTCGAAGCCCCTCTCCTCTCTCTGTAACTAGAGAGGTAGGCAACCCTGAGTTTAGAGCCACCTCGATTCGGGATGTCGGAACACCAACCGGATCGGAAACCGAATCCTAAACTGACTTCGGAACAGGTTCGAGAGCTTCGATCGAAACCCTTTCCTATCTAGTGTCAGCTGATCCTTCAGCGTCTGCACCAACAAAATCGGAAGCTTAATTCGAAAGACGAGAGTAGGCTCGAGGAGGATCAAAAGACTGATTCTCGGTTTCCTAAAGTTAGAAAGCAGGTTAGACTGCAATGTATGCCTATGGAAAGAAAAGTCACGAAAAGCGATCCATATGATCATAAAGAAAGGCTTGCCTATACGTCTTTCTAGCGTACGCGCGGTTCCTTTCGATTGGAGCCTGTCGCTACCTGGATCAATCAGCCTCTTCTAGTTCGCCTTGTGTCATCCGATTTGAGGGAATTCATTTGATCGTGAACTCTTCTTTTGAGTATGATTTGGCCCTGGCCTTTGATCTTTCGCTAGGAGCGAGGTTGTCCTTAGAAAGAATGGTTGGAACCGAGCCCCTGGTCAGACCTATGAGACTACTCGAATGGGGGCTTTTCATTAAGGGAAGGGGGTGTCTGAAGCGACACCTTTTATACTATACTATAAATTTGGTGTACGAATTGACTCTGGTGATGGATCGGGGTTAGAACTAGTCTGAAGCTTGTCAAAAGGCTTTTGACGGTTTGAAGATGGCGATGGTGATTGAGCCGGTGCTGAAGTTGCCTGAGTTTGATAAGCCATTTTCGGTTGAAACTTTCGCTTCTGGCAGAGACCTTGACGGGCTGAGCACTTGACCAGTTGGTGATGCAATTGGCAAGTGAACAACGAGTCTTGGTTGAAGACTCAAGCTTGTGGGCTTGGTAGAAGCAAACGAGTTGGCTATGACAGATTGGGCATGTTGGCGCTTACGACTTGGGATGGTATGGGACATTCCCTCATGATGGAATGGCTACCTTGTTTGTAGTGTCTACTCAAGGGAAGAGCGGGATACTTAGCGGAAAGGGTGGACAAGGCCGAGCGCGTTCAAACGTTGCTCCATAGTGCCCCCTGGGGAGCAACCGAGAACAAGGGCGGTGGATGGGACATTGATCCAAAGGTCGAGTACGGTCCGAAGAAGCCCATTTCCTTGAAAGGCAGTTTAACGCAAGCCCCGCCTATTTATTTGCATAGTTGAAAGTCAAACGAAAGATGCGAGGTGACAAATCAACAGGAGAGGAGCTAGAAGCCTTAAGCGCTAGGCCTGACCGATTCCCTTTCGTCTCTGCAAACATGGGCGGTGAGAGGGGAAGGATAAGAATTGGTTCACCCGGTTGGACCATCCCCATGATACGGAATCTTCTTTTCTTCTTCGAATTAGCCTCAAAGGGAGCTCAGAAGACCCCGTCTATTGTGGTTTATACATATATAACCTATGGGCTGGCCGGCCTTCTGTTTCGAAGAATGGAATCTTAGTTTGGAGACCGGAGACAAACCCTTCCAACATAAGTTATTAAAACCTTTTTCGATATGACCATCAACAGCAAAGCGTGGCTTCTCGATATACACTGGTAGAAAACTCTTTTATTTTTTTTTTTAAGTGCAGTCCTTCTGTGTGTAGAACATTGGCTCTAGCGTCCCCTACCCTATATAGGGGGTGCACCTGATCCAGTTCAGTTGGAACAGTCACCTGCTTTCATTGGCGGGGAGCTGACTGAAGTCTCCCTAGTTGACGACAATGGTCAACCTGTCACGCAATAAAGACATGAGTGGGTCAAATAGAAATAGCCTTATATGTTATGTTCTTCTATTTGTTTCTTATCCCTTTAGAAAAGATCCTATGGATAAGACACCCGTATTTAGGTATCGGCCGTACCTACCTCCGCCGCGGGCGGTGTGCGCGAGAAAAGGGCGCGCTAGTATACATGAAGTAGGCGTAGTAAACAGCTACAAAGACGGTGTTCCACCTTTTCGTAGAGGAAGACTATAACTATAGAAGAAAGACTGGTTCTATCACGTAGTTCATGGCCCCCATGGGGAATGAGAACAGAGACATAGCATCTTCTTTCTTACAGCGCCCGAAGGATACCGGACTACGACCCGACATAAATGCCAGTGGGTGCTATGTAGGCTCATTGGTCCCGCCGCTTTGTTGATTGAAAAGCTATGTCAAAGAGATCATTCTCTTAGTGGCCATTTCTCTACGCAATGACACGACTCTCTATATATGAGAATTGGTTGAAGACAGACTAGTCATCTACTACAAGTCCCGTGTTCCACCATCGAGTAGTGGTCTACTAGAGTAAATTCCATCTTGGCTATGCGCATTTCCTGCCTTGAGTTGATAGAAAGGTGCTTACGCCGTTAAGGTTGCCTCCCCAGGCCCCAAGGGGCGAGGGTTTAGTGGGCCCACGGCAGCCAATCCGTCCACTCTTGGCAGGCAATGACAGACCTGAGAATGAAGAAAGACTAGTATCAATTCGAATCTGAGTTAGGCGAAGCAGTCAGTCGCGCCACTTCAACTTCACACCCCGAGACGAAAGCGCAGCGCAAGCGGACGGGAGTCTTCGTTTCAGACAGAGCGATCGCAGCAGCAGGTATGCATCAAGATAGAAGGCATGGAGTACTCACCAAGAGAACATGGCATGGCTGGTGAAGATTGGGCTTTGGCCCATGATGATAGATAAAAGAAGAGAGAGACAGTCCAATTCATACAGCTCCCAGACCCCACTCCCAGTATGACGACGCCCATATGACATTTCTATGGATTGTAGCGTCAGATCTAGTTCCTACTTTAGGCCACAGTTGACTCTTGTGAATGAAGTTCTTCATCAACAAACTATCTGGTGCCACCACCTCTCATTAGTGCTATACAGACTTCAAAAACACGGCGCAAGGGATTGAGAAAAAAGGTACGAATAGCCATATCAATCGGCATATAGATAGAAAGGAGATGACTAGCGCGCCCCTTCACTTCATGCTTGTCTGTGGTGGACCTGCCTCTTCCCCGAATAGCATTCCTACTTTGGGTTGCCCCTTTATAGTGTTTCTACCGTTGGACTATTAAGATACCAGTGAACCAGGCATAGTGTTAAATGTGATAATACAAATAGGGGCGTGCCACATTCTTGGTTTAAGTCTACTAGAACATATTCCATTCTGTTGACGGTGAACGCCTGTCGAGCCACTCTTTCTTGCCTTTTTCTCATTCAATTATAGTCTACCGTATGCTAAGCTTGGGCATACAGATCCGGGTCAACAGCGGGGTGATTTTCTCTTTGTTTTCGTGATAGAAAGCGAAAGCGCTAGGCAACCTTCCATTTGAAAAGTGTTTCCTTCACATAAGAGATGCATTCCGCCTCCTCAACTAAAACGACAGAAGGCGCTTCTCCACATACTCCAACATAGGCCAAAGCTCCAGGCATTTCCCAATAAGGCAGCGTCTCCACGATTTCCTTGTGCTAAAACTTCCTGGGCAGGGGTAATCAATCAAACCTTATTATTCTTTTCCATGACAGCATCCACGGCTGAATCCTAAAACCAATTATCCAACGATATGGAGAGGGCTAGTTCCTTTCCTTCTCCCTCTAAATAAGTAGTTAAAAGCTTCCTTTATATCTATATCTCCGGTATCTATAGGAATAAGTCCCGGTCGAGAACGAAGCATCGGTGAAATGAATCTATTCTCCAATATCTCATTTGTGTGCCCCTAACTAGGGAAAGCTAAGTCCAACTGCCTGTCACCTCTTCTTTTAGGTAATTGCTTCTTTATACGAGAATCCGGAGGTACTTATTAAGGGAAAGGGCTAAAAGCTGTGGACGGATCCTGCTTCTCACGCTTGATTGCTTTCAAGAGAGACCGGAATACTACTCTTTGCCCCTTGGACAGCTATCGAACTTACTTCCTTTACTGGAGAAATTGCCTATACTATATAAGATAGGGTCTCTTGCTTAAGCTGCTTACTCCTTCTGCCCGTCTTCCTGACCCCGGCCCTGGCTTAGTCTTAGCTCTTCACCCAACACATATGATAGAGACGGATGTGTGAACGCTTGCCTCTTCCTACGAACCTATTGCCTTAGTCAGGATGTGTAATTGCTTTCTCGATGAGAGGAGCGGAAGTAAGTGAAACGAACGGGCAAGGATCAAAACTTTCTTGGAAGAAATTCCAGTGGTTCTTTTAAGTAAATAAAAAATAGGATTTAGGAGAAGGGAGGGCCTTGTTAACACCATGGTTTTGTAGATGCGTTACCCACGTCGGGGATAGGTACGTTTGTCACTCGACTGAGCATACGAGGATACTCAATGTGAACATACCCTCTCCCTAACTAAGAATGGCGCATCTTTCTTTCCCCTTGGTAGATAGCATTGAGACTTTTCTGGGATTTCCTTCAAAGGCTATAGGCTTGCTTCTTTCAACGACCGGCCACTCTACTGACAGCAAACGAGCGGAATACTTTACCCGGAAATGCAACGAGCACTAGCGCGCTTCGGCCTTCGAGCCTACGCTTGCTTTACGCGAGCAATGAGGATGCGCGTTACTAAGGCTTTAGGCTTGAGCTCTTGGAGTTGCTTGTTGGGAGTCTGCTGTTTGAAAGAGAGTAAAACAACCCGAAATCCCAGGAGCTAATCCAAAATCACCTACTCGATTTACAAGCATAGCTTTTATAGCTGCTTTATCTGCCTGAAGTCGTGTAAACCAGAAATGAATTAA
>Ga0307513_10002986_pt1 | contig 23051 bp, 28 predicted proteins | sample 15_EM_MG_FD_202174 | JGI IMG/M metagenome (GOLD analysis project Ga0307513, IMG submission 202174) | Populus trichocarpa ectomycorrhiza microbial communities from riparian zone in the Pacific Northwest, United States - 15_EM | ecosystem: Host-associated > Plants > Roots > Unclassified | place...
GTCCCCGAGTTGGAAGGGATCAGGAAGGGAGGACGAGGAACCTGTTGACATGAAAGTGTTTGGGTATAGCCCTTTAAAGTATCAAATAAATGTGCTGGGTCGTTACAGCTGATTTCGCCCGCCTAGAGGTTGAGGTAAAGTCCAAGTGCAGAACTTGAAAAAATGCCGATGGTGAAATCTTAGGGAAGACGCTTAAAACAGTGGGGCTTCCTAAATGCCGGCAATTCTTTTATGCTACGATATATGACAATGAAGCAGACAAGAGAACCAAGATTCATAACGAGGAGGTGTGTAACCTCTACTCGTAGATATTACCGATCCGTCCTTCACGCTCTGCAGCGAGTGTGGGTCCACATTAGACACGCGTGATACAAAGAAATAGAGAGTCCAGTCTCTTTTACACCTTCTCCTCAGCAGAGAAGTCCCCCTTCTCGTGGGTCTCATCAGTGACCTTTGCAATCGCCTCGTCATCGGCAGCATGGACATTGTGCGCGATGAGCTGATCCCGGTAGGCAACCGACTTAACAGGAGTGGTGTTCTGGTAGAGGATATCAATCTGCTCAAGCGAGAGACCCTTGGTCTCGGGCACGCAGAAGTAGGCGAAGACGAAGCAGCCCAGGCAGGTCGATCCCCAGACGAAGAACACTTTGGGGCCAAGGTTGCCATACTCCGGATTGACGATGTACGGGGTGGCGTAGCTGTCAGAAGGGTTAGTGACACGTCCGTGAACGGGCGAGTCCAGAACCACGTACCCAATACCAAAGTTCCAGAGCCAGTTCGAGGCGGTCGAGAGGGACATGGCCTTGGCACGGACAGCGAGAGGGTAGATCTCGCCGGTGACGACCCAAGCAATGGGACCCCAGGTAGATGCGAAGAAGGCGATGTAGATGCAGACGAAGGCGACAAGGCACTTCTGGCCCGCCTGGTTCTCCACGGAGATGGTGACACCGATGATGGCGACGAGGTACTCGCAGACGAGCATACCAATGGCACCAATCAAGAGGAGACGACGGCGACCGATATGGTCAACAGCCCAGAGCGCGGGAATGGTCATGCCTACGTTGACAACGGCGGTGGCGATCGTGATCGTGAAGGGGTTGGCAATACCGGATTGTTTGAAGAAAGTCGTACCGTAGTAGAAGATGAAGTTGATACCGGTGAGCTGCTGCCAAGCCTGCAAGAAGATACCAGTGAGGGTACGAAGGAGGATCTTGTTGGGGCCGTTCTTGAAGCAGTCGATGTACGAGCTCTCGCCGAGTTCCTCTTCGATTCGTAAATTGGCTTTGATGTCTTCGAGCTCGGCTTGGATTTCAGGGTCTGTTTCGGGAGTAGACAAGAGGCGGGAGAGGGCATGGGCGGCTTCGGCATCACGGCCACGTTTGATGAGCCAGCGGGGTGATTCAGGGAGAAGGACCATGCCGAAAGCGAGGATACCAGCCCAGACGAATTGAATGGCGATAGGAACGCGGTAAGCACCGGCGTCTGGACGAAACTGGGTGGATTGGTTGACGCATGCAGCGAGTAAGATACCGATGGTGATGGCCCATTGGTAGCACTTTTGAAGGTTGGTTTAGTTGATTGTTGGGGGGGTGAAGAAGGGACTACTTACTGATACTACAGCCCCTCGCACCCACTTGGGCGAGCACTCGGACTGGTACATAGGAACGAGGCAGGAAACCATACCGACACCGAGACCGGCGAAGATACGACCGGCGACGAAGAGCGGGACAGCTGTGGCACCCGTTTGTAGCGCGACACCGAAGGCGAAGACAAGACAGGTGGCAACGATACTAATGGGGAGATTAGTCTGGCTCTGTGGGAAAGCGGGGAGACGACACGGACCCCCATCGACGACCAAGGATATCACCAGCTGGAGCGGCCAAAAGAGCGCCAAAGAAAGTGCCGGCCGAGAGGATAGATACGATAAGAGACTCATCCGAGGTCGAGATACCGTAGGTGCCGTCGCCTTTGTCCGAACCGAATTGTCGCAACCAAGCCTGGGGAATGGCGAGTCAATAGTTAGTTGAAAGGGGGGATGGGAAGGACGTACGTCCATTTCCTTAATACCAGAAATCACACCGGTGTCATATCCGAAGAGAATGCTGTCACGATGAGGTGAACACTCAGTCGTGCTCAAGCTAGCGTCAAAACACATACCCGCCTGATAGGAAGCGCAAGGGTCAGAGACTGGATATTACTACTAAAGTGATCGAGAGCAACGCACCAAAGGCAGCGAAACTAGTCATGAGAATGCCAGTGATGGCCGACTTGTTGCCGCCCTGTATTCCATTTCCTGCTGCTACTGGACCGCCTGGCATGGTTGTTGCTCGCGAGAGAAAACGAACGAGGAGGGGAGGAGGCGAGGGGGCGCTGGGTGAGAAGCGGGGAAGCGGGGCTGTAAGGCGGGGCTATAAGGGAATTCAGAGTGAGTAACGAGTGAGTGTTGAGGAAGAATGTTGTTGCATCTAAAAGCTGCGAACATCTCGTGACGCTCCATCACTCCTTCTCCACCTTCTTTACGCGAACCCACGAACCCCGGCCCGGAAGTCCCCTCTGACGGTCTCTTCCGGCCCCTGGCGGTTCTCAGCTTCGGCTTGATTACTCTTTGAATACACATCCCGCCAGGGAGCCCGCGTCGTCGCTGCTTCGGTCATGCAGCAGTTGCGGAACCGTTGCAGTAGCTAGCCTCCTACATACCGCACATTGTCATCGTCAATACTAATCCGTCTTCCGAGATCATACGGTCGTCGGCCTGAGCCGTGTGACTGGCCCGCTCCAGATGCGAAAAGCCCCACTGTCATGTGTCCCATGTGTCTCTTGCCGCCTCAGTGGATCGATCCGGCGTTTCCGGCAGTAACAGCTTTGAATCACTTGTGATCACAAGGTGGCAACACATCGCCCGGCGACCTCCACTCACTTTCAAAAGTAGTGATCGGCACCGATGCACCCTACCCATCCGCCCAATCCGTATCCTGCAGCTGAAATTCGGCATTACACGGGAGAACCGCGGATTTCGTGATCAGAATTCCAAAACAATGTCTACCAAGAAAGATATTGCATTTTCACGTACAATCGCCGCGCACACAATAAATATTGCCTTAATGAAATCTCAACCGCCTGTATCCCCTGGAGGCTTGCTCTGGGCTGAATGACTGTTTGCGGAATGCTGACCTCGTCATCTGCTTGCTCCTCTGAGTATTCATCTGATTCGGTGGTTAGATTTACCAAGTCTACAAAGCAGCACGAGATCAAGAATGCAGGTACAAGACTGTACGAATGGCTATAGGTGTACGAAATGAGGATACGGCCCTGGTTGAATGCTCACTCCGATTGTGGTCACCAGAGCAGGGTTGGACCAGCGAGCAGGCTAGAGGAATTCTATGTGCTGTTTACCGGGAATGTTCAGATAGTCTCGAGTGATACGGGAAAGGATTGAGTACTCTTCCCGATGCAGAAACGACTACTTGACAGGGTTATGACGCTTCCCAGGGAGGCGATCAAGATACGTCTGTACCTCATTTGTAACTCCTTATACAGGAGTGTCATTACCGAAGGTGTCATTGGATCTGGGCGGGTTGGGTTTGATTATGGCAAGGGAGATGTTGGGGTGGGGGCATATTGGCCGATGTGGCAGAGCGCATGGAGTTCGAAGCAAGTTCGTAGGTATCTACCAATGAATTCCTGGTATTTTCTGATGTCTATTTATGTTGCTGGAATGAGTTCAGCCTGTGGGTGGGATGCAGGGCTGTACCAAGCAGGCGGTCAGGGTTTGAATCCATCGAAGACGTGAGATGCATCAACGGCAATTACGTATGCTGGTGTCTCCTCCACCTTGTTGAGATACCACTCAATCACTTGTTGGGGAGGGTCCTAAATGATCAAGTGCTGTCTTGACTTCTTCTCTTGTAAGTGACCTTTGAATAACACTTTGACTAGGAACGTTGCCAGATCACAACCTGAATCAGTGCCTGCAGGAAGAAGTCCCACTGCCAATCCTATTCATACGATTTGTAAGCCTCCAACCTGTTGACTCAGGAAGTTAGGTGCAGGCAAATAAGGCATGTAAAGTTGGACCGTAGGGCTTCTCACTCTGCCAACACCACCACCCTTCTCAATAACAGTTCATACGTCCTCTACGTGCCCTTTAGTCCCTATTCACTCAAATACTAAGGACGTACATAACCACAAAGTCAAAGAGTTCCTTGGGGGCACCTTTCCTCTTCATAAACTGAATATGTTGAGACACATACCAGCGATCAGATGCAAAGTGTACCTGGCTCTGTTGTTTCTACGGCTCACGCAAAGGAGTCCCGTGCTTGCTTTTCTTTGGGGGGGGGTGGCTGAGACTACTGGCCTAGTGCTTGCTTTAGCTCTGACCTTTGTACCATTAGACCTGCTTTGGCCTGTGGGAAACTGCCATGCGATTGGTTGGGTTGTGTGGTGGCTCAGAAACAGAAATCACTCCCCCTTCTGGGGGATCATCTTTACGTGCCCACTTAGTTGTTGTAGTAGGTTCCTCAGGGGATTTACCTGCGGCCGTGAGTGATTAGTAGCTGGGTTTGCTGGTGTGGTGGGGGTCCGTTCACTATTTCCATTGTTATATCTTCGGTTTGAAGTACTGGTTATCTCTCCACTGTACGTGGGTGTGTACCCCGCCCTCACATCTACCTGTCCTGAGCAACTACCAGCATCCGCTTTTTACCTGACTAGATCCCGCACCTATTGCCTAGATGATTCACGGTTGAAGGCTCATAACATGCATGAATGTAGTTTCCAATCTTATTGAGGACCACCTCAGCAAACATAATCCTCCTGGTTTGCAAGGTAGATTTATCAGTGCTAAATAGAAGAGACTGATCGAAGATGCACACCTCTAGATAGCCTGCGAAGAGGACTCTCTTCCATGACGTCACTCGTGAGCCCGTGACGGATTTCTATTCTATTCTAGAATCGGCTTCATCCGTGCCGTTCACTAAAGCCGTCCTGATAATAATTTAGCCTCTCAACCAGCAAATATGACCACATCGAGAGATTGCTCTCTCAGAGCCAATCTATCTCACGCGGCAATCAAACATCAATCCTGTCACCTGGACCGAATGACGACCCGAAATCCAGATGGGATAAAAACCATTTGCCAATTTCCCCGCAATGACTACATAACCTACAGCGGTAAATCCATACAGAAGACGCAAAATGCGATCGAGCCTGCTTTCCATTTTCGCAAACAGCCAGACAGGGGTCGTCTTCGTCTTCCCCCGACCCGGATCCGGTCCGTCTTGGCTCCCAAAGTCCGCCCCTGCCCCTCCCCCACTCGCCGTACTGATCGACTTTTTACTTGTTGCCCTCGGCTGCCACAATTTTATTCCGATTGTATTACTCCCGCTTAGTCATTCCAAGGAATCTAGGAACACCAACAGTGTTGCGACGGGCCCCAGGCATCATTGCTGGATCACCCATTCTTTCCGCTCGCGTCCCACATGACTTTGGCGCCCGGCAACTGACCCCTAATCCTGATAACTGCACCATTCTAGTGCCATCGTTCCACTTGCATGCATACAAGTTCCCCTTCTGTCGAGGCTACATCTCACCATGTATTCACCCGGAAGGAGGAAGGCTTTAGTGAGAACATTAAATGTTACATTAAATGTACAACAATACACTATTATTGCTCTAGTTCCTACACAAGAAGACATTACACCCCAAAGATTCCAAGGATCTGGATCCAGCTGTTAGATCACACCGGAACATAAATAACCCTCGAGAGGCACATAGAAATAGGTCACCCAGCTTAAAACAGGCAATTGGATGCCACTAGAAGTTCGAGAGCAGTGCATCAGAAATCTGTAACCGATTGAGAAGCTAACCCCGTGCCTAACGAACGAGTGGCGAAGGTCCAGCACCCCGCCCATTAGAATACGATACACCTCCCTCAACTCGTCACGCTTAGTATCGTCGTCCATCCCCGAATAGCCACGACCACAATGGGCCTCCCTCCCGCGAAAGCCGCGATAAGCAACTGCGAATAAGCAACTGCGATGGGACTGTTAGAGGCAGGGATGCCCGAGGCCCCCTCGGCGAGTGGCTTGCTTCTCATCTTCATCTCCGTCAATGCTTGCTGTCAACTCTCCGCGTCCCCTTCGGCGAGAACGAAAGAACGACCCCAACAAAAGCGCTCGATGCCCTTCTTCGTTGACACACCACAGATTCGCGGACATCCATAAAGGATCAAACATTACGGCAAGTCAGTCTCATTAGAGTATGTTTGTGGATATCGTTCACAGGCGCACATGCTCTTCCAGCGTAAATATGCTTCCCCATTCTCTCGAAGGTCGTTTCAGGGAGCACCTGTGGGTAAAGGTGAAAGTGTGACTGCGTTAATTGACCTGTCTTCTCCTTCCATTCGACCCTATTTATTTGCTGCCCATCGACGGCGGCTTCAATTTTCGGTTGTGTTGCACATCTGCCGTGCGGTGCGGTGACCCGCAAGTCTGCGGAGACCGCCTGACGCATACCGATTGTACCGCATCCGGGGATGAATGGACCATTTCGCGTCGCAGGGCGTATTGCAAACGTACACGAATGGTTCCACTTTGTTGATGACTGTGGGAAACCCAGGGAAGCATATGGTCAATCAATTGCCCACTGGTGGCGCATCATTGATGAAAAAGGCTTAGCATTGGCACCGCGTAGTCCCGTGTTCGGGCCACAACCGACAATCTGGAGACCGCGGGATTGTACTTCCAACCGGAGCGGCACAAAAGAGAATAGAGAATGAAAACATGGATAAGCGTTACACAAGCTTCATCTTGTTCGACATACGGAGGCAGCGTGTGGTCCGCGAATCGGGATCCAGTGATGCCCTCTCTTCGGATCGTCACTGGCATTGTCAATCCCCTCTTATGTCATTTTGGCCTCCTTCTCTGTCATGTTCCTTCCTTGGTCCCGCCATCTTTTTTTAGATCGCGCTCCGCAACGTTTACTCGAGGTTCGACGTGCAAGATGGAATTTTACAACCTATAGGGCGTTTCACCCATAGCCGTGCTGTTCCGTGATTCTTCTTCGTTTCGCGGATCGTTCTGGCTCGCGTGAGTCCCAACTTCGCTTGGCGGGGCTGGGCATCCGCATCGGTAAAAGATGCGTCCAAGGCATCAGTTTGTGAGGTCATTTTGCGGTAGTTTTACGGTAGTATCCATGCAGCCAGTCCAGGGATTGTGACAGGGAGGCCATGGAAATATGAGATCGAAAACGGTCTCAAGCGATACACTCCGGTGACGGTGTTGTGAACACCGAGAGCGAAAGAGGAGTGGGACTACACTCCTATCGTATGGGTTTACTCTAATGCTCTAGTGGTATGAAATATGAAATAGACCTACATCGTGCCCACCCACCTCCCACGACGAATGGACCAATCGTCGCGCGTACGGGCGCTAGCATCGCAAAGGCAATCGCAGCGAAGCGACTTGCTCATCCCCCGTCTTCCTACGTTGGACTGATAGATGTTGCCATCTCCGTTGGCGCGAACTGGGAACAGAAGTTATGGTTGAACTCATACCACCTTCATGAGACTCCCGATGACAATATTGTATGTTGACATTTGGCGATAGGTTATCTGTGGGCGGGTTGGGATTCTTCACACCGTCTCGTAGTGTCGTCCCAGCATCACAAACTAACCACAGATGCGAGCTTGGAAAGTACTAGACCTACTCTTGCCACGGAGGTACGTTGCCCTTGCTAGAAGGGCCGGGGATTGAAGAGATATGTTACCAGAAAGGGGGAGCTGAAGGCCAACGTGTCAAAAGTCGCAATTGGCAAGGACTAATGTCGCGTAGATTGACATCCTTCCCTGCTCCATGAATTTTGAGAGGCCTTGAGACGAATTCATTTAATGTCAACTATTGATGAGCCCCTTTGATATATTCACCGCAAATGAGGAGGTGCAAGTCTCGAAAGTCCAATGGTAACTTTATTACAGTGTGATAGGCGATGGACAGGATCGAAGGGGCGCGCGTCGTCGAGAGATCGTTTCGTAGATTCAAACGGATAGCTATGGGGGCTATGGGCACAACAGAGAGCTAACGAAAGACGGATAGAGCACAAGAAATCTAAGGACCAGATGGCCAAAGTAATAGAAAATCCCTCGACCAACAGAGTTACCTGCTCCATATTGGCCGCAAGCGGGGGGAATGAGGCGGTGAGGAGGTTTGGGGGAAGTAAGTGGACTGAGAAGGTGAAGACAAGCTGCCAGGAAGGTAGAGAGGTATCGTAGGCAAGAGTTCAAACACGTGTTGTGCGACTCCCTTGGGTTGCGTCCCCCGTGGGGCAGGTGGGAGTTCTTCTGCACGCATGGTGGCGTGAACTCTGGCGTCCTGTGCACCGCCTTCTTCCCATCCATCGGGACCTGGTGTCTGGGCAGGCGGAATGGAAGCACCACGGCCATCCCATAGGCAACGTACGTCGTTACCTGGAATGATTTGTGCAAGACGACCAGTGTCCACATGTCGGATTTCGATGAAGCGCGGGTCGAAAAGGAGGACGTAGGGAGGATGGTAGGCAACCTTCTCGGCAGTTCCTTCCCATTCAACAGTGATGACCGCACGACTAGGGTCACCATGACGGTCGACATACATGCCGAATTCTGTGACGACTCATAAGTAGTCCGCTTATGCACCAGATGGCTGGACTCACCATCATAACAGAGCAAAAATTCGTTCTCACTGCACCGGAACATGCCAAGTGGTTTACATGATTCGAGACGCTTGCTAAATGATGCTAGCCGAGGGTCATCCTTTTGTGGAATACTGACACTCTTGAAGCTTAGGCTAGAAAACGACTTTAATAAGAAATTCAGGGTTCGTAGATAAGATTCAGTACTCAGTAAGATCCATGATCTCAAAACCTTTTGTGCAAAGGATCGCAATCTTGGCCTTTAGGAAGATGAGATCAAAGGCTTCGGACGGCAAGAAAAAGTCCTATGGAAAGACATCAGAAAATAAGGTTTATAATCCCGTTTGGCTACGTACTCGATAAACGCGGAACCACTCTGAGCGATTGCTGCCAAATGTGAAGCGACCGAAACCACCAGGGGTTTTGGACCGGTCGTTGATGCGTTCGACGACAGGTTCCAAAACACGGAAAACACTGTCCATCTGTGCGAGAGATTACTATGGACGGATCTACGTTGGAAAGTGTTGCTCACCGATTTCTTCTTCATGTAGATGATCAAGGTTCGTCCACCCAACTGACCAACACTGAAGAATTGTACATCCTTATTGCCGTTGAGCTTCTGTGGTGTGCGAGTAGCATGAGGCGATGGTGGGTTGGACGGGACCAGTGCTTCGATGTGGTAGGCGAACAAGGACTATCGGACAATCAGTAACAGGCGAAGAATTAATGTGAAGCATTCACTTTGTCAGCAAGAACAAGGAAGATGCCAAAGTCCTCCAGCATGGCGCATTGCGTGACCATCTTCAAGTGCAGCACACGACGCATAGCTGTTCACCCGTGTCATTAGGGACCAACAGAAAATCTGGAAGGAAAACATACACCTAGAGTCATGCCGTAAACCAATCCAAACACCCTCAGCACATCCGATGGCAACCAAACCTCTGCCGTCAGCCGTCGCTGTGGTAATGTCAATGGAGATGATGAGTTATGACAAGATACGACGTACTGAATGGCACTGAACATGTCACACGGCCGGTAAACATTCCTTCTTCGTTCCAAGATGGGGCTTGGGAGTTGTGATGCATCGATGGTACCAAGAAAGTGTCCAAACTTAGAGTTTCAATTTCGAATACCTATCAACAATGCGCTTAGAAACTGTCTGATCTCGTATTCACAAACGTACCTTGTTAGACTCCTGCACGACCTTCCTCATGCCAAGTGCCTCCTCAAGCTTTTCCTTCCAGCGGTCTCGAACCTGCGGGCTTTCAGCGTATAGGCCGTAGATACCACCCATGCGCCCGTTGTGATGAATTTGCAACGGGTAGACTGATCTCGAGTCTTCAGCTGGTGCAGGGCCGGCATCGCCGTGGGCAGTCCGGGTGCCACGACTACGAAGCAATCCAGTGCTTCGTTGTTGAGGGGGTTCATTGAAACTGAGAAGGCTGAGGAGATCAAGTGGAATTGGCTATAATAGGATTAAGCCAAAAGTGCCCGCTCATTTGAGAGTACGCACACGTCTGTTCACATGGTACTTGGTGACACCGTCTTTCTCCTTTGTCTTGGTCATGACCACTGGAGGGACTGATGAGCCTCTATTAAGGCTCCTAGGCACCGAACTTACTGTAGTTGTCAAAGAGCAACACGAACAACTCTGTCCAACCACTCCATTCGAACCCAGTTTCAGGTTGGCGAAGTAATTTGCCGGTGTGAATCAAGGTCCGGGTATCGTTAAGAAGGTCCATATCCTATAGAATTCACTGGGTCGGTCTCCTTGAGACTCGGTCGGGTGCTAGACTTACCACCATCTCGCCCGGCTTGAACACAAGGTTTGCATGATATCCCCAAAGCTCTACCTTGTCTTTCGCACTTTGAACGCCCGGTTCGGTTCTTTTGCCGAGGTCCTTGATGACTTCTAAGACTTGTGGAATGGTATCTCGGTCATCATGGTTCGGTGGTGAAGCCTCCATGATACCCTTCAGAAGCAACTCGTATCGGAGCAGCCTGGGAATGGGCCGGTTGATGAACGCCTTGAGATCCAATTTTCTAGAGTCTGGGTGGCGAATGCATTGCTAGACAAAGGTTAGCGAGCGTCACAAAGGTTGAGTGGGACATACATCGATGAAAGCCTTGAACGATTGATTGTTCGCCATCTCATCGTCGATTCGGAATGCGGCGATGGGATAGTGGGGGATATATTCCATGTACTCGTCGACCCAGTTAAGCGCGGCGTCGAATACAGGTGGAACGATCGTGCGGATAACTGGGTGTTCCTCTCGTTGGATCTCGTGTAGGCGGTCCAACATGCGACGGTGGTGTTCATGAATTCTAGCAAAGTTGTGGAAGACGTCATGCAAGAATGCAGGAAGGCGCCCCCGCGGAATGATATTTGCATTGCGCAGTGGTCGGACGAAGAGCTGTCGAAGGAGATGAGATCGACCTTGAATGAGTAAGAGGAACTATTCACCGTCTCGATAGTTTCAAGATCTTTGACATAGATCATCTCACCCTTGATGAGTTCCCAAATAATCCTGTAGTCAAGCTTTTCAGTAAGTGTTCCCATGCCTGAGGCCCGACTTGGACGTACGACTGCCGCTTGCTCTCTTGCTTGGAAATGCCCGCTCGCACGTCTTTCGGCACAAGGTCATGCCACTCCAACTTGCCAGTAGGACCCCTTCCCATAGCGCTCTGGAACGTCCTCAACTGTGCGACCGTATACAGATTCCGGATCGCAGACTCTGCTTCAAGTAGGAAGTCTGCATCCGGGCTTCCTTCCTCGGTCTCCTTGAAAATGGCTTCGAGCAGCAGCGGGTACTTCTGAAGGTGTTCCGCAGGTCTCGAAATGAAGTGTTTGAGCTCCAATCGTCTAGGGTCGGAGCGCATGCACAGCTATCAAAAATATTGGTTGATGCAAACCGGTAATGGACGTCATGGCATACCTCTAAGAACCTCCGGAACTCTGCATTGGACTCCATTTCGTCCTTGATCCTCTTCTCCGCAACTGGCAAATGACCGACGTATACGGGGTAGACGTTTCTGAAGTCCGCGGCAGCATTCAAGAAAACATCTCCAATCCTCTGGATCACCGGTTGCTGTTCACGCTGACGGACAGAGAGCACATCTAGTAGACGTCGATTGCATTGTCGCAGCTCGGAAATATTCCCAAAGACTTCTTCAATAAATTCGTCGAGCTCTTCAGGCGGAATCACAGGCGGGTCGGCACGGCGAAGCCCTTTGATGAAGCACTGTGGGGGAAGCCGGAGCATCAGTATCAACGGCGGGCGATGGACGGGGCCTGAACAGGATAAGTACTCACAGACTCAATAAAGTCGAGGTCCTGCACATATTGGCGCTCCTTGACAATGACTTGAAAGATAATTCTGCACAACTTTAGTGAGCCATTGCTGTACCTCACATGCTGGGCCCGCGTCCCACTTACGTCTGTCGCCTCTTCTCCTTTTCGCTTAGCACCTTCAACGCCTCAGGGTCGACCAAATCGGCCCACCGTGCCTACGTGACATTGAACATCAGTTCACCAAAAAGCAGCCGTTCGTCACAGAAGTGTGCTCACATCGGCGGGGGGCTCGAACGTGGATGGGGCGGTTTCGAGGTGTACTTCTAGGTGTGGCTAAGAGACCAGATAATCGATAAGCAACCTGACAGACACTCTAGAGACCAATAAGAGCACCCACCGAAGCTCTTCTCGGACAAGAATACGAATAGCACGACAGCCCCTCCGAGCAACTGGGCGAATAGCACCCGGTAAGAAGGGTGATGACCCCTGTTGGCAATTCTTCTCGGTCCATCCTCCCTACATCCGAACGGCGTTCTCCAGGAATTCCACCCGCATCTGAGTTGCCGCCTCCGTCGTTGTCGTCCCCTTCGTCCAAGAACATGTAAACGTCTTCAACACCATCGGTCAGCTTACGTCCTCCCCACTCGACTTCGTAGAAGAAGAGTTGAGACTGGAGGCTCCTCGCCACCTGCAGGGCAAGCTTCCGATCCGCCAATGGGATCCCCGCGTTGTTCTGATACTCCTTCTGGATGTACATCTGGATGGTGGAGACAACATCCTTTCCCGTAAACGCCTTGGAGTACGGAATACCGCCCTTGACATGAGTTCCACGCGGCACTTTGTTTTTGAGCAGATTGGCGACGTGCGAGAGGAGGGATAGATTGACAAAGCGTAGCTCGTCGATGTCGTCTGGGTCATCCGATTCATCCCCGTCATCATGGAGTTCCAGTGGACCTTTCATGCTTGCCATCCTCCTGTATTCACCTCCCTTCTTGCGGCTAGACCCGGGCCCTGAGAGGCCTGATGAGGTCGTGATATTTGATAGTGCAGAGGGATACGCGTAGCTGCCAGCGCTGTTTGCGTTTGACCGCGAGAAGTCTTCACCAGAAGGTGGATGCAAAGAGACCCCAGGAAGGTTGCGGCTTGAGTTCGTCGGCGTGGGCGACTCGCGTGAAGAGGGGATATACTCAACATGCGGTACAGATGGACGGCGGGGTTCCTGCAAGAGGCTGCCAGCCGAAGCAAAAGAGGACGCTGTTGAAGAAGAACGCATCAAAGCCGCGCCTACGCCACCAATACCTTCATCTTCATCGTCTTCTGGAGGAGACAGTACGATTGGAGAACGCGTCGCAGGATTAGATGCGGTTGGCGATGACCGGCCAGCGGTGTAACTTGGTTGTTGGCGGTGTTGCATGATGCGAGGGTCAGCTGCATAGTGATAACCCCCATTTTGAGAGGATGGGGAAGTGCCATCGGGTGGGTAATATGGAGTCGAATGAGGCATATTAGAAGGGGAAGTGATGGTAGGCGCGACGGGCATTCTCCGTGGGTCATGATCGCGGCGAGTGGAAGCTGTGTGCGAAGAAAGGCCACCCGCTTGACTTTGGCGGTAATGAGCCGGAGTGGGCTCAATGTTCTCGACAGTCAGCTTTGGTGCTGAGATGCGGGGTGGACGATGGCCGGATTGGTATACATCACCATAATTTTGTTGGGGACCAGCGTAATCATATCTTGAACGCTGAGAGCCATTGCTGTGTCCGTGCTGGGAGTCTACAATATCGCCTCCACGGTATTGTGGGGGTTGGTTGGAGCCGGGCCGCTGTGTGGAAGCAAGACTGGACACAGATCCCTGGGCGTGGTGAGTGTGCTGGGCCTTGGGCGGAGCTCTGGGTGGGATAGGCTCGATGTAAGGTTGGTGATACTGCGGGTGGCTCGAGTTGATACTCGCCCCGGAGGACGACTGGACGGCCGGAGGAGCTGGTAGGGGACGAGACCTACTTCCGCTGGCGCGTCCGTTGTGTGGTGCTGCGCCAGGCGGGGGGTAGTGACGGGATTGCTGGCTCTGGCCGGGAGGAAGGGCTGTTCCTGTGTCAGCTTGGGAAGCTAAATGTCTCCAAAAATTCAACACGCACCATAGCCATTGCGGGATTCATGCTTGTCGTACATCGACGGAGTGAGCTCTTCAGGGCCGGGCGAGGCAGCCGTGGGGGTACGAGCGCCTGCGGGAGGCTCCTCGTGGCCGTAAACACCACTGGATACATGGCTATAGAGGTTGTATATGTCCCCTTCGTCGTTTTTCGTGTATCCGTGGCCCCCATACTGCCGATTTCCCGCCAACGTCGGCCCGTTGGACATGCTAAGTACTCGGTCCACTCTGGATCAACGCTAGATGATATTATGTGTGGTCGATGGGCCTCGAAGTCGATATGTGCAAAGGCCGGTCGAAGTGGTGCTGATCAAGAACGGGCCTTATTTGGACGCGGGCGCTCAGCGGAGGAATGAGGCAGGCACTGTGACGAGAAAGGTGGCCGAAGGCGTAATATAGCCTCCAGAAATCCATATTTACGACGGTTTCGCCACGCACCCATCCCAAGTCCCGTCAGAGCCGTCGGAGCTCACGAGACGTATGAGTGATGAGTGATCTCCTTCTCTGGTCCCGAGCATTGGTTGCCGCCGCTCCTTTTCTTTTTGGCGTTCTCTTGACAACCATCTCAGGCTAACTCTCGAGGTCACCAAGTTGCAAAAAAAAGTTACATACAGCGCGCTACCTCAACAACGGGCTAGTTGGGGAATACGGTAGATTATATACGAAACATTCGGCCCGTTACCCTACACCAAGTTGGTGAATAAGATGGTTCCAGTTCGAGTCCGGACTATCCTCCTCTGGAGTCGGCTCTAGCCCTGCTCCCAGTACCCCGTTGTTGTACGAGTGCACATAGGTGTCTTGCTGGGACGCCTGCATTGCCATAATACCGGAGGATGATGACACAGACGAGTAGTATCCACTGTGCACAGTATGCACCGGTGGTGAATGCTGTATGCGTGTGACGTTCGCAGCACGATACTGTCCGTGTGCAGGCTCGAAAGTCGCGTCTCTGTGCATTGGGTAGTCCTGGTAAGGTGACGTTGTGTATGGTTGTGGTTGCTGTGGGGAGACCTGCTGGTTCCATTGCTGCTGCTGGGTAGCATTTGCATGGCCATCACCGCTGTGGTACCTCTGGTGTTGCCCACGCCCTTCTTGGGCTGTCGGATAGGGCACCGGGTACGAAGCCTGCTGTTTCTGCTTAATTGTCTGCGGCAGGTCGATATAGTATTCGAGGAGAGTCCGGTGCGCGTTTGCGAATTCAGGAGGCGGTTGTACATTAGATTGAGACTGCATATATTGCGAAACATGCGGTTGGGAGAGTTGCAGTTGGTGCTGTGGTTGCAACTCACGCAACGAAGGACGGTGCCGCAGCTGCTGCTGGGAGGGTTGTCTCGCAAGGCTGTGCAATCGCTGTTGAGAAGGTCTTCGCTCGAGTGTATGCTGACGATGAGACGGGGGAGGCGGCTGGGTATATGGAGGAGGTAGTGAATGAATTGATCCAGGATTGTTGGATGCTCCACCCCCAGTTGGGTCGAACACAATCTGGGGCTGTGAATACGATTGCTGCACTGGGACGTACTGAGGTTGGGGTCCCTGCGGTAACGGCGGATTAGGAGGCGCTTGTTGTGGGTTTTGCTGCTGAGGAGAAGGGTTGTTGATGTGAGGAGAAGGGGTTTGCTGGTCCTGCGATGAAGCCCTTGAGGTCGCCTCTGACCTACTTTTATCCTTCTTGCCTGAGTTCGAGACCAATCTCGTCATGCCTGTGAGACCGGGCCATTCTTTCATCTCCTCCTGCAGTTCCTCTCCATTCCGTCTCAGTCCTTGTCGATAAGCTGCGAAAGCACGGTGCGAATGAGCTCGTAGTTTGGCGACGTTGGGCTAAACGAAGGGCGATTGAGTATAGACCTGATTCCAGCGATTGTGATTCTACCTTGAACCTCGCTACACGGAGGTTATCCGAAGCTTTCTCGAACATCTCCCAAGCATGGTCGAGCTCGAGCAAAGCCGGTGCTGCTAACGAGGAGCCAGGAGCTACACTAACGAGCCCAGCAAAGATGATCTAAAGTGGGGCTAAGATGACAGCACAGTTGAAAATGGACCACTGGGACAAACCGTTGCGGTGTATGCATGAGTCCATAAGAAAAACAGCCTCTTGGTCATACCGGGTTCCATGGCATAAGCATGACGAAGGCCAGTCCAGAGATTGCATGCACTCCGATATGCAGCAAGAACACTTGGAGCGTACTTGCTCCGAAGAGGATCAGCCTTGCCTTCAAGCAACGCCTGGGAGACGAAACCACGATGCAGGTACAATATGCCTACGAACAAAGTCAGCAAAAGGCGTCTCAGTAAGGGGTTCAACACACAAGTTTCCCGAATGATATACAAGGCGTGTCTCTGCATGGTGAGAGATAATGGAGGTGGTGTAGGGTCAGCCGTGGCAGTGCTGTCTAAACCAGCTACTCGCAGCTTTTCGGGGTATACACAATTATCCCGCAAATCGGCGTCAAGGCGGAGGATAGTGGCGTAACTGGGGGATTTTCCGGCTTGGAATGCTTTATCGACGATCATGCGCAAGTGGTCTCGTCCGAATTTGTGCTTCCAGTAATGATCTGAAGATCGTCAATTTGCCCGCCGACACGCTTTGTATAGGGAACGCTTACAGCCGTCAGGACTGCGATCATCCTCTTCGTACAAAGGGAGTTGACAGTCGACATGAAGTGAGGAAATACCAGGGGGTCTCCCCAAGCCGAAACTCTGTGAGCTGAGGTCAATGGCCACCAGAAACACCCAGAAGGTCACGTACTAGCCACATATCGAGCAGATATACCTCCCAGAATAGCCTCCTCCGCTTTTCTGTCTCATCCTGCGACAATTTCCAACGCCCACTATCTCGATCTTCCAGAAAATGAGCTGGAACAAGCCTGACTCAAAGGAAACCCACTCACGCAGGCCAATCTAAGGGTCTAAACATGAGATCATCTCATGGACTCATAGAGGGATCGCTTACAGACTGGGCCATCTTGACAAGGACACCTTGGAGGATGCTGCATTCGAAAATTCCGTCTTTCTTGTCGGTCAATTGAAGGTAATAGCACAGACAATGTATCGCCCTGATACCATTCATTGTAACAGTTTCGATGTCTATGAGCGCCAGAGCTGCCCGACTTAATTGATGATAGGTTTCAGCGATCGGATCGTACGGAGGACGCTCCAGATCTGTCTGAACCCCTAGAGCTAAGGCCAAACAGGTCAGTGGCGATTCCTAGTTAGTTAAGACCATAATGTACCCAGAGCAATAAATAGCAAAGCTAGCTGCGTTGGATTTATGGGCTGGTTCGAAGTGCCTTTGTAAATAGGGCCAAACACCTCTTCAGAGAACTCGGTGCCAGTCATTGGGCTGTACCTGAGGAAGGGTCAAGCGTAGGACACAGGAGGCAGCTCGAACGTCAACTTACAACCAGGCGGCATGGTCAAAATAAATCTTGCATAACCTTAACGCTTCTTCAAACGAAGGTAAGTAACTCATCAGACGCTCCTTGATGCCAGTATGCGCATCGGAAACATTCATCCAGGGAAAACTTTTGGCGAGCACTAGGATATCCGTAGGAAGATTGATATCGTCACCAGCTGCAGTTTCTTCCTCTTCATCCTAGAGCAAGGCAAATAATGAGGAGACGACCTGTTATATGGAGTGCGCCTCGTACCTCACTGTCCCCCAAGTAGAATTCGCTTCCAGCGGTGCCTCCAAAGAACGCCCCGCCACCATTATCGGCTATTTGCAAAGTGCCAAATGCATCAGCTACGATATCCTCCGTTCTTTTCACTTCCAGGTCACTCGTCGTGTGAACCCCCGGCGGAAGCTTGAGCATTAGAAGCTCCTGTCGGAGGAGTGGGTGCGGTTCGTCAGATGTGCCACTATGGAGTTTAGCAAGGGCATCCTCCAGTTCACGTATGCGACTACTGAGCTGTTCAATCTTGGCATGGAGTTCAGTGGTGTTCGAGAGAACAAGGCTGTGAAGGCGGGACGGACGTCAGGCCGTCGCTTTTCCAATTGCATCAGAGCAGGGCAGTCGAAAGACGCGGGACGGTTGAATGTATATTTCCGTGTGCCATATGACGTACCGATTGCCCCTATGACCGACAAGAGTCCCGTCTGGACAGACGGCGCTACAGCCTGACTCAGTGAGCATGAGAAGACACCACTTCACATGGGTTTTCAGAAAGGGAAGCTGACCTCTCTTGGTGCAAGAGGAACAAGGGACACGGCTATAATTTGCCGCCATCAGACCGAGGACGAAGCTACCGGAGACAGCTCAATGGCGCACCGGTCACATTTGAGCTTTAGACGTCTAGAATAAGAAGAAGTGGGTTAGTCCTCGCTTTTATTTAAACCAATCGTGCTTCTCGGTTGCGAAAGAAGAACTTAATGACGATAACTTGCCTGCATTCCGCACAGGACCGCTGCTTCTTGCGCCGTCCGTTTATATCAAGCTCTCTCTGCTCCTCTACAGGTTGGTAGCCCTCCATCCGCCGTACGCTGAAGTGTAGCCTTTGGAAAGTCAAGGAGAGGACCGGCCCCACCTGCCACCGCCACGCCGATCCCAAGGACAGTAATGTGATCTGACACTCTCTTAATTACAGTAGCCTATTGACATTCCTTGCGTGAATCCTCGACTCTCCCTACCGTCGGACCTTCTGGTGAGAGCATCAAGAACTTGCCCTGTATCCACACCCTGTACATCTTCAGTTGACGCTTCCGATTCAGGATCAAACGCCGATCCACTCCTAGCTGCTCAATCGAGAAAAGGGGGTGTGGTGGACAGTTTGGGAACAGCAACAGCGGTAGCCACCGATTGCTTAGCGGGTCTGGAGCTTCAGCTGAGCCATGAGATGGCGGTATCGACACCGCACCATCGCCTTCCTGAGTAATTTCGCTAGCCGCTAGCCGATTGAAACTGGTGTATGTGCATCCAGTAAACAGGGCAGACACTTCGTCTAAGGCCGCATGAGCAAGGATCGTGATGGGAAAGTGTACATTATCGTAGACTCACCCAAAGTGAAGAAGTAGACACGAGTGCCGTCGCCTCGCACATACAAATTATCGTCGAGTAATCGATCCTCTTTGAATCGTAGCTGAGTAAGGTCGTGGCGACCGTAATCACGCATAAGGATCATGCCACCAGGCCGAAGCATCTGTAATGACCGATGAGTGATAGCCGGGAAGGTCACCAGGAGACGCACTCGATACACATTAGAGACGGCCTGTCGCCATTCGTTTGGATGCAATGCACTAAGGACAAAGACCATGACAATGATGTCAATTGATCCAGGTTCAACTCCTTCTGGGAGATTTTGTTCGTCAGCCAGATCCCAGACTGAAGCATGGATCGAGCCCATCGGTGGTGAAGAGTACAATGAAGCCGACTATCCTGGCGTGAGAAATTCGGCTCTGAGACCATACCTACAAATCATTCTTACTTTGACAACTTCCACCGCCTTTGCAGAGTAGTCACATGCGAAGATTTCCAGCCGCGGGTTTTCGTTCAACTGGAGTAGAGGGAAAACCGTGTTTCCAGCGCCACACCCAACTTCGACAATTCGGCGAGTACCAGCCTGTGGAGCTATATGAAGTAGCAAGAATGACTCGGATGATACGCAGCTTACATTCGCCCGCGTGGCTGCCAGGAGTTCAGGGAACTCATTGTGCAGCCACTTTCGATCCTTAAAGAAGTTGTTCTCGTTCCAGCTATAGAATTGATCCCAATACTTGGCGGGTTTGCTGTTATATTTGTCTGCAGAACTTGATTGCAGGTCTCTTACCAGAAGACGCGGTGAAGGTTGGACTAACGTTTATCAGTATCATTCACGGGAGACATCTTCTGCCTGTTGAGAGCCATTTCTATTGTTTCGTCGTGCCCATCTGGGGGTGGGACATGGTCCCTGCATTACTCACATCAATTTCACTGCAGGCGTGCGAGGAAAAAAAACGAATACCATGCATTCTTGCTCCACATATCCGCATCTGGCTTAGTAGTGATGTCGATTAAGCCAAAAGGAGTGAAGGGACTGTAAAGGAACGCCTCACAGTTAGAAACCTGAGGGATCGATCAATAACGGGGACATTGGGTATCAGCCTAGTACATGCCGAGAGCCAAATGGCGGTGGTTCATCAATCCCTTGGACGGAAGAATTTATTTTGGGATTTGGATTCGACATGGTCTAGGAATAAGTAGTGATTGAGTGCCTATACGTCTTAACTTGGCTCAAATGCCCTATTCGTAACACATAGAGAATTTCTTCAAGGTCGCATGGATTAAGAAGTTCAGCGACAGCCCAACAAAGGCAACATGCTTGGAATCCGACTCAGAATCTACGCGAGCGTTTCATTGTCGTGCAGATTCAGCTCTACCCTCCATCACTCGCACTTTCATTGTCCAAATGTTGTCGCGTCTGACTATGCTCTCCAACATGGCTACGACCGAAATTCATTTTGGAGGCAACTTGTTGGTTGGGGTGACCTCGATTCCTTTCGGTTAGCGTAGTATTTCGACAACAATGCCATTTCTTGACTTTGTCTTAGGCATTTGAATAATGTACGCTATGGTAAGCGTCTTCAGACGGCTTGTTGGAGCATCCTAAACATCTTGATTCGTTCATAGTTCGGTTCTTTGAATCAGTGGGTCTAGGTCATTTGGTGGTCTGACCCACTCTGATCCATTGGTAGGGACGAATGCAGTGGTTACGGAAACTCGCCCTCATTGCCGGAGGTGAACAGCGAGCGAAGGACTTACTGGAAGCAAAGGGCATCAGTTTGATCCTGAAGAGTATCAATGTGAACTTCCGAGTATGTCTCCTTTCCACCCTATGTCTTACGTCTGGTCTGAAAAGATTTGCAAGCGGCCAGTGAGCTTTCCAGACACTGTGAGGAATCAAGGCTCTCTTGTTGTCGACTACTTGACCACCTACTATGCAGTTATTAATAGCTCACAAGACTCTCCCTCCAACTGGGGACCCGGCTCACTTAACGATCCACGCAATAGCGTTTTCCGAGAGCCAGGGAATCGTAGTGGCTGAATCAACAGCGGTGTGCGTCTGGTACGACTACAATACGCTTTCGAAGTGCCATGCCGGCCCGCCGGATGAATTTAAGCAGGCATTTCAGCATAAAACAGCCAGCAATGAAACACCGAAGCCGCTATGAACCAACGGTATAGGATACAGGATGACGTATAAATACATGAGATCATTCATACATAGCGCCATAACCCAGAAAGGTGCCCTCACGCCTGTCCGAAAGGAAGTAGATGGGTCCCAAGTATCACACAGTCGCAAGGGGCACCAACTGCATAACCTTAATCCCTGCGATATTAGATCCGACATTGACATGGACCAGTGGCTCCTCTCCACCACCACTCGCTGGGAAAGTTCTACCATCCCATAGAAACTGAAAGTCATTGCGGTTCCTATCACGAAGAACTTGAACCAGCTCTCCCGTCCGCGCATACCGCACTTCGATCAGCTGGGAACTGAACAGAATGACGTATGGTCGCCGGTATGCCATAGCGACAGCCTTGCTCTCCCAATAGACCCCTAGTCCGTCCAATTTGCGGGTTGGCCTCCCATTGACGTTCGTGTATAACCCAAATTCTGTTTTCGACTATGAATGACGAAGGAGATATTCGTAGCTTTAACGAACCTTGAAAACAAAGAAGGCATTCTGCTTCATCAAGACGAGCTATACCCAACGGCTTGTTGGATCTTACGCCGATCTGCTGTGCCCAGTGTCCGAATGGGTATTTATAAGGTTTCGGGAACCGCTTAGCGGTATGCGAGGCTATAACAGACCTCAAACTACGAAGGGATTGATCATCGAATGCAGTGGCCTTATGGAAAACGTACTTGTGAACGTCAACACGCTGGAAACCCCACTCCGTCTGAAGCAGGACCTTGTCCTCAAAAGTCGTCACAGAGTATACCACTGGTCCCCAAACCGTCCATTGCTAGGGCCGGGTTCAGTGAGGCCGCACAGAAACCACCGGCACAGAATAGACCCACCCGATAGACACGGAACCAATTCAGGCTGTACGATGAGTCGAGGGGCCCATCTCGAGTTTCGGTGATCGGTCGAAGAATCGGTTCGGCAACGCGCACAATTCTCGCACCCTAAAATAGAGAATGGATATGATGTTCTGTAGGGAGCAATTACAAGGACTCACAACATCACTCTTCATCATAGTCAATAGGACCGTCCTATTCCCAAGTCGCCCAACACTGAAATGCCGGACCCTGCAATTTATTGGGGTCATGATTCGCCGGAGTTCTGCATGCGCCCCATAAGGAATAGTCATGTAGATGGTCTCTATGTGATATGCCCACATCGTCTGTGGGAGGATCTCGTCAGCTTGTGTCGATATGAAAGATAGAACGTACTCCATCGGCAATGATAATCACGAGAGCATATTCCTCGAGATACGCACAATATGTGACGTTGATAAGATTGGGAACGGCTTTGAACGCTAGAAGAATTATTAAAATATGTCCTGACAGCTGTGCCACCTGAACTGACAATTCGATTTTTCAGGTTCACCCACCCAAAAACCTTCCTCGCCTCCTAAGGCAAATAACGACTTTCCATTCAGGGACTCTATCGTTCCTCTCATTAGTGGATCATCGGGCTGAAAAACTGACTGACTAAATGACATGCAGCAGTTGATAATGCCCCGGGGTCCACCCTCATCCCGCGCATCAAGCCCATGCTCAGGCGTGGGTTCCGCCAGCTTCAAGTCAACCTCTTCAAGTTGAAATACCTATTTGGTTCATATAAGGAAGCAGTGAGGACTGAATACCACCGCCCATGTGAGAAATGACAGACCCTTCGGCTCTCCATACTCATTTCCCGTATCTCCAAAGCCGAAGTGAATTGATTGAGCCATTCCGACCGGAAGTGATCATGTGTCGTGTATAGGTGCCAGACACGGTCTTTTAAACCAACATGTCTAATCTGGA
>Ga0307513_10002987_pt1 | contig 23048 bp, 22 predicted proteins | sample 15_EM_MG_FD_202174 | JGI IMG/M metagenome (GOLD analysis project Ga0307513, IMG submission 202174) | Populus trichocarpa ectomycorrhiza microbial communities from riparian zone in the Pacific Northwest, United States - 15_EM | ecosystem: Host-associated > Plants > Roots > Unclassified | place...
TCAAGGTATCTGGTGTTTTAAGATGTCCAGAACGCCGCCACTCTTTCCAGACATTGTGATCGCCCGATTGCCATCACCCCTGCTTCACCACGGGTAGTTTCCGATTTTTAATATACCCCCCGAGTACGGTGGGAGGCAGCCAGGGCTTTGAGGTTAGAGTTCCAAGTTTGGAAGGTCGGGTGGGAGGGGATATCGGAGGGAAGGATTTGAAGGTCTGGCTTGCAGAGGTGGTCTAGGTAGTCAAAAGTTAGCAGCCGCCGTATCGTTAGTGCCGTGGGTATAAGAGTAGGTGAACTGACTAACGACAAAAGCTCTAAGACCCCCAAGACCCTTTGAGTCTTTAACAACCTCTTGAATAGCCTTAACAGCCTCTTCCAGCTGCCACAATCCACCACTTCTGGTATCGACCTCAATTTCAACCACCAACACCTTTTTCCACGCCCACCCAATACCCTCCCGTAACCTGACTTCACCAATAGTCCCCGATGGCTTATCCTGCACTTGGTATCTAAATTCCGTCAACATCCGTTTCCTCTCGACACCACATTCCCCTTCAGCACCTAGCAACTCATAAAACCACTCCACGGCCAAAGCCCCGAGATTCATCAGCGCCCATCGTACAATTCTAACGAACTTACTTGCCACGAGGGTCCGTCTTTGAAGGTCCATATACAATCTCGAACTCCTCTAGCGGCCAGTCCCACACCTGCTTTAACGCGACTGTGTCGTTGTTAGAGATTGCCTCATCCGAGGGGATTGTGTAACGTCTGTCCGTCTCGATGGACACAAACCCCTTAAAGTCAGACAGCTTGGAAGGAGGGATGCCAGATAGATATTGTGAGATGGAGTTTTCATTATAGAGGGTATTTTCTGGAGTTGACCAGGCGAGGTGTGGGAGATGCTCTCTGGTGGAGAGGTGAATATGAGAGTCAATTATCGGTGAAATCTGTCCGTTGTCTGCGTGGGCCTATTCGTAGTCTACGGTTGTTTGTAAAAGTAAGCGTAAAGGGGTTGCGTATGAAATGAATCCCTCGTATGTAATGTTTCCTTATCGGTTACGGTAAAATGAAACCACTAAGAAACCGTACCAGTTGTGCACTAGAATTCCTTAGGCTCAGAGTGGGATAAGTACATTGATCAAGCGGAGGCTCTGAAAGGTTGTTACGAGGGTACAGCGCCTAAGTTTTGAATATTTTACTAGCAGGGGATGTTCGACTAACAGGTATTAGGAGGCTAATTGGGTAACCATAATACCCAATTTGCTGTCCGTATACCCAATTTGCTGCCTTGGCCCCTGCTAGGGTGACACACCTGCTAGTAGAATATTCAAAACTTAGGTGCGGTACCTTCGTAGATAAAACGTTTTACTTTATGGCTAAGGTCGTGAAGTGTTTGGCAACTTCTCAGTATCATGGTGAACTGAAGAGGTAACTATCCAAACAAATATATTGAAAATGCTGTCTGTAGTAGGCTGCCCTTTCTAAGTCCACATGATTAGCCGCTAAATCAGCTGGCCGGCTTTTCCAAAGCCTTACACCTATGAGCACAGCCTGTATCTTAAACCAACTCTGGTATCAAATTGATCCCATAAAACAATACAGAAAAAAATCAAGGTATTAAATCATTGCTTAAAACAAAATTTCAAAGAAGGACATATGCAAATAATTCTGCCAAAACATAATCAGGAAGAAGAGGCACAACGTGATATCCCAAAACCAAACATAAAACAAGTAGGTATCAATAACGATACTTCCTGTATAACAAGGCTACAGTCCCAAGACTCTTATTCTGAAACAAAACTAATCCTGAAAGAAAATCTATCTGTAACAATACTACACGTACCCATTATATCATAGGTCTTGCCTATTACCAATCCAGCAGCTTTGTAGGTCTCATCCTGATTCTCAAAGTCACAGCCACGAGAGAAACAAGCCTGAGCAAAGGAGTATCACCCAATTCTGATAATCTAAGTTTCATACATGGGGGCGCCTCTGTCCCAGACACCTACTAGTGATGCAGGGGACTGTTTCAAATGTTGTCTCCTTGATATGGCCAATCTTGCTACTACAGTAATGGGATATATATCAATGATCAGGGAAAAGGCGTCAGGTTTGTAGAAATTGTGGCCACATCTATACCATTCACAGTAAATTAGTTATACTTCTGCAAGAGCAGAGTGTGATATCAGGACCAGTCCAACTCCCTCTCCTCGTTGCAAGTGGTGATACAGTAATCAATTCTAGTCAGCTGGAAAATGTGGGTGGAAAATCAACTTGAAGTGAGTTCTCACTGTTGAAGTTTCTGACAGTATGTAAGTAAGAGATTGCTCTGGGCTGCAAACTGGCAAGTGTTTGCAATGGGGCAGTCCGTCTGTCCTGAGGGTAGGACCAGGATGGAATACGAATTGTAGTCCATGTAGTCCTAGAGAGAGTTTTGCCCGGGGTTAATGGCTGAAGGACGGGAAAGACATTGGACCACACAACCAGCTGTCAGAATGTCTCAGAATATGAGGCCTGACAGATTTCTACAGATTTCTACAGATTGCCACAGATTTCCACAGATCTTGACAAATACCGGCAGGTCCGGACAGATCCACACAGAGCTCTACCAATCCCTAGCCTTCTTGTTAGCGGATCAGCAGTCGACCACTGTACCCTATCATCCTTGTATTAGGATGGCATAAGAGTGTCTCACCTTGTCGGGCCCATGATGCCTGTTCAAATATGTAGTCTGAAAATGTCCTAGGATGGGCTAGATTGAAGATTATGGTCCGGTCCGGTCCAGTCTTCTTGGCAGTTTCCCGTTGGGGCTACCAGGGCCCCCAGACTGTGGCGAATACTAAAACTGGCAGTAGCCTATTAATGCCAATCTGGCACCACTCCAGGTACCAGTTTTGTTCTCAGTCCGCTTGCTGTAGTTGGGGTTGATAAAGGTTGGACAATCTGTGGAGTCCTGGAATCTAAACATCTGTAGTACGGTTTTGGCCTCTTGATTACTTGAATCTATGGTAGTTAAGTATTTGGTGGCGGTGCTAAGGCTCATATATCTTAACAAGCGCTGGAACCTAGCTGTAACCTCAGCCTTTGATAGGGAACAGTTTGGATTCCCTCCTAGGACTCCTGGTACACACAGATTGTACAGCTGTTATACTGAAACAATGTTGGGGTACTGATATTTGTTAGGGGCATTCTCCAAGGATGACCTCTTCAGCTAGACTACCTGTTAGATTGTTAGATATTTAATCAAAGTAGGTGAATGTTGGGCGACCTTCGAGACTAGCAGCACAGATCAATTGACCATCCAGTTTCCTCTTCTACCTTAAGAAGGATGTAATTGGCTTCCAACAGTAACCTGAGGTTACAGGATGGTTGTGGGAGGTTGGTTTCGACCACGCTGAACCTGGGAAGTCTGAAAGTAACTGAAGGATTAATCACCCCGCTGCTAGTATTAACTGCTGTCAAGATACTGTAGATACTTTGAACATCAAATTGAGTCAATATCTGGGTAATATAAGGGGTGATTGTAATGTTATCGAACTGGTAGCCTTATAGAAGTGCCACTACCATGGGTCTGGTGAGGGCCATTCACACCACTTTGGACCTTAGGTATTTTGGTTGCTTGCTGCTTTGATATACTTTATCTGAATCTGAAAGGTTATGCTGGACCCGATTGAATACACACGGAATTAGGCTGTGGCAATATTTAATTTTTTTAGGGTTTAGAAATACAGGTATCAGTAACAATCCTCTTATTGAGCAGCAATACAACAGGCAATGACAGTCATCTTCTGCGTATGCAAGTCTCACTCTTTTGCACTTAAAGGGAGGAGAGATACCACCCCCCAAGATAGTATCAGACTCACTTGCTTGTCTTGAGAGTTACTATCTTGTCAGATAGTAAGAACAGAGCATTGTTGTCTAAATAGAACTATTACAATAGTCCAATGTCGATAACCCGTGCTCTGAGACTATCACAATAGCCTCCAGGTATTAGTTGTAGGCTCTTGTAGAGGAGATGTATATCACAAGAGCAAGAGTAATTGTATTGCAATATAAGTATAGAAAAGTAGTAGATGGTTTTGTGAAGATCCTATCTCTTGGTTGGAACCAAGTGCCTTATATAGGCATCTTCCCACAACTCTAACCCTGGTGAGTCATCACCTTGCGTCACACAACCTCTATGACTCATACTGAGTTATAGTGTAAAATCGATCAGCTGACTCTTTTGAGCCAACTGAGCAACATCGGTTAACCAATCAAAACCCATAAAACAACTCATGTACTCAAATCGAGTTGCATGAGTGAAACCCATGACTCATAATATGAGTCATTGTGCAAAACTCATTACATCATCTGACTTCACCATTCTGAGTCGTAAAACAATCAACTAGTCATAATAATGACTCACTAGGGCCCAGTCATGTGAGGTACTATAAGTCAAGTTATATCATAGTGCGAAACCAACATACCTGATGACTAATAAATATTAGTCATGGGAAATCTCCGTTGCTTAGTCACAATTTGTGACAGTATCCTATGCCTCATGCACATACTACAAGGTCTGTTTAACTATGAGTGGCATTGTGTCGTTGTTCACAACATGTAGGCGAAGGGAGGCATGACGAGTGGTAGGTGAGGAGAGGGAGGGGTGGCAGGATCTGGTTTCAAAGAATAGTGAGCATCAAGAAAACACAAGGAGAGCTGACAGACATGTACCTATGATGCTGGTGAGAGCAACAGTGGGGTTGTGTCTAATGTGGGGCAAAGTGGACTGGAGATGTAGGACACTGGGGACACGGGAAAGCAGGGATAGAGCAAAGGTAGATGAAATGTGCCATCAAATTATTATCCATTAGCGGCGCTTGAGCCCAGTATAGGTTTAGTATGGCAGGTGAATAGAATTACCAGTTAGTGAGATTCCATCAGCTGCCACCGCTAACTACTGCCAAAGATTGCCAGGAATGCAGGAAATAGGCTTCGCACCTCCTCTTGTTCCTTGCGTTCTTCTTTTATGAAAGCATGTAGCTGGAGCGGGGGGTGGCCGGGCAACTGAGAGAACTGGCAGTTCTCACTTCCCCTTTGTGAATGGATGGATTGGGGGGAACTAGGGATGGGCGCGATCAGATCATCAGTGAGTTTGCTCAATCAGTGGACTGCTCGATCACCTCGATCATGGGGCTCTCTCGATCACAGCATGATCGAGCCGAGCATCGGTCATCTGATCGATTTGCTCGATCATGAGTACTGCTCGCTCATGCTCCAAGGCTATCGTGTATACTTGAAGATCTTGGCTCATGACCCATCACTCTACTAATCTTAGGGAGTGGGTGATCCGATGAACGTATACAAAGGAAGGTTAAAGGCAAACCAGATACCAATTGTTTTGACCGGGCTGTACGTTGTTGGCTACAGAACACATTATCGAACAACAAACTATCATGACTGCTGACTTTAGAATAAGATTACCACTCCCATCGTGTCCAGTCTGTCGCAACTAGTCAATACCACCAATGACTTTCATGAAATTTATTCAGCAATAAGTAGGGAGTGGAAACTTATCCGGGCTTTTACAAACTCTGGATCGGCCACAAATTACTGTGATACATAAATGGACGATAGGGTATGGCTCTTCTATTCTTGTTATAACACAGGTGGGGATTCTCAGAATCTAAAGTGACTAAATATTTAATCCATGATGGGCACAAAATCGAGGATGCACGGGTATGGTCGACAATAATCGACCATACTAGATCCTGATGCTCGAGCAGTGACCATGATCGATCAATCGATCAGGGCTTCCCAGTTTCATCCATAATTCGATCATGGGGTCCCCTCAATCAGATCATGATCGAGCAGGGGCCCCATGATCTCCTGGATCATGATTGTGCCCATCACTTGGAGGAGCTCCTTAGGAGCCTTTTGAAACTGGTTTTTCAAACCATTTCCGGTGTGTCTCATACCGGTAGAATAGGATTAGATAGAGCAAGAAAACCACCAAGTGACAAACCACATTAGGTATCGGAATGCTAAATCTATCCCTGATCCCATGAGCTACTTGGCAATAGCTTGGGATCTAAACCTTCAAGCCCACAGTTTGTAATGCGGAGGAGAAACCCCAAGATTGGCAGGGATTCTTCTGTTAGGGGGTTGCTAACGCGGTAGGATTCCAGTTTAGCTAGGCAGGGAATATTCGAGACAATGGATTGTACGTCAGGAAGGCGCAAGAAGAATTTGTTCGATAAAGTAATAGAAGCATATCATAACAACTTACGATATTGTTAAGGTCTCTTCTCCGTTGGTTGATGATAGTCTCAACCACCGGGGAGAGCCCTACTATGTATACTAATGTTCACGGTACTTTGCCTTCTCTAGTTCACAAGTATCTTTCTAAGAGTTCAGTTTGTCAGAACAAAGTGCGAACACTGTTTGACTCTGAAAACTTGCCTAGCTCGACTGTGAGAATCCCCCGACTGCTATTTCCCCTGAGGGTGTCCCCACTCCAGTAGTAGTCAGTCTTCTATCTCTTCGTCCTGATCGACTATTATGCAATATGCAGTCCTAATGCCTACATACCAATAGTAATATGAATATGGAGTGATCAGTTCCGATATTCATCTATCGATGCATAATGCGTATGCATTAGTGGGAGTAGAGAACTTGTTCTCAGTGTTCCAATCAGTTAGCCATATCTTGAAACGTGAACTCTTTGGGGTTCCTGAGTAGACTGCTAGAGGCCTGCGGGAAGCCCCTACGCAGGGAGCTTGGGTTCGGATTAATGCTGTCCCTCATGGTGGCATATACCTAGCGCATAATTATGCAAGCTATTCCCACTAGGGTAATATTAGCTCCGACAAAAGGGGTTTGACTAGTGTTCGTTGCGGGGTGGGGCTGGGCGGGTTTTCACCCGTCATGCCCCACCCTTACACCGAGCTGGGGGGGGTATTGTTTCGGTAATTTCCGCCCCGCCCCCGTCAAGGGCCCACCCCAACTCATTCCCTGGACGGGACCCCATTTGTTACGATCTATTTTTAACGGGGACCCATCTGGGTTATGAGTGGGGCGGGGCCCTAAGCGGGGACAGGGGCAGGTAATGCCGAAAGAGGCAGCCCGCCCCAGGCCCTTGAGCGGGGTGGGGCGGGAAAAGGGCCGGTGGCCCGCGTTTTTCGGGGCCCCGTCCACCCTGTAACGAACTTTAGGTTTGACATCAAACTCGTTATAGTACACATCAGCAAAAAATGCCTTGGCTCCAGACAGATAGGCATTGCTTCACGACGCAGGAAATCCCTCTGGAGCATCCTGTCCGCCCAGCCCGCACTCAGATGGCACTAGCACAATGGTTGCATCCTAGTCCGTTGGGTGCAACACAACCCGCACCCTGTCCGCCCAGTGCACCTGGATGGTACACTTCACACCCTAATCTCCTGAAGAAACCCACGGTAGATGACCCATAGGGCCCTGCATTGGGTAACTCTCCCTGCCCCTGATGGCCTCTACTTACAACCGACTACTTTATCACCAGGTAAAGGCTGTTCAGAAGCAAAAGGATCTAAACATAGGAACACTAACCATCTATTGTCCCAGTAACGACCCGGAACATACCCCTTATTTGATCACTGCTAACAACTCTCGCAAAAGGTGTCTAAGTCCTTCCCACCTCGTATCAGGCTTCATGATGGCCTCAGTGGAACTATTGAATTTTATCAACCTCCTGAGAAGGGCATGCTACTCCATCCAGGTTGACACTATTCATTACTCCTAAGAGAGCGGATTCCACTGAGGCCGTTCCTGACTCTAGCGGATTCCACTGAGGCCGTTCCTGACTCTAGCGGATTGCAATGAGGTCCTGCCAGACTCTAGCGGACATCGGCTAGTGCCTAGTGAGGTATCTGCCCCTTTCTTCCTGCTGATGTCTATAGCTATGCGGAGGCTTCGAGACCTATACCATTCGATTCCACTCCGTGAGTGGACTCCAATGAGACGCTTCCCGACTCTGGCGGACATCTGCCCCCTGACCTATCTGCCTTTTTCATCGTGCTGACTTCTACAGCAATACGGACGCTTCGAAACCTATCCCACTCGATTCCCCTCGAGCGGCGGATTCCAACGCATCGTGTCCCAACCCTGTTTGATTGCTGGTTGAAACATTAGCCAAACCTTTGTACTTGAGTTCCCCGGGCAAGTACTTTGAAATTGGTGGCTACTGGGGGCTATAGGCATGGGGACACTTAGAGACCGATACCATTCGATTCCCCTCGGGGAGTGGACTCCAATGAGACCCTTCCCGACTGTGGCTGACATCTACTCCCTTCGATATCTGCCTTTTTCATTCTGCTGACCTCTATAGCCATGCGGACGCTGCGAAACCTATACCATTCCATTCCTCTGAACCGGGGGATTCCAAAGCATCCCGTCCCGATGCTGTCCGGCCACTGGTTGAAATGTTATCCAAACCTTTGTACTTGTGTTCCCCGTGCAATTACTTTCAAATTGGCAGCTACTGGGTGCTATAGGCATGCGGATACTTAGAGACCTATACCATTCGGTTCCCCTCGGCGAGCGGACTCCAATGAGACCCTTCCCAACTCTGATGGACATCTGCTCCCTGAGGTATCCGCCTTTTTCATCCTGCTGACCACTATAGCCATGCGGACGCTTCGAAACCTATACCATTCAATTCCCCTCGGCCGGCGGATTCTAACGCACCCTGTCCCGATGCTTTCCGACCACTTGCTGAATCGCTATGCATACCTTTGTACTTGAGTTCCCTGGGCAAGTTCTTTCAAATTGTTGGCTACTGGGTGCTACGGGCATGCGGACACTTCAAGGCCGATACAATACGATTCCCCTCGGTGAGCGGACTTCCATGAGACCCTTCCCGACTCTGGCAGACATCTGCCCGCTGAGGTATCTGCATTTTTCACGCTCCTGAACTCTATAGCTATGTGGACCCTTCAAGAGCTACACCATGCAATTCCCCTCGCCGAGGAGAATCCAATGCACTCTTTCTGGACACTGTCCAACTGCTTGTTTAAAGGTTATCCATACTTTTGTATTGTAGTTCTCCGCGCAAGTACTTTCAAATTGTTAGCTACCGAGTGCTAATGTTTTCTAGACTAGCTTTAATAAATATATTCCTATTTTGGTATCTAAAAGACTCAAATAAGTAAACATGAGTAATAGTGGATTGATCTTTCCGGACAATTTGGATATTCTCCACAGTTTTCACTAACTTGTTCAAAGTCCTCGAAGGTAGAGTTGTTGACTTAGAAGGTATCCGATGATAACCAGTTACACCTGAGTACTTCCACTATTCTACTAGCCTATCGGGTTGCGTCCGGAGAACCTTTTTCCGTCTGGAGCACCTTTCTGCATCAGGTACCTTCTGAGTCCTTGGTTGCGTCTGGTGCGTCCGGGCAGCATGACCCCCTGTCCACAAGCACCAAATAAAAGACTGCACACGCAGAACCCAAGTTTACATTCTATGCGCCTGCTGCGCCAGACGGACAGGGAGCACGGGGTGTGTCCAGGTGCAACCTTTTTTTTTTGCTCATGCATGTATAGCGATAAACATTAATTCCTTTTAGTACTCTACTAGGTAGGGTAAAAAACCTTCCGCGTTTACTTGGCCACGGCAGGAAAACCTTTTCCCTAGTAATACTACTTAGCCCAATTTTGGCATATCTGGATTCACCCTATGCAATTCCTCACTGAATTTCTTAGAATGTTCTAAATGCTCCGGTGGTTCCCAGGGGTTCTCATCTTCCTAACACCCTTTCCATTTTACAAAGTAACGCAGTTCTTCAAAAGTTCTGGTACTTCCACAAACTCTTCGTTCATGAGAGATTATTTCACTCTTTACCAGTTTTTGCACCTCCCACTCAAGATTTCCATCTATATCTTCTGGGGTCATCGGTGGTTGTTCTGGGGCAGGTCGGACGGAGGTTCAGTAGGGCTCGAGAAGCAACACATGGAACACCGGATGTATTTACCAACGATCCGATATTTCTAACTTGTAGGCCAGTTCCCCTCTTTGATCTAGGATTTTGAACAGACCATAATGTTTTGGAGCTAACTTCTTCGAGGCGCGTTTCATTCGGATATTTTTAGCATTTAGCATAACCAAGTCACCAACTTTAAAGTCTGGTTGTTGCTTAGCTTTTCGATCGTAATATCGTCCCATAGCTTCCCTTTTCATTTCCAGTGATTGTCTCACTTGTTAATGTATCGTTTGCATCCAGTAGGCATAAAGGTTGGCTCCTGGATTTTGTTCTTCTTGTTCTTTCAACCATTCGGTTTGTAGATGGTAACCGTAGTTTGCGAAGAAGGGGGTCAGGTTATGAGCTGTTTTAACAGAGCCATTGTAGGCATACTCGTCTAGGGGTAAGAGGTGATACCAGTCATCCTGATCGTAGTTGACAAATATTCGAAGGTACTCTCCGAATACTTGATTTACTCTTTCCGTTGGTCCATCGGTTTGGTGATGATAAGCTGTTGACATTTTTCTCTTAACCACAAGTCTTGTACACAATGCCTCCCAAAATTCACGTGCAAACTTCGCATCCATATCCGAGATTATGTCCGCTGGTAGCCCTTGAAGTTTGCATACTTCCTTAAGGAATGCTTCTGCCACCTCTTTAGTGGTCGCGTTTTCTTGTTATTCGATGAAGTGGGCCATTTTTGTGAATCGGTCTACTACAACCATAATCTGAGTACACCCTGCCGAGTTTGGTAGCTACGTGATGAAGTCTACCGATGTAGAGGCCCACACAGGATAAGGCACTTGTGGGAGACACAGCAACCCAAAGCGAGCATGCCTCGGGGCTTTCGCTTGTTGGCATGTGGTACAGGATCGGACATAGTCATTTACTCAATCGGATACCCTTTTGCAATAGGACTCTCGGGTGATAATTTCCAGGGTTTTTTCTTGGCCGAAATGTCCTGCTATTTTGAAATTCTGACAACTTTCAGGGATAAGAGTTTGCAGAACTTCGTTATCTGGAATGAATAGGCGATCCTTGTAGTAGAGTATGCCTTCGGATATCGGCCATTGCTTAGGTAGTTCCCTTTCTTCCTTGATTAAGGTTTCCAACTCTTCCTTTCTACGGGTCCAGTTCTCATCCTCCATTGCCGACTCTTTAACAGAGGATAGAAAATCCTGTTCGAATTTTCTTAGGCTAGCTTTAGCGATAATCGCGATAGATAGGAGGACTTGTCCCTTGTGTAGTATAGGGTGTTGATTAATATCGAAAGGATTGTAGAACTGATGGTTGCCATCTGCCTGAAGGAAGCATATCATTGGTTGAACCTCTTTCAACTCCGCTCCTAGCCTGCTACTTTAACAACCTTTTTCTGCCCTCTCTGTTGCATCTAATCCTTCTACCTCCATCCAATCTTGATCATCCATTCGTTCCACAATTAGCTGAGCTATGTGGTCACCTTTCCTCACTTCATAGTTGACCTCATTATGGTTAACAAGCAGGACCTTGATTTCTCCTCCATAAAATGCGTCAATAACCCCTGCGTCAACCACGATTCCTTTAGTCATCAAACCGCTTCTGCCTGCTATGCGACCTTAGTTTCGTTCTGGTACTGCGATGGCTAAGCCAATCTTAACCAGTGTTCGGTTATTTGCGGGCATTTTGATGTGTTTGCTAGTGTAGAGGTCATATCCTGCTGCTAGCTTTGATCCTTTTGCTTGGATTCGTAAGTCTTTTGAGAGTCTTTGAACCAGAATCCCAATTTTTCTTTCAGTATGAGGCAATTCCAGTTGGAGCTGTTCCACATTTGAACCGCATAGAACGGCGATCAGGAATTTTCCAAAATGCTTGGGTTGCAGAATGTGTTGTTCGCGATACGTAGCTCTCTCCTTAGGGCAGTACTCCTGCCGCCTACTCAGAGCACCTGGCTTGCCTCCTTTCGTTCCGGCATAATAGACTATTTTAAACTTAAAGCCACATAATTGTTGTGCTCACCCTATTTGGCTATGTGTCCAGACTTTTGTTGTAAGGAAATACAGGAGGTTTTGATGATCAGTATAGACTGTAACCGGTTTTTCCATTCCTTCCAGGTAATGTCGCCATTCCATGAAGGGGACAATGATAGCTAACTGCTCTTTATCGTGAATGTCGTAATTTGGTTCGGCCGGTGAGAGTTTGCAAGAGTGGAAAGCCACAGGATAAAGTGTTTTGCGATGGAATTGTGATAAGATACAACCACGTGCATAGTCACTGGCATCTGTTTCAACTAGAGTTCGTTACGGGGCGGACGGGGCCCCGAAGAACGCGGGCCCCCGGCCCTTTTCCCGCCCCGCCCGACTCAACAGCCTGGGGCGGGGTGTCCTTTTCGGCATTCCCTGCCCCTGTCCCTGCTCAGGCCCCCGCCCCACCCATACTCCAGACGGGTCTCCGTTAAAAATAGGTGGTAACAAACGGGGCGCGGTCCAGGGAATGAGTGTGGGTGGGCCCCTGACGGGGGCAGGGCGGGGATTACCCGAAACATACCCCCCCCGGTCCCGTGTAAGGGCGGGGTCTGGCGAGTGAAAACCCGCCCCGCCCCGCCCCGTAACGAACACTAGTTTCAACCACGGTATTCAAATCCAGATAGAAGTGACTTAGGATAGGAGCCGAGATGAAACGCCGTTTCAGGTCCTCAAAGGTTTCTTGTTGTTGTTTTCCCCACGAAAATTCCTTAGGGTCCACTTTTAGTAGATTCGTAATTGGTGTCCCGATTGCCAAGAAGTTTTTTATAAAACGGCAGTAAAAATTAGCAAACACAATGAACATTTGAATGTCTTTAACGGAGGCAGGGGCTTTCTGGGCCTTAAATGATTGGACCTTTTTCTCGTTTATAGTCACCCCGTCGGTTGAAACCCCAGAACCGAAACAATCCACCTTTTTTACATGAAACACCCTCTTCTTCAAGGAGATGGCCAATCGGTATTGCCGAACTCATTGTAAAACTTTGTGAACGAGTATAACATGCTCCTCTAGAGTCTGCGAGTAAATTAGGATATCTTCGATATATACTACAACTCCCTGATATAGGAACTCTAGTAATATTTTGTTCATCATAGTCTCAAGGGTAGCGGGTGCGTTAACCAATCTGAAAGGCATAACCCGATATTGGTAATGGCTATACCCTGTTTGAAAAGCCGGCTTCCCCTCATCCCGTTTGCGTATTCTTATTAAGTGAAAACTGTCCTTCAGGTCTAGCTTAGTGAAGATCTGAGCGTCCTACACCTGATCTTTTAACTCTGTCATTACGGGGATGGGGTATTGATTGTGTACTGTAACCTTGTTCAAGCCTCCGTAGTTGACGACTAACCATAAGCGACAGCCTGGTTTCAGTACAAAAAGGATTGCTGCGTCCGCAGGGGACTTGCTGGGGGAAATCTTTCCTTGTTTAAGCATATCGTCAAGGTATTTCCGAAGGGCTTCCAGTGGTTTCTTTGATAACAGATATATCGGGCCCAAGGGTGGTTGGGTATCTGGTTTGAGATCGATGGCATGATCAAAGGTTCGGCGGGCGCCACCTTTTCTGCCATAGATGGTCTGAATAGGTACAGGTAATCGTGGTACGGATCTGGCTGGTGATCGATGATAGTAATCTTTTCTTCATTGATTCTTTCAATCCTGCCTATAACCACTGCGTTGGGATCGTTTAATACATCTTCATCCCATTCTACCGTGATTCGTTCATCCTCGTAGAGCAGATGGGGTCGGCAGTCAGTATCATCAAAGCACCACGCATCTGGGGTGGCAATATTTTTTATCGGGTGTTCTTGATGCCTCCACCCAAAAGGGATAATCATGCCACACTTTCCTGCCGGAGCTATTTCGCAGGAAACAAGCGATAAATATTTGTTGGTTCCTATTTCTAGGTAAAGAGGTTTCGTAAAGTGTGATCCACCAGACAATATTGCTTCTCCAGTGAAACCTTGGATTTGCACTGTATCAGCCCGCGAGTGGTAAGGGATGTGAAGGTTCTTAACGAGTTGTTAGTAGATAAGGAAAATATTGGATCCAGAGTCTAACAAGAGTGGGATTGGATAGCGTTTTCCGAGGATGGAAATGTGTGCATGTCTCTCAGGACAAGCATAGTGGTGTGGTTCGTTGATAATAATATGGGTTCGCTTAAAGCAACTGTAAGTTTGTTGTTTACTTTGCTTAGAAGGCATCGTGGGTGTTGTATAGTTGGGTGTTTTGTACAACGCCCGGGTTGTTTCGACCAGATAGGTCTCCTCAGACAAACTCTCTCTTTCAAATTATTCAAATAATTTATCCTTCTGGGCAACCCACTACAAGCCGTCTTTACCCCCTGCCGAGAGGTTCCCGAAGATATAAAGCTCACTAAATGAGCCGAATCCCAACGCCCAGCAATGGCAAATAAAACAACAAACAAAAATTAAACAATCAATAAATGTAAACAAAACTTATCTTTCGTGTAATGTGCTTACTTAGCGACTCTGTAAGTTGTTGCATAGCTTGTGTTGTTGATGTATAAACGCGTTTTTGGTGTTTTGAGGTTACGCGAGGTTGGGGTATAATACGTGATCCTATGATTATATTTCTGAACTGTTCGCCATGGTCTAGTGGGTGAGATAGGGCAGGCCCACCTATGTTCACACGTAGGGTCAGGCGTTCGAGTCTAGTCTCTGGCAAGAACAAATGTAATTTGAACTGGTGGCACTTTGGGCCCGGGAAAGCCCAGGGGGTTTCACGACCCCTGATGCTTCTCCCAAGACACCCAAGTATATAAAAGGGGAAAACAGTTCCAAATTAGGATTATCCGACCCCTTTGGGGGAAAGCAAAAGTCCTCCTTCGGGGGGCAATTGAGAAGTCCTTTCTTGGAAGGCAAAACCCTGGGTTCCTTCCTAGGAAGGTACCCATCCACCGGTCCCATTACTCCATGTCGGACGGTTCCTGCAGCTGTGGTATCCCCGCACTCTGCAGCGAGAGCTTTTGTACAAGAGTCAAGACTTTGACAAGGATTTCCAAAACATGCCGAGGTGTAACGTGTGTGCACAAATCTTCGTAATCACTTCCTGCTTCCCTTGAGAATCAGTCGTATCTGCTTACTTCTCGATTCTAGAATGCGACTTGCTCGTGTCCCTGGCATTCTTATGGACATGGTGACATCCGCCCTAGTTTGTCCCCTAAGCGAGATAAATAAGAACTTATAGTCTGACGAAAGAAAATACTTTGATATTTTGCGATGAGTACACCTATGACCTTTCTGTATCGGATAATTCCCAGATTTGCAATGGTCTTGCTTGTTGTATTAGGTTAACCTTTGCCGGTTGTTCTTGTCGTGCTGGAGGAGGTTGGTGCACCGCGAGTGTGCTAGTTCTTGGTTTAAATGGGTGTTTAGGGTTGCCCCTATTTTTGTATCCGAAGGTTGCTGTGACCAAGATTACGTTACAGCATTTTCTCCAGGTGTGGTTGTCCATGCTACAACCGGTGCAGCGATTCTCCTTCTTTCATGTTTCAACTACATGGTCCTTGATTCCATTTTGTGCCTTTTTCCAATTGGTATGCTGGTCCTTTGCAACAGTATCGTTTTTATTTTTTACGGTGTTAATTTGCGGGCTTTCCATTAGGACGGTCCTTTTCCAGCTTTATTGTCGGATCCCCTTTTTTGATATTTAGTATTCAAACCTTTGTCAGCTTCTTCTCGTTTTCGCTTATGAGGGGCTGCGTGCGGGGTCGTTAGGGATTTTGCTAATTTTCCCCTTTCTAGAAGTTCCTCTTCTTGCCAACCCACTTTTCTTAAAATTCCTACCAATTCTGCATCGGTGGCGAACGAAAAGTGAGATCCGCGACGTAAAGTTTCTTGAGGGAGTTTGCTTTCGACACAGTCCCTCCACCCTATTCCTGGGAGCCCTGTCTTAATGTTGAGATTTTCGAGAAGGAGAAGGTATGTATCGATTTTCCACTTATAACTGATTCTATCCATTTCGTCTAGGGCTCATTGCTCTTCCTCGATACAGATATATCTTTTCATAATTTATTGTCGGAATCTCTCCCAAGTTGCATAATTGTGATCTCTTGTCCAACCTCCTATTCTTCCCATGACCTTTCGATATTTTTCCGCGAAAGGGGCTACCTTGTTTCCCTTGGCTTTACCGAGCGCAAAAACAATGCCATAAGAGTGGTTATCCCATTGGAAAGGGTTTCGATCAAAATAATCTTCACCAGCCGTTAGCCAGTTTCTCACATCCTGATTATCATCGCCTTGAAAGACGTAAGGGGGTTTAGCCACATTTATTATTGATCGCTTAGGTGTACTAAGTTGTTGCAAGAATTCTGGTATGCCTTTCTTACTGGGAAATCTATCTCTAGCAACCGATAGTCTTCGCGCGCTGCGTTCTGGACCTCCCCCTCTTCGGCCCCTGCCATCATTGCCTTCTTTGTCATCCTCGTTGTCATAGTCACTTGTGTTTGGGTGTGGATTACCACCAATATTACTTGGAGGTGGTGGCGGCGGTTGGAAGTTGGCTCCAATGTCAACTCCCTGTCCTTTATCTTGCCTTGGAGTAGAAGCTGATCCTTTATCACGATTGGGATTATTCGGAGGAATCCAAGGATAGCATTGGCCCCGGTTACAATGTCCTGAATCACGATCACTTGCCTCCGTAGTTGGGATGGGAAAGCTGGGTTATTCGCGATGATCTATTTTGTCCGCCAAAGCTTGTGTGGCGTTTTGGAATTTCAGATTTTGTTTATCCAGAAGCTCCTTGTCTGCTTGACGGTCGTTATGATGCTGTTCAGCTGCAGTGGATTTTTGTTGTTTTAATAGTTCATTAGCGGGGTCTTCCTTGTGTCTGAGGACCCTTTGCCATTCGGTATCCTGTTTTTTAAGTTGTTCAGCAAATTGCGCTTTTAGAGATCATACTTCGGCTTCCAATATTTTGTCTTAGACTTCTATAGATTTCGCCTTTTCTTCTTGCTGAGGGTCTTGGCGGATAAACTGTTGTGTAATGGTGATTTTTAGGCGTTCCTGTTCGGCGTGAGTGGCTCCTTCAAGAGTTGCTAGTGCTTTTCTTGCATCCTGCAGTTCTTTGTCAACAATTGATTCGCCCATTGCTAACCTTGTTTGTAATTAGCGTAGGTTAGTGTATTGGGCCCGAGCGTCTTCCGATAAAGCATCCAAACCTGTCAAGTTCTGCTCTTGACTTTGATTGATGGATGAGGAAATGTGTTGCAAGGCTAGTCCGATTTGTTGCTTAAGAAGTTCCATTTGGTTTGTAGTGTTTGTTGCGCGTTGACTGTAGTTTGATCGTGACGTATTCTGTTCGACACAAAATTGGGAGCTATGGGAGCCACTCAGGGGGGAATGGACTACCGAACCTGGATTTGAGGTAGGAGTCATAGCACCAGAGGATGTGTCGAATGAGGATGCATGAGGAGTGGAAGTGTCGTCAACTTCCATGGGTTGATCGTGATCTCGAATGAGTTCCGGGTGAGGAGAATTGGGGGTCACAAGGGGCATGGTAGAGGTTAGTGATTCTTTTATTAGGAAGTGGATTTCTAACTTTCCAGTATCGTGGAGCCATTTCGCGACCCTTCGCTATAGTAGGGAAAGGGTGACGAAAGGACCCTTGTGGTGTTACCCACCAATTGTGTTCTGCAGCGTCAATAAGGTTCTGAAGAGTTTTTTGATTTTGTTCCACTTGTCCGATGGCTTGCGTTGAAAGAATAATACTGTCTTGGGTAGAAGGGCGAGACAGGCCAAGATGTGGTGAATGAGAGGAACAAGGTAAAGTTATGCCTCCTTCTGATTCAGGTTCCCAATCGTCTAAAGAACCTGAATCTTCAGTGATCGTAGGTTTAGGTGCAACAATGGCAGCTGGTGGTGAATCTTCCAGAATGCAAAAAAGATAATAGAGGATAAAGCAGTCAAGGATGTCTGCTAACATAGGAGCCTTGGTGACTGAAGAATAACAATATAGGGTTACGGGGTACCTAACACGGTAGGATTCCGCTTAAACTAGGTGGGGAATATTTGCGACAACGGATTGTAGGTCAGGAAGGCTCAAGAAGAATGTGTTCGATAAAGTAATAGAAGAATCTCATAATAACTTATAATATTGTTAAGGTCTCTTCTGTGTTGCTTGATGATGTTCTCAACTGCGGGGGAGAGCCCTACTATTTATACTAATGTTCAGGCTACTTTGCCTTCTCTAGTAAAGAAGTATCGTTCTAAGAGTTGAGGTCGTCAGAACAAAGTGCGAACACTGTTTGACCCTGAAAACTTGCCTAGCTCGACTCTGAGACTCCTCCGACTGCTATTTCGTCTAAGGGTGTCCCCACTCCACCAGTAGTCACTCTTCGATCTCTTCGTCCTGATAGACTATTATGGAATATGCAGTCCAAATGCCTACATACCTATAGTAATCTGAATATGGAGTGCTCAGTTCTGATATTCATCTATCAATGCATAATGTGTATGCATTAGTAAGAGTAGAGAACTTGTTCTCATCGTTCCAATCAGTCAGCCATAACTTGAACAAGTGAAATCTTTGGGGTTCCTGAGTAGACTCCTAGATGCCTCTGGGAAGCCCCTACTGAGGGAGCTTGCGTTCGGATAGATGCTCTCCCGCATGGTGGCATATACCTCACGCATAATTATGCAAGCTATTCCCGCTAGGGTAATATCTTCCTTGTATACTCTTGAAGATAATCAACCCTTATTAGCCAATAGAGCTATACCAGGTACCCACATTACGGATGAATATTTGTACAACACTCGGCTTATACCGCTTGACCTCAACAAACAACTACCGGTACTAGTAATATCCTGACATTTGTGAGCACAACTGCTATTGCATACCACCAACATTCGTGAAAAAGGGGTGAATTTTCGCCATATGCATAGCCGTTGCCTCACAAATATCAGGACATTCTGAGTGTAATAATCCAGAATGCTACTAGTTCCTCCCAAATTTCCCTCTTTGGATTATGGCTCGGAAAACACTGAAAGAATATTCACCTTTAGCTCACGGCTGAAGGAGGCCTCAAGAGGAGAGCTGGCGTTATAGTGCCCGAGGGATCATCAATTATTCAAGCTCTTGAGATATTGGGCCTTCTAGTCACAAATATTCGAGTGCCCGTAAACTGCTCAAGGATATAATAGAGTCAATGAATAAACCTGACTTGTTTCATTTACGCAAATCCCTCACGAGTACCAACACATATAGATATAGGCTGTGAGGACACGAGTGCCAATAGAATCTTCACCATATTAAGGAGTTTAAGTAAGCTCCCGCCAATCCTGGTTTTCTGGTCTTGTAAGGCCCACTATATGTCTTGAGGAATCCTCTCCATTCTGCCAACTATCTATCGGAAGAAGGACCTGGCATACTAGTCACAGACTGCCCTTTTCGGACCACAATGGTAGGGAAAAAAGTACGTACCCGCAGTGCATTATCCTCGGGCCTGGTCGCACAACTTCAGCACAACAAGAAAACTGAGATCGTGGGTTGTTAGAACGGGCTCTCTTATTCACCTGAATAATAAACCTTACTATTTGGTAAATGCGTTGCCGACCCCCAGATCCCCATGAATTCTAGATGTATTATCACCTCCACCTTTGCCTCTCTGTGATGCCGGCTGCTGAAATTCTTTGGTTTTGATCACCCATCCCCCTTCAATTTCGACAGGACACTCTTGGATGTGCAGATGCCAGAGTTCTGTTACAGGGCCACAGCTAGACTAGATGTTGAGACTCATATTCTCTAATGGTATAGTGATTCCACATAGTCCTGGGCATATTCATGCTGGAGCAGAAAATTTAGCCCATGCTTGAGCATAAATTGTGCTCGAGCACACCAAAAATTTATGATCGAGCATGACCATGCCCATCACTAAGTCCACATTCATAGAGTTACCAGTATTGTAGAAGTTTTGAGTATCATTTGTGGTATTGTCACAACTCGTGACTAAGCAAGGTAGATTTCACATGACAAATACGTATTAGTCCTAAGGTATATTGGTTTTGGCAGTATGATGTTGCTTGACTCATAGTTTGCACATCACTGCGCATTTGCCAGTAATCGTTATATTATGATTGGTTGATTGTTTCATGACTCACGATTGTGAGGTCTTATAATGTAATGACTTTTGCGCATCACTCAGACTATGAGTCATGGCTTTCACGCATGTGACTCATTTGACCACATGACTTGGTTTATGAGTCTTGATTGGTAAAAAGGATGTTGCGCAGTTGACTCAAACGAGTCACCTGATGGATTTCACACTATAACTCACTATGAGTCATAGAGGTTATGTTATGCGAGGTGATGCGTCACCAGGGTTAGGGTTGTGGGAAGTTGTTTATATCAAGCGCTTGGTTCAGACCAAGAGATAGGATCTTCACCCAACCATCTAAGTACATTTCTATACTTATGTTGCAATACGATTACTCTTTGCCCTCTTTACATACTCTCATCTTATAAGAGAACCGACCCTGTAAGAACCCCGAGACGATTGTTATAGTTGCAGCCACGGGTTGCCTGAGCATAGCACCATTGTCATATGTCTATCAAGACACGACAATCCTCCCCTCTGACTCTCTTACAAGATAGTATTCTTCGATGGATTACTCAAAGACAAGCCAGCCAGTCCCATACTATCTCAAGAGATAGTACCTCTATACCCTATAATCCAAAGACACAAGGCTCACTTAGATAGGAGACAACTGTCACTGTCTGTTGCATACTTGGTTCACAATAGGATTGTTATAGGTATATTGAAGCATGCTCTGGTCTTTGCTGCCTCCACCATTATAGAGCAGGCGTTAGTGAGTTTACCTGACCACTGATATCCCTGGAAGCAGTATAAAAATGGGGCTGTGCTGAGTGTTGCAGGTACCGGCCACATGCCTCAATACCGCAACTTTTATCATGGGGGTAGGAAAAGGTGCAGCAAAGTCTTGGCTTCCACCCGCAGAGAAATTCTCTCTAGACTATATAGATTATGTTTAAAATGTCTAAGCGGGAAGTGTGTCCTATTGCCTCACCGATTATATCGATCGCTAAGTGCAATGAATCTTTTTCCTTCAAAGATTATCCTCTTCTTGTCCATGTCGAGCCATGATCGGATTACCAACTGAGATCCAATTGTTGGTGAATTTTATTGGTTGGAAGACAGGGGTGCCTAGTCGGCAAACCTTGGTGGAAAATCATTGTCCCCCACTTCTGGTGCGGCCATCCACGAAGCCCTCTTTGACCTCCGCAAACCATCATCTCAGCCCTCCTCCGACTTCTATTCTAAAAGACCTTTAGTAATATAAGCATTTGTGAATTTCCCCACCTCTTTCCTATACTATTTTCAAAGCCAATCCCATTACCTGGTTCAAGAAAATAACAAAGCCTGACAAGGTCGACGAAAGGTCACTTTATATAAAACTACCCTGACATCACTCGTGGACGGCTTGTCCAGAATTGGTCTATAACCGAGGCAAACTTTCTTGACATACTCGAAATCATACTTCTAGTTAGAGGGGACAGGGGTTCCCTGCTTCTTCAAGCGAGACAATCGATCTACATCATATCCAGAACTGAAGTGCTTCTTTGAGCACGAACATACGATCTCTCTTCCAATGGTATGTACTTTATCCCCATCATGTAATAGATTGCGCACTTGTTAATTTTGTCTGGCTATATACGAGTGAGTGATGATCCTTGGTTCCATAAGTTGATATCAAATGCGGACACACCCAGAGAGGAAGGGACCAGGAATGGGGTCGGTAAGTAGGACGGGAAAGGCATGATTTCGGGGCTTTCGAATCATGAATACTCTATCGCTAATGACAAGTAGTCTGGTTTTGAAGCCAGGCATATTTTCCATCTCCCTCACGAAGACCTCTGGATCGCCTGTGGTTATAGACAGGGGATCACAGACATGGACGATGCCTCTGTGTCCTCCAAAATCCACTCACCTTAAAACACGTTTCTTCTCCAAGCAACCATCCACCAAATCTTCGATCAGTACCTTGTGTCCGGCAATCTAGACGACGAGTACGGGGTAATTGTGTTTATATGTGATTTCGTTAATTGTGATCGCAGAATTCTTGATCTCCTGCGCCGAAGGCCTAATGATCCCCAACGTGTGTCCGATCACGTTATAAGTTGGAATTTCCGATAATGAGTTCTGGTGAACCTGAGAGGCCGAGACGTGCCAAATCTTTTAGCAAGACTTCACATAGTGCATCGGTAGCGCAGGTAAGATGCTTGCTGGTCCGGATTCTCAAGCGTGATAGGAGTTAGGAATAATTGTAATAGGTTTTGTTAGAGAACTAATTCTGAAAAGTCAAAGATGATAACCGGGCGAGTATTAGCGCAAATGCAATAAATCGACAGCTGTTCTTATATCTTTCATCTGGCCTAGGGCAACCATTACCCTCCGGTTACCCTGATGACCCTCTCGCCTAACTAGCTTAATCTCCCCAATTTCTCCTTGAGTTGAGGGTTACTAGTGTTCATTACGGGGCCTCCGGGGCCGCGAAACCGGTGGGCCCCCGCCTCAATTCCCTGCCCCGCCCCGGTCAATAGCCCGGGGCGGGGCCTTTTCTTTTTCAACCCCTGCCCCGGCCCCCGTCCAGGCCCCCGCCCCGTTCAATGCCCCGAACAGCCCCCCCTCAATGAACTTTCTCCGCACAGGGCCCCGCTTTTTCGTATATTCCCCTCTCGAACATTGGTCTTTTGATACATGATTGAGTAATTGTGTGAGCATATAGACGTCTCTGGGATGAATGGACCGAACACCGCCGTCGTTACGGGAGCTGAAAACCCTTTGCCAAGGAGCCCCCTGGTGTTCGGTCCATTCATGCCAGGGACGTGTACCAAAAACCACATAGCTCAAAGTATATACGGGCATTTATTTGCATGGAATGATTCATACAATATGAACCGGAATAATTTACAACACCGATTGGACGTCCGAGTTGCCTAGTCTAGTAACGTATATTGTCTCAGCAGGCCATACGCCTAATTCATAAGCCCAATTCATACACTCTATTCACAGGTTCAAATCATATGCCCAATTCAT
>Ga0307513_10002988_pt1 | contig 23047 bp, 15 predicted proteins | sample 15_EM_MG_FD_202174 | JGI IMG/M metagenome (GOLD analysis project Ga0307513, IMG submission 202174) | Populus trichocarpa ectomycorrhiza microbial communities from riparian zone in the Pacific Northwest, United States - 15_EM | ecosystem: Host-associated > Plants > Roots > Unclassified | place...
CACGCGCGTCAACGCGCCTTCGGCGGGCTTCAGCACCAGGTCAAGCCGGTAGCGCATGCGAGGACTCCGTTCGCGGCTCTGTTGCATTGGATTCGGTGCCGCCCTGATCGGACGCGCCCTGATCGGCCGGGTTGCTGTCCAGCATGGTGCTGTTGGCGGTGTTGGGCGGCACCAGCGGCCACACGTTGGCCTTGACGTCGATGGCCACGTGCAACAGCGCTGGACCGGGCTGCGCCAGCAGGTCGGCCAGCGCGTCCTCCACCTGATCGCGGCGGTCGATGCGCTTGGCCGGAATGCCGAACACTTCGGCCAACGCGGCGAAGTCCGGGTTGTCGGACAGGTCGATCTCGCTGTAGCGCTTGGCGAAGAACAGTTCCTGCCACTGCCGCACCATGCCCAGCGAACTGTTGTCCAACAGCACGATCTTCACCGGCAGCCGGCAGCGGGCGATGGTCACCAGCTCTTGCACGTTCATCATGAAACTGCCGTCGCCGCTGACCAACAGCACGGTGCGGTCGGGGCAGGCGAACTGCGCGCCCATCGCCGCCGGCAGGCCGAAGCCCATGGTGCCCAGCGCGCCGCTGGTCAGATGATTGCGCGGATGGTTGAACTTGCAATGCTGGGCGACCCACATCTGATGCTGGCCGACATCGCAGGCGACGATGGCGTCGTCCGGCGCCAGTTCGGTCATGCGCTTCAGCAGCGCCGGCGCGTAGATGTCGGTGCCGGGCGCGTCGTAGCGGAAGCCGTGCTTCTCGCCCAGCATGCGGCAGCGCTTGCGCCAGTCGTCGCAGGTGGTGCGCGCGCCGACCAGCGCACGCAGGCCCGCGGCGACATCACCCGGCACGGCGATGTTGGCGGTGCGCAGTTTGGAGATCTCGTAGGCGTCGGCATCCAGGTGGATGACGCGCGCGAACGGGGCGAACTCCACCAGCTTGCCGGTGGCGCGGTCGTCGAAACGCGCCCCGACCACGATCAGCAGATCCGATTCCTGCACGGCCATGTTCGCCGCGCGAGTGCCGTGCATGCCCAGCATGCCCAAGTAGTTGGGATGGCCGCCGGGCAATGCGCCCAGCCCGCGCAGGGTCAGCACGGTGGGAATCTGGGTGGCGTCGACGAATTCGCGGAACACGTCCACCGCACCGGCCAGGCCGATGCCGCCGCCGCCGTAGATCACTGGCTTCTCCGCACCGGCGATTGCGGCCAATGCTTCGGCCAGCGCCGCATCCGCAGGCGCGGGCGGCGGTTCGACTTCGGCCGGCACGTGATCGGGCAGATGCGAGGCATCGGCGACCTGCACATCCTTGGGCAGATCGATCAGCACCGGGCCAGGCCGGCCTTCGCGCGCGATGCGGAAGGCTTCGCGCACGATTTCCGGCAGGTCTTCCACGCGCCGCACGATGTAGCTGTGCTTGACGATGGGCAGGGTCAGGCCGAACACGTCCAGTTCCTGGAATGCATCGGTGCCCATCAGATGGGTGGCGACCTGTCCGGTCAGGCACACCATCGGCACCGAATCCAGCATCGCGTCCGCAATCCCGGTAACCAGGTTGGAAGCGCCCGGTCCGGAAGTCGCGACGCACACGCCGACCCGGCCGCTGGCGCGCGCGTAACCGTTCGCCGCCAGCGCCGCGCCTTGTTCGTGGCGCACCAGGATGTGTTTCAGTTTCGAATCCACCAGCGCGTCGTAGAACGGCATGATGGTGCCGCCGGGATAACCGAACAGCGTTTCCACGCCTTCGGCCTCCAGCGCCTGGGTCAGCCAGCGGGCGCCATTGCGTGGGGCAGCGGCGACGGTTGCGTTCATGCGGCGGCGGCCTTCTCTGTCGAAGTGGCGTCATCGGCGTCGGGCTGCGAAGCGTTGGCCGACAGCCACACCATCTTGGCGCGCAGCTTCTTGCCCACGACTTCGATCGGATGTTCCATGTCGGCTTTCTTGAAGCGGTTGTAATTCGGCAGGCCGGCTTCGTACTCGGCGATCCAGTTCTTGGTGAAGGTGCCGTCCTGGATATCGGTCAGGATGTCCTTCATGCGCGCCTTGGTGGCTGCGTCGATCACGCGCGGGCCGCTGACGTAGTCGCCGTACTGCGCGGTTTCGGAGATGAATTCCAGCATGCGGGTGATGCCGCCTTCGTAGAACAGGTCGACGATCAGCTTCAGTTCGTGCAGGACTTCGTAGTAGGCGATCTCGGGCTGGTAGCCGGCTTCCACCAGGGTCTCGAAGCCGGCCTGCACCAGCGACGACGCGCCGCCGCACAGCACGGCCTGCTCGCCGAACAGGTCGGTCTCGGTCTCTTCCTTGAAGGTGGTCTTGATGATGTTGGCGCGCGCGCCGCCCAGGCCGGCGGCGTAGGCCAGGGCCAGCGCTTCGGCGTTGCCGCTCTTGTCCTGGTACACAGCGTAGATGCAGGGCACGCCGCGGCCGATCTCGTATTCGCGACGCACCAGCGCGCCCGGACCCTTCGGCGCGACCAGCACCACGTCGATATCTTCGCGCGGCTTGATCAGGTCGAAATGCACGTTCAAACCATGCGCGAACAGCAGGCAGGCGCCCGGCTTGATGTTGTCCTTCAGGACTTCATCGTAGAGCTTGCGCTGGACCATATCGGGAGTCAGCACCGCGACCAGGTCGGCATCCTTCACCGCCTCGGCCGGCGTCTTCACCACGAAGCCGTCGGCCTGGGCCTTGGCTTCGGTCGGGCCGCCCGGACGCAGGCCGACAGTGACGTCGAAACCGGATTCGCGCAGATTCAGCGCGTGCGCGCGGCCCTGGCTGCCGTAGCCGACGATGGCGATCTTGGTGTTCGGAAGGGTCTGCGTGGTCATGTCGTATGTGTCCCGGAGTTGATATAGAAGGTGAAGTTGGAAGAAAAAGTCGAATAAGAGTCGGTCAGACCAGGATCAGGTCGTCGCGCGACGTGGTCGTGGTGATCGAGGGAATGGTCTTGCCGTCCAGCGGGCCGGGCGCGGTGACCGCGCCTTTCGAAGCCGACCCCACGCTGCGCGCGTACTTGGCCAACGCACCGGTGGTGATGCGCGGCGCCATGCGCGCGGGTTCGCGCTGCGACAGGTCGGCGGCGACGTCTATCGTGCGTCCGGCGGCATCGATGCTGACGATGTCGCCTTCGCGCAGTTTCGCTAAAGGACCGCCCAGCGCCGCTTCCGGCGAGATGTGGCCGACCATGAAACCGCGGGTAGCGCCGGAGAAACGTCCGTCGGTGATCAGCGCCACGTCGTCGCCCAAGCCCTGGCCGACCAGCGCGGCGGTGACCGCCAGCATCTCGCGCATGCCGGGGCCGCCGACCGGCCCTTCGAAGCGGATCACCACCACGTCGCCGGCGTTGATGCGGCGCGCATCGACGGCGGCATAGCAGGCTTCTTCGGAATCGAATACGCGCGCCGGACCGCTGAAGTGATTGCGGCCGTGACCGGCCAATTTCAGGATGCAGCCTTCCGGCGCCAGATCGCCGTACAAAATGGAATAGCCGCCCTGCGGTTTGATCGGGTTGGACAGCGGACGCACGACGTCCTGCTGCGCAGGATAGGCGGCGGCATCTACCTCCTGAAAAAAGCTACGGCCGGTGACCGTTGGAATATCCTCGATCAAACCGGCCGCTTTCAGCTCGCGCGCCACCAATGCGGTGCCGCCTTGCTCGAACATTTCCGCCGCTGTGTAGCGGCCGCCCGGTTTCAGGTCGGCGATCACCGGGGTGGAGGAGGCCGCCTGGAATTCCTCCAGGTCGAAGGCCACGCCGGCTTCGTGCGCGATCGCCAGCAAATGCATCGCGGCGTTGGTGGAGCCGGCGGTCGCCGACACTGCATGCGCGGCGTTGCGCAACGCACGCGCAGTGATGATGTCGCGCGGCAGCGGACCGCCTTCCTGCAGGCGCTGCATCACCATCTCGCCGCACTGGAAAGCCGCTTTGTTCTTGTCGGCATGGGTGGCGGGGATGTCGTTCAAGCCCAGCGGCGACACGCCTAGGAAGGTCAGCACCATGGCCATGGTGTTGGCGGTGAACTGGCCGCCGCAGGCGCCGGCGCCGGGACAGGCGGCCTTCTCGACTTCCGCCAGTTCCGCATCGTCGATCTTGCCGGCCGAATGCGCGCCGACCGCTTCGAACACGTCCTGGATGGTGACCGCTTTGCCCTTGCACTTGCCGGGCATGATCGTGCCGCCGTACAGGATCACGCCCGGCACGTTCAAGCGCGCCAGGGCCATGGCCGCGGCCGGAATGGTCTTGTCGCAGCCGCACAACAGCACCACGCCGTCCAGGCAGTGGCCGCTGACCGCTAGTTCGATGGAATCGGCGATCACTTCGCGCGAGGCCAGCGAAGCGCGCATGCCGCTGCTGCCCATGGCGATGCCGTCGGTAATTGCGATGGTGTTGAACTCGATCGGCGTGCCGCCGGAAGCGTGGATGCCCTCGCCCGCGTGTTGCGCCAACTCGCGCAGGGTCAAATTGCACGGCGATACGTTAGACCAGGTGTGCACCACCGCGATCATGGGTTTGGCGATGGCCGCATCGTCCAAGCCGGTGGCGCGCAGCATCGCGCGCGCCGGGGCGTGGGCGACGCCGCTCTTGATGGCATCGCTATTGCGTCGCTTCGCTGGGTTACCGTCGTCTTGCATGTGTCGCTGGATCCTGTGGCTGGGCTTCTGACCTTCTGAAAACAAAAAACCCCGCACTTCTCAGTGCGGGGTTTTGTCGAATCTGGCTTGTTTCTAGTTACGCGCCGGTTCGTCCCGCACCTTGGTGTGAGGTAATAAGCACGAGTACGAGAATCGAGGCCGCTGCGCCTCGGGGCGCGGTCAGGTCGTGATTCAGGGGTGTGTGGCGCTGCAACATAGACGCAGGAAAACATGCCTGTCTGGGGCTGTCAAGCATCAGGCGACTGTTTCGTGTGCAACTGTTTTCCTGCGGCGCGGATCGCCCGGGTTTACGCGGCCAATGGCTATCAGAAGGTTTCATCGGCAACGAAATTCCCACCCGTAAAAGTGGGAGTCGACGTCTCCTGGCCGACGCTTTGCCTGCGACCGCAGCACCTCGTCGGTCAGTCCTCGGCCAGCACGATGATCTTGTCGTGTTCGGAGAAACCGACCCGTTGCGATTTGGTCGGGTTCACGGTGACGCCGAAGCCGCGACCGGGGTCGTCGCTGTGCGCGACCAGGCGATAGCCGATGGCGGTTTCGCCGCGCCGCGCCGCGGCCTCGATCACCGTATAGAAATCCACGGGTCTGCCCGGTAGCACGTATTCGCTGGCAGGACGGATATAGATCTCCGAACCCTCGGCGCTGAACAACTGGCGGAAGACGCGGTCCAGATGCTTGTTCTCCGAAAGCTGCGACAGCATCAGGCTGACCAGCGAATCGCTGACGATAAAATCGTCGGCGCGTGCGACTTGCGCTAACGCGCGATTACGCAGGTCCATCATCTCGCTGACGATGTTGAGCGGCTTTCCACCGGCTTCGGCGATATTGCGCAGATGCAGCAGGCTGATCAGGGTCTGGGCGTCGGCCTCCTGGATCGGCAGCTGGTTGTAGCTCATGACGATGATGTGGTGGTACTGAGCAACCTGCACGGCATCCAGCGTGGCGCGGCTAGCGATGTCGCCTTCTATCACCTGCAGGCGCTGCCGCTGCAGGTCCGCCGCGAGCGCCTGCCAGTCCGGTTCGCCGACATCGGAGCGGCGCACGACGGTGACTTCGGAACCGGGCGCGACGTAGTTGTCCAGCTCGCGTATCACCGCGGCGGTCTTGTCGTTCCAGCCCAGGATCAGGGTGCGTTCCGGGGAGGCTTCCGCTTTCTCCTTATCGGCGATCGCGCTCGCATCCGGTTTGGGCGGAGGCGACGACGACTGGATCAGGGTGTCGTCGTCTTCGCTGATGGCGATGATCTGGTCGTTGCGGGCCAGGATGGTATTCATCGGCGGATTGATCAGCACCTTGCCGTGGGTGCGCATCACGCCGATCACGGCCGAATCCTCGTAGCTCGACAGCGCTTCGCGATAGGTCCTGCCGCCCAGACCGGCCGCTTCGGTGAAATAGATCTCGGCGCCATCGAAATCCAGCAGTTCCGTGTACACCACGCTAAGACCGGACTGGCGGCAGGTCTGCGCCGTCACGCGCGCGATCAGGTCGGAGCCCTGGACGAAGACCGCTTCGTCGCCCCCCACCAGATGGGCGGCTTCCAGGTTATGCGGTTCGCGTATTTCGGCGACGATGTGGTAGCTGCTTTCGCGCCGATGCGGATTGTTGGTGATGGCCAGAACCGACTTGATCACGTGGATGTCGGGATTGTCGGTCGCCGGCGCCAGCACGATGATGGAGCGGGCCGCATGCGGATCGACGACGGCCAGGTCGTCCATGTCCAGCGGATCGCCGCTGCGGCAGATGACGCGGGTATTCTTGGTGTTGGGGAACTTGGCCCGGATATCGTCCTCCATCTCCACTTTGTCGCGATCGGCCAGGATCACGATGCGCGGGTTCTTCTGGTTCTCATTGGCGATAATCAATTCGCCGATGATCGAGAACACTTTGCTGGACCAGCCCAGGATCAGCGTGTGGTTGGATTCGACGACGCGCGAGCGGCCCTTGCGCAATTCGCCCAGCCGGGATTCCAGGCCGGAGGTGATGGTGCCGATCAGCATACTGACGATGAAGATGCCGCCCAGCGTCACCAGCAACATCATGATGCGCAACGTCCAACCCTCGTCGCCGGACATCGTGCCCGGATCCAGGGTGCGCATCAGGCTCTGCCAGCCGCCTTCGACCAGGCCCAGCCGGCTGCCGGGATCGCCCGGGTCCGCGCCGACGCCCAACATAGCCAGAACGACGGCGGCCAACAGCACGATGCTCAGGGAAATCAGCGCCAGCCAACCGATGATGGCGATGGTTCCCTTGGACAGTGTGTTCTCGAAGCGGTAACGCAGGCGGTCGCGCCAAGTGATGCGGGTGGGTGCGGACATAGCGGAAGTCGAGTCGCCCGAGAGAGGAAGTGGGTCGATTGTCGCCGCAGGGCAAGGGCGTTGCCTAGGCGTAGGGCGGGCTCCAGCCCGCCGCACGGATCGACGTGACGCACGTCCGATTCGCAGAGCTGCGTCGGGAGGTTTGCATGCGCTCATGTGGTCGGAAACCGTCGCCAGCGGGTTCGACGCAGCGGGGCAGGGCTCGCTGGTTTGTGGTCTAATTCGCCTTGAAGCGGGGGTATCGCCGGCCTGATGGGGCGGCGGTTGAGACAGACCCTTCGAACCTGATCCGGTTAAGACCGGCGTAGGGAAGCTTCGCAGGACGCCCATGATCTCCGCGATCGCCTACCGTCCATGCGCCGCCGCTTCGTCCCGCATTCCTTTGGACGAACGCCATGAACGCAGTGCCTTCCTCGCTGTTGCAGCAGACCGACCAGCTTTCCGAATCCGTGACCCGGCCCATCCCCGGTTCGCGCAAGATCTTCGTGCAGGGTTCGCGCCCGGACCTCCAGGTCGCGATGCGCGAGATCGTGCAGTCGCAGACGCCGACCCTGTTCGGCGGTGAAGAGAATCCGCCGATCACCGTGTACGACCCTTCCGGCCCCTACACCGATCCGGACGCGCGCATCGATCTGTCGACCGGCCTACCAGCCTTACGCGCGAAGTGGATCGAAGAACGCGGCGACACCGAGCTGCTGTCGCAACTGAGCTCCGAATTCGGCCGCGGCCGCGAAACCAATGCGCGCCTGGATGCCGTGCGTTTCCCCAGCCGCACGCTGCCGCGTGTGGCCAAGGCGGGCGCTAATGTCAGCCAGATGCACTATGCGCGCAAGGGCATCATCACCCCGGAGATGGAATACGTCGCCATCCGCGAGAACCAGCGCTTGGACGCGGTGCGCGATGCGCTGTTGCTGAAGCAGCATGCCGGCGAAGCGTTCGGTGCCAGCATCCAGAAGTTCATCACTCCCGAATTCGTGCGCGACGAAATCGCCCGCGGCCGCGCCATCCTGCCCAACAACATCAATCATCCCGAGAGCGAGCCGATGATCATCGGCCGCAACTTCCTGACCAAGATCAACGCGAACATAGGCAACAGCGCGGTGTCCTCGGGCATCGCCGAGGAAGTGGAAAAGCTGGTGTGGTCGATCCGCTGGGGCGGCGATACGGTCATGGACTTGTCCACCGGCAAGCACATCCACGAAACCCGCGAGTGGATCATCCGCAATTCGCCGGTGCCGATCGGTACCGTGCCGATCTATCAGGCGCTGGAGAAGGTCGATGGCCGCGCCGAAGAGCTGACCTGGGAAATCTTCCGCGACACCCTGATCGAACAGGCAGAACAGGGTGTGGACTATTTCACCATCCACGCCGGCGTGCTGCTGCGCTACGTGCCGCTGACCGCCAAGCGCGTCACCGGCATCGTTTCGCGCGGCGGTTCGATCCTGGCCAAATGGTGCCTGGCCCACCACAAGGAGAATTTCCTCTATACGCATTTCGAAGACATCTGCGAAATCATGAAGGCCTACGACGTGGCTTTCTCGCTGGGCGATGGCCTGCGTCCGGGCTGCATCGCCGACGCCAACGACGCGGCGCAGTTCGGCGAACTGGAAACGCTGGGCGAGCTGACCAAGATCGCCTGGAAGCACGACGTGCAGACCATGATCGAAGGCCCCGGCCATGTGCCGATGCAGATGATCAAAGAGAACATGGACAAACAGCTGGCCGAATGCGGTGAGGCGCCGTTCTACACCCTGGGGCCGCTGACTACCGATATCGCGCCGGGCTACGACCACATCACCTCAGCGATCGGCGCGGCAATGATCGGTTGGTTCGGCACCGCGATGCTCTGCTACGTGACGCCGAAGGAGCATCTGGGCCTGCCCAATCGCCAGGACGTACGCGACGGCATCATGGCCTATAAGATCGCCGCGCATGCGGCGGATCTGGCCAAAGGTCATCCCGGCGCGCAGGTGCGCGACAACGCGTTGAGCAAGGCGCGTTTCGAATTCCGCTGGGAGGACCAGTTCCATCTGGGCCTGGATCCGGAGAAAGCCAAGGAATTCCACGACGAGACCCTGCCCAAGGACGCGCACAAGCTGGCCCACTTCTGCTCGATGTGCGGCCCGCATTTCTGTTCGATGAAGATCACCCAGGACGTGCGTGACTACGCGGCCGAGCACGGGGTCGAGGAAACGGCGGCGCTGGAGGAGGGCATGGCGGAGAAGTCGGCGGAATTCCGCGCGCAAGGCGCACAGGTCTACCGCCAGGGCTGAACGGAAGGTCGAATAGAGCCGGGAAGGGCTGCGACCCTTCCCCGGCCTCCTGCGTACCTTCACCAAGGACGAATGAACCGGTGATAGGTTCTGTCCATCATGAAATCCAGGAGACCGGTCATGCAGCTTTCAAGACGTTTCAGCGGGTGGGTGTTGGGGATCTGCGTATTGCTGCTGGCCGGGTGCGCCACCGGGCCGCAGATCACCAGCGAGGCCGACCCGGAAGCCGACTTCGGCAGCTACCGCACCTTCGGTTTCTATGCGCCGCTGGCCCTGGAAAAGGAAGGCTACGCCACGCCTACCACCGACCGGATCAAGGCGGCGGCCAGAGCCCAGCTCGAATCGCGCGGTTATGTCTATACGCCGGAACAGCCCGATCTGTGGGTGAACCTCAACGCGTACATGCAGAAACGCACCGACGTCACTTCGTTCCCGACCGTCGACTACAACTACTACTACAGCTATCGCGCGCGTAGCTATTTCGCGGTGCCGTTCTGGCACGACGAGACCCACGTGCGTCAGTACACCGAAGGCACGCTCAATGTAGATCTTGTCGATCGGCGCAAGAACCGGCTGGTCTGGGAAGGCATCGCCGTGGGCAGGATCGCCAAACTCAAGCCCGAGGAACGCGCCGCACGGATCGATTCGACCGTGGCGGAGATCTTCGCCCGCTATCCGTATCGCGCCGGCAGCGCCGCGCCGGCGGTGCGTCCATGAGCGGAGGCAGCACGGTCGCCAAGGCCGGCATCGGCTTCGGCACGGTGCTGGCGATCACCATTTCATGGAGCGCGAACAAGTCGCTGTTGTGGGCAGTGATTCACGGATTGCTGTCGTGGATCTACGTGGTGTATTACGCGCTGGTCTACCACCTTAAATGACGCCTCAAATGACACTTCGGGTGGCGCACTTCACGTGAAGCGCCGTGCATGACCTTGCCGTCGGCCTGGCTACGCTGGCTGGTCACAGCGCGCAGACATCCCTCCGCCTTCCTGCTGTTGGTGCAGCTCGGCGGCTTGCTGTTGTACCCAGCGATGGAAAACACCCAGGCCGGTCGCGCCTTGTTTGGCGCCTTCGGCATCCTGGTGCTGGCCCTGGCGTTGTGGGTGGTCAATCGCAGCGCGTCCATCAACTGGATCGCCTGGTGTATCGCCGTTCCGGCAGTGGTGATGTCGCTGCTTTCGGTATGGGCGCAGATGCCGGGACTGCTGGTCTATGCGCACCTGCTGGAGGGCGCGCTGTATTTCTACACGGCCGCAAGCCTCACCGCCTATATGCTGCAGGACCATCGGGTCACTCGCGACGAACTGTATGCGGCTGGCGCCACCTTCACCCTGCTGGCCTGGGCATTCGCTTTCGCTTATTCGGTGTGCCAGCAGTGGTATCCGGGCAGCTTCATCGCCGCGATCAATCCGCAGAACCCGCGCACCTGGATGGAACTGTTGTTCCTGAGCTTCAGCGTGCTGTCCAGCGTCGGCCTCAGCGACATCATCCCGGTGCGGCCGGAGGCGCGCGCGCTGGTGATGTTCGAATCCTTCGCCGGTGTGATGTACATCGCATTGGTGGTGTCGCGATTGATAGGGTTGACCACGCTGCGTACGGTCTCCGGCAAGTCCGGGCCGGATTGATCGCAGCGGGTCCCCGTTCCGCATCGTGAAACCTCCCTTCGCATCGATTCGGTAAGCTCACGCTTTGCGTTTCTTGTCGTCTGCCTTCATGTCCGGGCAGGGATAGGTGAACTAAAACGGATCGTTTGCGGGTCTCGGAGGGCCTTGCCGCGCATGTTTAGTACGAATGACACATGACGGGGAACGCTGAAGAGGCGATGCTCGGACCTTGGCCGCGTCGCAAGAATTTTCGAAACCAAAAAAATTGCGCCCGGAGGCGCAACTGGGGTGAGCGTCACGTAGGCCGAGAGAGAGGGTGACCTAACGGCTCGGGAGCTAGTTCTAGTGCCCACACTCTATGCCGACATGTCGCTACGACGTTATTCCGCTTGCCAACACGTGTTTTGCCGATCTTGCCCGGCGATTTGACTGAACAGGTTGCTTCTTCACACTTGCAAGGGATCCAGGAACTCCGCTAAACGCTATGCTCAATCCCCGCTCCCAGCCGATTTACCAGGAATCCGACCGCTTGCGCGTCGGCGAATTCGTGGTGGACGTGCCGCGCCGGGAAGTGGTGGCGGCCAATGGACACGAACCGAGCCGGCTCACGATCAAATCCCTGCATGTGCTGCTGGCGCTGGCCGGCCAGCACGACAAGGTGGTGAGCCGTGAGGCGCTGCTTGAATGGGTGTGGCCCGACACTCTGCCCACCGACGATGTGCTGACCCAGGCCATCGGTCAGTTGCGCAAAGCGTTCGGCGATGACCGGGAGTCGCCGCGTTATCTCGAGACCATTTCCAAGGGCGGCTATCGCCTGATCGCCCCGATCGAATGGCTTGATAACGGCGCGCTGCAGGTGGTGGAGGCGGCCCCGGCGAAAAATGAAGAAGTGACGGTGCCCGCAGCTCCTGCCTTGCCGTTGCCATTGCCGTCGCCAATGCGCAAACGCAACGGACTCTTCGCAGTTGCGGTGCTGGCAACACTCGCGGCGATAGCGGCAATTTGGTATTTCCCGTCCCGCGAGCGGCAGGCGCCAATAGTTGCCGTACCCGCTACGGTTGGCGAGGGGCCGTCGGCGCTGGCGTTCGTGACCATCACTTCCAGGCCCGGCCGCGAGGCCAATGCCAATCTCTCGCCCGATGGCGCGCTGGTGGCCTATGAACAGATCGACGCGAAGGGTTACAGCACGATCATGCTGCAGACGACCGTACACGTGCCGGCGCGACCGCTGACCACCACGCCGTCGGGGTATAGCGACACGTTGCCGGTATGGTCGCCCGATGGCCGCACGCTCGCCTTCGCGCGCTACGATCCGAGCAGCCGCTGCCAGATCATGCTCATCGCCGCCAGCGGCGGCAACGAACGCAAGATCGCCGATTGCTTCGCGGGCAGCGCTGCAAGTTACGACTGGACCCCCGACGGCAATGGCCTGCTGATGGGGCTGGAAACCAAGTTGCCAGGCGAGCGCAGTAGTCCGCTGCGCTTGCTGGACATCGCGAGCGGACAGTGGAAGGCGTTGGATTATTCGATTTCCGAAGGCGACATCGACATCGATCCGCGTTACTCGCCGGATGGACGATGGATCGTGTTCCGCCGCTCCATCTCGCTGTCGGACCTGTGGAAGATGCCGGCCAAGGGCGGCACGCCGCAGCGCCTGACACACGTAAAGAGCGACATCCGTGGTTGGGATTGGCTGCCGGACAGCAGCAGTCTGGTCTTCAGCTACATTGGCAACGATATCGGCATGTTCCGCTACGACATGGCCAGCGGGGCAGTCACTCACCTGAAGACGGATGGCTTCGCGGTCTTCCCGGACGTGGCCCGCAATTCCCCAACGATGGCGTTCACCGTCGATCAATCCACTTCAGGCATCTTCCGCCTGACGTTGCCTTCGACTTCCGATGGAAAAGTAGGCAAGGAACGCGTGTTTCCGTCCAGCCGCTCCGACATGCTGCCGGCGATCTCGCCCGACGGCCGCACACTGGCTTTCATTTCCGACCGCGGTTCGCGCCTGGAACTATGGCTGGGCGAACTGGACAAACCCGATAGCGCGCGGCTGGTGCAAGGCATCATGCCGATTCCACGCCATGTTCCGGTCTGGTCCGAGGATGGCAGCCGGATGCTGGTGGTCGCCAAGCGGGACGACCAGCAAACGCTTTACGAAGTCGAAGCGGAAAGTGGGCGCATCCATCTGTTGCCCGTGCCGGCGCCCAGCCCTATCTATGCGGCCTACACGCCGGATCCGAATTTGTTGCTGGTGGGGTCGGACAGCGGCGAGGGCCGGTTGCGCGTGGTCCTGTACGACCGGTCCAAGACGCCCTGGCGCGAGATATCGAGCCTGCAGGACGTGGCGCTGGTGCGTTTCGATGCTCCCAAGAACCGCATCTACTTCACCCGCGTGACCAAGCCGGGTATTTGGAGCGCAAGCCCGATGCTGGACGATCTGCAAGTGCTAGACGCGAATCGGCCCCGCATGGCCAAGGAATACAAGCGCTGGGCGATCGGGCCGGATGGCGTGTACTACATGGACTGGAGCGAACGCTGCGCCACCGGCTGGATCAAGATGGGTGCGCCCGAGCAGCAGCCGGCGTACTGCCTCGACCGTCAGGTCGAAGCCTGGCCTTTGCCGCCCACCATGGATCGCACGGGCAAGCATATTTACCTCACTCTGGACGTCTCCAACAACGCCGACATCGGTCTGGCCGACATTTCGTCCATGACTTCCGGCACAGCGATAGCGAAACGGGCGGAGGATTGATCGCACGGCCGCGTTCGTCCAAACCATTGAAGCAAAAGGAAGTTGCGGAGATTTAGAAAGATATCGGAAAAATTTCGTGGCGATTTCCTGAGATTCGGAGCCGGTTGCATCAAACCAATGGCCAATCCCCCAACAGGAAACGGCCATGAAGATGCAAACCGCATGGATAGACCGCAATCAGCTGCTAGACGCGGGCGTCGATTTCACTTCAGCTGAACTGGTCAGCGTGTTGGCCGCCAGCCGCACCGGCAGTATCGCGGTGCAGGCGCCGTTGGTGTCGTTCTGGCTGGTGGTGCGCGGCAATGCCGACCTTGAGGCGCGCGAGGGCCGTTTCCACCTGCGTGCGGGCGAATGGGTCGTGCTGGAACCGGACTCGCGCCCCGCCGTGTATGCCAGCCGGTCCAGCTTGGTGCTGGGCTTGGCCATGCCCCAGGCAATGCGCCAGCGGATCCGGCAATTCACTCACCTGGACCTGCATACCGGCCGCGGCCAATTGGACCACGGCGAGATCCGCCAATGCCTGCGGCTCTGGCGGCAGACGGGGCTGTTCGGGAAGAGCGGTCGACCAATGGCTAGCGATGAAGTGAATCCACTGGTGCCGCTGCTTCGTCATATCTGCAACGTGCAATACGACTTCAGACGCATGATCGACCATTGCCCTGGGCGTTCGATGCGGCGCAAGAGCCAGGTCTTTGACCGAATGCAGCGCGCGCGCTTGTTCCTGGAAGGCAACATGGATCGAAACGTGCGGCTAGCAGAGCTGGCCGAACTCAGCAATGTCTCCACTTGGTACTTCACCAAGATTTTCCATGCACTCTATGGCGAGGGACCGCAGGCCATGGCCGCGCGTTTGCGCCTGGGCCGCGCTGCGCGCCTGCTGACCGAGACCATGCTGTCGGTCAGCGAGATCGGAGCGGTCTGCGGGTTCGAGAACAACTGCAGCTTCTCGCGGGCCTTCCGCGAGCGTTATGGCACTCCGCCCTCGCTCTATCGGCTGGAGGCACGGAGCGTAACGACAGACTCCGCACAGTTACGCGGCAGCGAACGCAAAGCAGTCCTCGCGTTCGGTACGTAACGTCGTCGGGCGTTAACACACTCGTAACGAACCCGGAGATACAAAATGATTTACAGCAAGCTACGGCGCGCGGCGCTGCCGGCGGGCATCGCCCTCATCCTGGCTGCTCCCTTCGCGGCGCAAGCCCAGGAAGCGGCACCCGCAGAAGATGCGACCACCCTAGACAAGATAGTGGTGACGGGCTCGAACATCCCCCGTACCAGCACCGAAACGGCATCGCCTGTGCAGGTGATCACCCGTCAGGAAATCGATCGCACCGGCAAAAACACGGTTGCCGAATACCTGCAAACCATAACCGCCGATGGCGCCGGTTCCATTCCCAAGAGCTTCGGCAATGGCTTCGCCGGCGGCGGCGCGGGTGTCTCGCTCCGCGGCCTGGGAGCAGGTTCCACGCTGGTGCTGTTGAACGGCCGGCGCCTAGCTCCCTTCGGTCTGGCCGATGACGGCCAGAAGGTCTTCACCGATCTGAGCACCATCCCGTTGGAGGCCGTCGAGCGCATCGACGTGCTCAAGGACGGCGCGTCGGCCATCTATGGCTCGGATGCGATCGCTGGCGTGGTCAACGTCATCCTGCGCAAGGATTTCACCGGCGTGGTGGTGAAGGGCTCTTACGGCACTTCCGGAGACAGCGACGGCAACCAGCGCAAAGGATCGATCACCGCCGGTTTCGGCGACCTGGCAGAGGACGATTTCAATTTCTTCTTCAGCGTCGAGGCTTCCAAGACCGATGCCATCGGCGTTAGCGACCGCCGCAACCGCAAGTGGATCGGCACCGGCGACACGCGTCCCTGGGGATATGCCGTGGGCACCAACCTGCCCGGGAGAATCACCGGCGGCGGCACCGGCGCGGGCGGCGGACCGACCGGTGCGGCCCAAAATCCCGGCACCGGCCTGTTCGAATCGCTTCCCGGCTGTGCAGCGCTTTCCAGTGTGACCCCGCAAGATCCGGCGGGCGGCTGCCTGTGGGACGTGGGCCAATTCCGCGATCTGTCGCCGCAGGAGGAGTACCTCAATTTCTTCTCGCGCGGCACCTTCGCTTTCAACGACAGCGCCGAGCTGTACACCGAATTCAGTTACTCGAAGAAGAAGACCGAATTCCACAACACGCCATCGGGCGTTTCCGGCGCATGGGGCTACCCCGGCGGACCGGTCAACGCCAACGATCCCGGACCCGGCGCCACCATGCTCGGCGCCGGCCATCCCGACAATCCGTTCGGCGAAGCCGTCAGGCTGCGGTATACGGCCTTCGATGTGGGCTCACGTACCGTCAACAACGAGAGCGATCTGGTGCGCTTCCTGATCGGGGTCAAGGGAACCGCAGGCGCCTGGGATTACGATGTCGGCTTGTTGCATTCGGAAACCAGCCTGACCAATAGCCGCAAAGGGTTCCTGCAGTACAGCCATGTGCTGACCGCATTGAGCGATCCGAACAGCCCGGTCGGTTATTGGCGCATTGGCGACAATGCGGGTGAGAACTCCCAAGCTCTGTACGACTACATCTCGCCGACCATCATGGCCAAGGGCGAAACCAAGCTGGATATCTTCGATGCCAAGGCTTCGCGCTCGCTGATGGATATGGCCGGCGGCGCGATGGGCCTGGCGGTGGGTCTGGAATGGCGCAAGCAATCGGTATCGCTGACGCCGCAGACCTTCACCGATCTCGGCGACATCATTGGCTTGGGGTATTCGGCTTATGCGGGCACCGAGGAAGTCGGCAGCGCCTACGCCGAATTGGTGGCCCCGGTACTCGAGTCGCTGGAACTCAACGCCGCGGTGCGTGTGGACAGCTACAAGGGTGGCGAAACCTCTACCACGCCGAAATTCGGCGTCAAGTGGAGTCCGGCGGACTGGATCGCGTTGCGCGGTACCTACGCCGAGGGCTTCCGTGCGCCTAATCCGGCAGAAAACGGAACCGGTGGCCTGGCGGCTTTCAGTACCGCAAACGATCCTGTCCGTTGCGCGGCGCCTGGCCACGAACCGCAGGATTGCGATGCCGGCCCGATCGCGCTCATCACTTCGCCCAACCCGGACCTCAAGCCGGAGAAGTCCAAGAGCTACACCGTCGGCCTGGTGCTGGATCCCACGCCCAGCACGTCGCTCACGCTCGATGCTTTCCGGATCAAACGCACCGACGAGATCTTCGGTGGTAGCTCGGATGCGGCGATCGCCGCAGGCGGCGCCAACGTGATCCGCGGCACCAACGATATTCCGGGCACGCCCAACAGCGGCACGATCCTGGCGGTGCTGGTCGGTTACGAAAACGCCAGCTCCACCACGGTCGAGGGCTTCGATTTCGACGCGCGTCAGCGCTTCGATCTGGGCAACGCCGGAAAGCTGTCGCTGGACCTGCAATGGACCCGCATCAATTCCTTCGAGCGTGAGGACGTGGATGGCACCCGGCACGAATTCGCCGGCACTCACGGCAACTGCGATGTCACCAACTGCATCGGTACGCCGAAGAACCGGGTCAATTTCGGTGCGACCTGGGACATCGGCAGCTTCAGCGTGAGCAGCGTGGTGAACTGGCGCGACAGCATCAAGAACGTCTCGGAAGAGGCCGATACCGACTGCGCCAACCACTTCGCCGATGGAACCGATGCGCCGAACGGCTGCGAGCTGAAGTCGTTCTACACGATCGATCTGTCGGCTCGCTGGAGGCCCACCGACGCTTGGGAAATCTTCGGCTCCGTCGCCAACGTGACCGATCGGATCGCGCCCCTGGATCCTTTGACCTACGGCGCCATCAACTACAATCCGCTGGATTTCAGCGGTGCCATCGGCCGCTACTACACCGTAGGTGCGAAGTACTCGTTCAACTGAGGCCAGCCGTAGCGAAAAGCGTAGAACCGAATCCCCGGCTTGCCGGGGATTCGTCTTTCCGGGGCGGAATGGACGATTCCAGGCTTTTCCGCCCATTCGCGACGGTCGGACGTATGGTCTAAAATCCGCGGAATACGGTATGGCGACCGCCTGCCACCCACTTTTGCGGTGAGCCCTATGAAACTCCATTCGCCCTTCGTGCAGCTGCCGATCAGCTTCGATGCGCTGCGGCTGGCCGACGAGATAGCGGCCCTGGGCGATGCGCCATGGCGACCTCACCCGCAGAACTTTCCCGGCAATTCCATGCTTCCGCTGGTGGCCGTGAACGGAGAGGCGGGCAACGAAAGCTTCAGCGGACCGATGCTGCCCACGCCCGAACTGGCGCGGTGCCCGTACTTGCAACAGGCGCTGGCTTCGTTCGGGGTGACGGTAGGGCGGACCCGCCTGATGCGCCTGTCCGGCGGCGCCGAAGTGAAACTACATGTCGACCAGGGTTACTACTGGACCGAACGCGTGAGAATCCACGTGCCTGTCGTGACCCAGCCCACGGTGAGCTTCGAGTGCGGCGGTTCGGTGATCAACATGGCCGCAGGCGAATGCTGGATATTCGACACCTGGCGACTGCATCGGGTTCTCAACGCCGATGACCGTTCCCGGATCCACTTGGTATGCGACACCACCGGCGGCGAACAGTTCTGGAAGATGGTCGATGCAGGCAGGACCATCGGCGGCGCCGCCGAACCGGTGGCCTGGCAACCGCGACGGATCGAATTCGATGCCGCTGCCAAGCCTTCCATCCGTTTCGAGTCGCACAACGTACCTTCGGTCATGTCGCCGTGGGAACTCAAACATCATCTCGATTTTCTGCTGGGCGAAATGGTTCCCTCGCCCTCGGTCGAGCCGCTGCGCAGTTACGCAGAAAGCCTTTACCGGTCATGGCGGGCAGTGTGGGCCGACCATGGCGATTCGAGAAACGCCGAACCCGAATACCGGGGATTGCTCGCCAACTTCCTCGCCAAGGCCAAGCCGCACGTGGCCGATGCGAGGCTTCGCAACGACTCGCCCCTGCTTCCCGCACTTACGATGATGGTAGCCCGTGCCGCGTTGATCGACAATCGCGTCCCGGCACGCGTCGCATCGCCTCTGCTCAGGGCCACCGCGGGCAATCTTCAGTGACGGAAGCGACCGCTCCGCTGATGCATTCGGATCGGCGGGATCCTGTCTTCGACCGCCCGGTCTTCATTCTGTCGCCGCCGAGGTCCGGCTCCACCTTGTTGTTCGAATTGCTGACGCAGGCTCCCGATGTCTACACAATCGGTGGCGAAAGCCACCAGATGATCGAGCAGGTGCGCGGGCTGAGTCCGCGAGACCGAGGTTTCGATTCCAACGTGCTCGAAGCATCGGATGCGTCGCCAGAACGCGTGCAGGAGTTGCGCAGCCATTTCAAAGCCGCGCTGCGCGATCGCGACGGACGTCCGCCGCAAACGATGCCGGTACGCATGTTGGAGAAGACGCCTAAAAACGCTCTGCGCGTAAGTTTCCTCAACGAGGTATTTCCAGAAGGGCGTTTCGTCTTCCTCTATCGCGATGCGCGTGAAACGATCGGAAGCATGATCGATGCGTGGCAGTCGGGACGTTTCCGCACCTATCCGGGATTGCCCGGCTGGCAGCAACTGCCGTGGTCGCTGGTGCTGGTGCCGGGCTGGCGCGAGCTGGCGTCCGGCCCCCTACACCGAATAGTGGCGGCGCAGTGGCAGGCCACTATGGAATGCCTGTTGGATGCAATCGAGGCAATCGCGCCAGACCGCTGGTGCGCGATGGACTACGCCGCTCTTCTTGCCCAGCCGCAGAAGCAGATGCAGGAGCTCAGCGCGGCCCTGAATCTTCCATGGGACAGGCAGCTGGGCGAAACCCTGCCCTTTTCGCGCTACACCCTGACGCGTCCGGCGCCAGACAAATGGCGGAAACATGCAGCCCTCATCGAGCCGATGCTGCCGGGATTGATGTCGACGATGGAACGCGCGCGCGCGGTACTGACTGCAGGCCTGGCTCAGCGCCAGGCCCTAACTCAGAACTTGGGTTTTTCCGCGCTCGCCTCATAGCGGGTCATCGACTCGCGCAGGATCTGCTTGGCTTCTTCCGCGCCGCCCCAGCCGTCGAGCTTGACCCACTTGCCCTTCTCCAAATCCTTGTAGTGCTCGAAGAAGTGGCCGATGCGCTCCAGCCAGTGCGGCGAAACCTGGCCGATGTCTTCGATATGGGCGTAGCCGTTGAACACCTTGGTGGCGGGTACGGCCAGGATCTTCTCGTCGCTGCCGGCTTCGTCGGTCATGCGCAGCACGCCGACCGGACGGCAGCGGATCACCGATCCGGGGATCAGCGACAGCGGCAGCACGACCAGTACGTCGGCCGGATCGCCGTCGCCGCACAGGGTATGGGGCACGTAGCCGTAGTTGCAGGGATAGCGCATGGGGGTGGAGAGGATGCGGTCGACGAAGATCGCGCCGCTTTCCTTGTCCACTTCGTACTTCACCGGCTCCGAATCCTTCGGGATCTCGATAACGACGTTGATTTCGTCGGGAGGGTTCTTGCCGGTGGAAACGTGGTCCAGGCCCATGCCTTGCTCCAACTTGCGAATACGGGGGCGGGCATTCTAACCGCTTGCGTGTTGCGCCGCAGCAGGGAGACCGCTGCCTTGCCGGTGCGAGGGAGAGCAGGCCCGGAGGGTAGACGAGTGCAACTGGCTTGGTGGAAATGCCTCCTCCCTTGCCCGCGCAGCGGGTAGGGGAGGATTGAGAAGAGGTGCTCTTGGCGCTGAGTGTCCAGCGGAGGGCTCGGCCATGCCGGACGGGTCTGCAGGAGCAAGATCTAAAGCAAGATCAAAAGTACCCCTCCTCAATCCTCCCTGCTTCGCAAGGGAGGAGGCAAGAAAAAGGCGGCCGAAGCCGCCTTTTTCAATCCATGACTTGAACCCAAGCCCCTATTCCACCAGCACCTCGACTCGCCGCGCCTCCTCAGCCGGACCAGCCCCGGTGGTCAGCACCGGCTTGTCCAGCACGATCCGCTCGGCGGCAATGCCGTTGGCGACCAGCAGGTCCTGCACCGTCTGAGCACGTTCCTTGGCGATCTCTGCGTTGGTCGCCGCGCTGCCGCTGGCGTCGTGATAGCCGGAGATGCGCGCTTTGCTAGCCGGGTCGGCCTGCAGCGTGGCCAGTACCTTGGCCAGCGCAGCATCGGCACCGGTGGGCGAGGTCGCACCCACGTCGAAATACAGCTTGGCCAAATGCGCATCGTCCGCTGCGGCGCTAATCGCCGACGGCGCATGGCCAGCCGCCGCATCGCCGCTGCCCAGCCAACCATTGACCGGCAATACCGGTACCAGCAGCAGGGCCACGATGTTGATGATCTTGATCAGCGGGTTGATGGCCGGGCCAGCGGTGTCCTTGTACGGATCGCCTACGGTGTCGCCGGTGACCGCGGCCTTGTGCGCCTCTGAACCCTTGCCGCCATGATGGCCATCCTCGATGTACTTCTTGGCGTTGTCCCAGGCGCCGCCACCGGTGGTCATCGAAATGGCCACGAACAATCCGGTGACGATGGTGCCGATCAGCAAGCCACCCAAAGCTTGCGGGCCCAGCAGCAGACCCACCACCACCGGTACCGCGACCGGCAGCAACGACGGCACCACCATCTCCTTGATTGCCGACTTGGTCAGCAGGTCCACGGCCTTGCTGTAGTCGGGCTTGCCGGTGCCTTCCATGATTCCCGGAATCTCGCGGAACTGGCGGCGCACTTCTTCCACCACCGAACCGGCCGCACGGCCCACCGCTTCCATCGCCATCGCGCCGAACAGATAAGGAATCAGTCCGCCGATCAGCAGACCGATGATCACCATGTGGTTGGACAGGTCGAAGGTGAAGATGCTGCCCGGATGCGCGGTCTGCAGGTTGTGGGTGTAGTCGGCGAACAGGACCAACGCCGCCAGTGCAGCCGAACCGATCGCATAGCCTTTGGTCACCGCCTTGGTGGTATTGCCCACGGCATCCAGCGGATCGGTGATGTTGCGGATTTCCGGCGGCAGCTCGGCCATCTCGGCGATGCCGCCAGCGTTGTCGGTGATCGGGCCGTACGCATCCAGCGCCACGATCATGCCAGCCATCGAAAGCATCGCGGTGGCGGCGATGGCGATGCCGAACAGCCCGCCGAGCGCGTACGCGCCCCATATCGCCGCGCAGATCACGATTACCGGCAGCGCGGTGGACTTCATCGAAATGCCGAGGCCCGCGATGATATTGGTGCCATGGCCGGTGGTCGAAGCCGCCGCGATGTGCTTCACGGGCTTGAATTGCGTGCCAGTGTAGTACTCGGTGATCCACACGATCAGCCCGGTCAGCACCAGGCCGATCAGCGAGCAGTGAAACAGCGCCTGCTTGGAGATCGCAACGCCCTCGCTACCCGTCAATCCTTGCGGCAGCAGGTTGTCGGTCACGAACCAGAACGCGACGGCCGACAGCACCGCCGAGACGATCACGCCCTTGTACAAGGCGCCCATGATCGAGCCGCCTTCTTTTACTTTGACGAAGAAGGTCGCAATGATCGAAGCGAGGATGGATACGCCGCCCAACACCAGCGGATAGAGCACCGCATTGGGATTGTCGGCGAAGGTCAGGCCGGCCAGCAGCATGGTGGCGATGACCGTGACCGCATAGGTTTCGAACAAGTCGGCGGCCATGCCGGCGCAATCGCCCACGTTGTCGCCCACGTTGTCGGCGATCACCGCCGGATTGCGCGGATCGTCCTCGGGAATGCCGGCTTCCACCTTGCCCACCAGGTCGGCGCCGACGTCGGCGCCCTTGGTGAAGATGCCGCCGCCGAGACGGGCGAAGATCGAGATCAACGAGGAACCGAAGGCCAGGCCGACCAGCGCATGCAGCGCCGCTTCGCCGGTGATGCCCATGTATTTGACCAGCACTACGTAGTAGCCGGCCACGCCCAGCAGGCCCAGGCCAACCACCAGCATGCCGGTGATGGCGCCGCCGCGGAAGGCGACGTCCATGGCCGCGCCGATGCCCTTGCGCGCGGCCTCGGCGGTGCGCACGTTGGCGCGCACCGAGACGTTCATGCCGATGTAGCCGGCGGCACCCGACAGCACTGCGCCGATCAGGAAACCGATCGCCGCAGGCCAGCTCAGGAAGAATCCGATCAGCACGAACAGCACCACGCCGGCGATGGCGATGGTGGTGTATTGCCGGTTGAGATAAGCGCTGGCGCCTTCCTGGATCGCCGCGGCGATCTCCTGCATGCGCGCGTTGCCAGCAGGTTGTTTCAGGATCCAGCGTGCGGAAATGATGCCGTAGAGAATCGCAATCGCGGCGCAGACCAGCGCCAACGTCAAACCCCAAGCTTCCAGAAAACCATTTTGTTCCAGCATGACCCCTCCCAAGGTTGGTGGATGCAATCCAGCGAACCGCTTGAGGAACGTCAACGCAACAACCGGGCAAGTCACTCGAACTAGGCAGCGGACTTGACGACTGCCCGGAACGATTCAATG